>Ga0209542_10001725_pt1 | contig 50791 bp, 51 predicted proteins | sample RifCSPhighO2_01_FD_184028 | JGI IMG/M metagenome (GOLD analysis project Ga0209542, IMG submission 184028) | Soil microbial communities from Rifle, Colorado - Rifle CSP2_plank highO2_0.1 (SPAdes) (version 2) | ecosystem: Environmental > Terrestrial > Deep subsurface > Rock core/Sediment ...
TTTCAAAATATCTTTTATTTGGGGAATAGATTTAAAAAGATTTGAAATTCTATTACTGTTCATGATTGAAGATGATCCCTACGAACGAGAAACAGAAAGAGGAACCGTTTACGGTTTAAGAGGCAATCTACATAATGTTACTAGGAAATTAAAATCTAAAGGGGCTGATTTAACTTCTGCAGAAAATTTGGCGTATAGTGCATGGACGATAAATAATGGATTCATTTCCACTTACGCGGGTTTTGTTAGAGAAAGTTGTTTAAGTGCTACAAAACAAGTATTCAATAAAGAGGGAGCAAACGGAGGAATATTTCTCTATAGAGAACCACTTATTTTTGATCCTGAATTTAGAGAAAAGGAATTTGTTCGACAAGCGATTAGAAGTCATCGTGAAGGAAGTAGAATTTATGTTTCTGATGAATTTGCAAAAAAAATTATTGAAAGAGGACAAAACTGTAACGATTTAGTTTATAGACTGGAGAATAGAACCTCTGTCCCAATGGAGAGATTTTCAGAAGATAAAAGAGCTAGATGGTTATTTGGGCAAGAAATAGAAAATATAGCAGAATATCTACTGAAAAGCGGTGCGCGTGAGTTTCAGTGGCAATTTGATGATGAAACTTTGATTAATTCTCCTGATTCTCCAAGATGCTATATTGATCAAATGCTAGTCTCTTTGCCAACTAAAGATCCAAAAGCGATAGGAAATTCTAGACACCTTCATGAAGAAAAAGTGATAGTCTATGGTTGGAAAGATAAACTTAAAGAACAGTCAATGAGGTAATTCCCATTTCCTTAATCTTATCTTTCTCTTCTTTTATGAATTTCTGAACGAATTGCTTTGCAGAGAAGTCTATCTTTAATTCTGAGTAAAGACGTCCTGACTTCTCAAAGACGTTCTTGTGAGCCTTCTTGAAGGCTTGGGCATGGGCTTCCATACCCTTTGGGGGGCCAAATAGTATAATTTTGTCTTTCCTTTTTAGGATTATATAAAAATCTGATTCTTGCTCTCCTGAATAAACATAATCTTTTTTTGATATTTCAAAATAATGCCCTAGTTCGTGGGATAGAAATTCTGAGAACTTCTTCATCTTGGTTCCTGCAATATCTCCTGCTTGCTTATCTGTTTTTATCTTAAGATGGAGAGATTCTGCATTCTTTGAAGATTTGCCTTTAGCTTCTGGATTAAACTCTTTTACCTCAAAGAAGGAGGAAGAAGGGGAAGCTAGGAAACTTCTTGCAACTTCCTGAAAACGATTGAAACTTTCTTTTGACAAAGCAGCGAGAACATTTCGCTCCTTCCATGTTGGGTCTACTAGAATGATTGGGCTTTTTAGCCTACTTTCGTTTACTGAAAGAAGGACATCGGATTCGTTTTTGTAATGCTTATCTAAATCAATTATAACTCTTTCTTTAACCTTGACAAGCTTCTTTAGCATATTTAGAAAAGATTTGTAATGAATAATAAGGCACTCTAATCCATATCCAGAAAAACCCTTTACATAACTCTCTGCTCCGTAAACTCTTTGAGCTTGACAGAACATTTTAGCCAACATGACTTGAGCCCTGACCTGATCATTATGCAGTTTCTTCTTTACATAGGAGACATGAAAGTAACTAAGGTCTGTAACATTCCTGGCTTCTTTTGGCTTTTTGATTTGATATACTGGAATAATCTCAAAAACAAGAGATTTATCTGCAGTTAATTGAAAATAGTCTCTGCTTCCATGCAACAGTTTAAAGGGCATATGAGCTTTCTTAGATATCTTTTCGACTATCTTCGCTAATAATCCTGAAAGATCTTCATATCTCCAATCAAATCTGATAAATAGGTCTACATCATAAACATCTTTTTTTATTAGAGTACCTTTTGCAAAACTTCCACCTAGGAAGGTGGCGGCTTGGATATTTTGCCTTTCTATTTCCTCTTTAATTAATGAGACTAGAAGTTTAGTTTTATTTTCAAGAGATCTCTTTGTTTCTTTATCCAGTTCTAATAAAGAGGCTTGTTTTTTTAGGAGAGGGTTAGGATTCATACACTAAAAGAGAGAACTTAGTTTTTAATCTTTACCTTGACCTGCGCCAGACATACCTGAGAGGTCGACGATATATTTTCCATCTTCCAACTGATAAACTTGGGGCTTGCCAGAGAACATTTTAGAGAGATCTAAAAGATATTTACCTTCTCTTAGAACTTTTATACTTTCTAAATCTAGGAAAACTGGGGTTTCTTCATCTTTAATGCCTGCGATTTCTCTTACGTCTTCCTCGATCTTTTTTTGTTCTTCCTGATTTAAATCGGGAGTTTGAAGACTACCAGCTAAGAGAGAAGCCAATTTTTCTTTTCTTATAAAAAAGAAGAACTTTTTACCGCATGCTGAACATCCAGTTAGAATTTCTTGAGAGCCGTCATCGTAAAGTTTAGAGCACGAAACACATTTATATGCCATTTTATAGTTAAAATGGGGAAGTTAATAAATATTTATATAGTTAATTAAAGAACAATTCTATCTTCTTGGGGTCCCTCTTAATTTCTTTTATAATTGAAGCTGGGCCAATTACTGTCAATGCATTGTTATCTCCGACTAATCTCTTTGCAAGACCCTGTTTTAACTTTACAAATATACTTTCTCCTTTGATGTCGGGCTCTATAACAGCTAATTCTATGCCTTTAAAATCTCTTATGTGGTCAACCATAGCCATAGTATCTTCAATTAATCTGGCTTCTTCTTCTGCCCTTAATCTGCCATGAAAGAATACAATTTTGTTGCCCAAAACTAGGTTTAATATTTTCTTCACTCTCTCTGCTATCCCCATATCTTTTACTTCTGCATGCTGCATAATGTGTATACGCAGGCCTTTTAATTTATTGTTTTTCATTTTCTCTTTTTATACCTTTTTTGCTAATCTGAAAAGTGATTCGTAAAAATCGTCCATGTTTGTTCTATCTCTGGCCGATATTCCAACAATTTCATATTCTGGAAATGCTGCTTCTAATCTCTTAATACTTGATTTTTTTAAATCTATCTTATTACCTACTATTAAAACTGGGACTTTACGAGCTACCAAGTTGCCTATTATAGTTATATTTACCTGAGAATATGGATTCTCTGAAGAATCTAGGACAACAATAACTGCATCCATATCGTCCAGCCATTTTATTGAATCAATTATTCCTTGAGTTGCTTCTTTTGCTCTTTTTTTAGCATCGTTTTTCCTAAGGCCATACTGCAAAAAATCTTCATAATCTATTTTTGTTGCTATTCCTGGCGTATCTATCATCTTAAAAGTCAGCTTCTTACCCTTGTACTGTATTTCCACTTTCTCTTTGAACTGAACGTTTCTTGTTTCATGCGGAACTTTACTTGCTATGCCGAGTTCTTCTCCAGTCCAATCCTTGCATATAATATTTGCCAAGGTTGTTTTTCCTGAATTTGGAGGGCCATAAAATCCTATATTTATGTCCTCTCGCCTCTTGAAGATACTCGCAAGGATACGCCTTGAGAAATTCTTTAATATTTTTATCATTGGTTTTAGAATCTTGGTTGTTTAATAAATCTTGCGTCCAAGGGTCCAGACTGCCTCTTTTGGATTTCTGTCCTGACTTTCTTATTCTCAAACATCTTGAATAAAGGTATTTCCCACATGCCTGTTCTTCTTCCGTCTATTTTCTTAAAGGCATAGGTAATCTTCTCATTGGACCATCCTGTTCCCTTTAATTTGGATTTTATTTCACTGTCTCTTAGCCCAGAGACTCTTGAATTATATATGAAATTAATCAAATTATATAAGTCATTAGGATTCTTGAATAAATGATGTTCGTAGTGCTTCTTGTACCATTCTTGTAATATTATATACGCGACTAGAGTTATACCTAAGACTAAGGCAAGCCAAAACAATAATCTTGCCCAAGGAAATGGCTTCTGACAAGTCTTATCTCCAGGCAAACATACTTCTATGTCTCCTGTAATACTTAGTTTACTAATTTCTGGAGAGATATAAGCACCTAGCTCTGAAACTTCTACATTTTCATTTATTAAAAATTCTAGAGTTTGTGATTCTGGCTTTATTGGTATGTAGGATCCTGAACCTTCGCTAACTGGCTGTTGGCCATAATTTCCATTGAAGGTTATGCTTTCAAATGGATAATTAATGAATAAGTAGGCGCTATCTTTATTGTCTGGAAGTGAATCTATTTTTATACTAAATTGTGTTAGGATATCTTCTTTTTCGTTTTCATAATTAACAGAAAGAACATTAAATTTAACATCTGACTTGTAATGGTTATTAAACCAACCTATAATGTATTGCCTTAGTTTTTCACTATCTTGCGTTTCGTCTTTTGATATTTCTTCGAGGTACTGAGGATCAATATTGTTAAAGCCTACTGCTAGAGGAAGTGTTCCTTGCTTGGAATAAGAAATAGCTAAAGGAATTTTTAGTGCTAAAAGACCATTCATTACTGCAATGTAATCTTCATCTGAGGAGGCTGCCAGGTAATCTTTCTTTATTGCATCCAGAGATAGATTCAACTCTTTGGGGTCGAATGTTGACGTTAGGGGCGTTTTTATCCATGCTGGATAAGAGTCGACTTTTTTAGATAAATCGATAATTCTTTTTTCATAATCTGTTAAAGTTCTATTTGCTGCCTCTTTTGGATTTCCTACAATAACATCAAACTTCTTGATGGCTATAATCCCATCTTTCCTTACTAGCTTTACTTCCATAGAATATGTTTTTTCCTCAAGGTATTGGTGCGAAATTGATTTTGTTGGAGATAGAGAAGTTGTGCCATCTCCGAAATCCCATTCTGACGAAGTTATGTTAAATGAAGTTTGAACTTCGAAGTTTGTTTTTACTCCAAATAGAACAAATTTTGGAAGAACATCGAAGTCAAAACTTGGGGCAATAGAGATGTCTTTCTTAAATAAGAGGACTCCATCGGCATATAGTTTAAATGATTCTTCATTTGTGCCAAATGGAATAACGAAACTTGCTTTTGATAGGTCTATGCTAATTGCTGGAGAAGTTATTTTTACTGGTTCTATTGATAAGTCAAAGAACTGTTTATATTGATTGTCATCAATAACTAAGCCGCCATCTCTAAATACCATATCTACATTTGTAAACTTGATATTCTGTGAAGGTCCAGTTATGGCGATTGGGACAATACATGAAGGGTTACACCTGACAGAACCGTCTTCATTAACTTTGTAGTTATCTTTGATGTACTGAAAAACTTCATCTTCTAAAGAACCAGAATATAGAGTTTCAAATAAATCGTTATTTACTTTTATTGGAGATTGGGAATATTCTAAAGGCAGTGCGTAAAGGTCAAAATCTCTTCCAGGATTTCCACAGACAGGAGAAGTTGTTTCTGTGAGTATTTTATAATTTGGGCTGTTTAAATCTGAATAATCGTTGTTTCTTATGCAAACTGTAAAGTTTGTTTTTTCTATCGCGCTTATATTTATTATACAGTCTAAATCTTGATTAGGAGAAGATTGTTCTGATAAAATACAAGAATGGTCGTTGCCTTGGGAGTCATATAAAATCATTTCTAATTCCCCTTTTCCTTTTGTACTGTTTATTACTCTTGCACCTATACGGTAAGCAGGTGCAGGATTAACTTTAATTGATTCACAAAGTTCAGAGTCTGCTATGACTACGCTGGATGTCTGGCTTGAAGAATCAAAGCAACCATAAAATTTGGAACTGCAGACATTATCATTGTAAGAGTTGCTTGAAAGTATATCTTTCTTGTCATCTAGAGGATCTATAAGTAATGGCAGGCTACATGAGGCAGGCAATGCATTCTCTACGTCGAATCTTAGAGAAGATATCTCTTCTATATTGTTTCCCTGTACTTCTAAGCCTACGACTTTCTTTTGGTCTAGATTAAATTCTGAAATTGAAGATTCCAAAGCATATTGAGGGATGCAAGATGGAAGAGAACAATTAAAATCCCTTCCTTCAACAAATCCATTCTTTTCAAGGAGGGCAAGAAGGGTAATATTTCCTTGAAAATTTGAACTGAGGACGGAGGATACGGGCTCTTGATTAAAACTGAGATTTACTTTTCCTTTAATTGTTTCGCCTACCCTATAGCTATCCTGAATTGTATTAGAGTAATATTTTGTACTTGCACTGACTGTAAACAACAGAAAGATTAAAGCTAAAAAGACAAAGAAAGAAAAGATACTCCGATTCATATTAAGACCTCTTTTTCCAAATTAAAAATAAGTAAATTGCAAATATAGATATTGCTGAAATAAAGAACTGCGTTAAGCTAAAGAAAGGCAGGACTAGAGAAGGAGAGAGACCGCACATTATTTCGTCTGTAAGGCCGTTCATTAAGTTACAATCGATTTCTTCTCCAGGATTGGAGTATGACGTACCAGTACATGACGCAGCTACTTCAAAATTAGCTAAATAAGTTATTGTTAAAGAATCATCAACACATTGTCCGTAATCTGATTGCACATTACAAGAGCCTATACAATTTGCACCTATAACGCCCGGTGGCCAATTTGCTGGAGAAGGAACGCCCTGCCAATTAAATTCACATTGATTTCTTGTTGTCCACTGGCAACTGCAATTGTAGAATGTTCCAGTGGTTGCATTTGTTTGCTGACAGCCTACACCGCCAACTGGACCGTTATTTGTCTGGTAATCTAATTCGCTTTTTCTCCAATAGGGTTCTGATGCAGTGTCACAAGAATTTTGTTCAGTAAAGAAGGCGCATCCCTCTTTTTCAATTACTATTACATTTGAAGATTCTGTGTGATTTAAAAGAATTTGGTTTTCGCTCGGTATGTTAGTTCCAGTAGTGGTGTTTCTTGCGATGAAATAAAGTTCTAGTATGCCATTGTCCTCGGACATATCATCTCCCCTCGCATAATCTAGAAGATTAAAGTTTACTCCAGAAGTGAGGGCTAGGCCTGTGCTATCTGCAACGGCAGTTACATTCTTGATGAAATCGTCTCCTCCGCTTTCTCCAGCCACCGAATCATTATCCCAGATTTCGAAAGTTATTGTTTCTCCGGGCGTTAGAGATTTTGCAAGGAGTTTTACAACTCCTCCTTCTGTATTTATCATGAAATTGTTTCCTAGCTTTGCTGCTGAAACATCTGTCCAATAGGCCTCTGGAGTCCCCACAGGAGGGGAAGCTCCGCCTGTCCCGCAACAAATAACATTAGTGTATGCACTTGATGCATCTCCAAGATGGGCATTACCGTTTGAAGATAATTTTACAACTATTTCTGATGGGGAGAGACATGAAGCTTCAGGTATTAGTGCACAGGACAAGTCTCCATAACAAACAGGCATATATCCTGGCGTGTTTGCATTTGGGCCTTCTGCATGAGCATTTGTTAAACCACTTAATCTTGTAACGTTGTTAGTGCCTGTACACAGATGAGGGTTTCCTCCCCCTGTATCAAAAGCTGAACCAAAGACATCATCATAACAAATTTCTACCGTATAACTAGTCCCATCCCAAAATTCACCATGGGTGTTTGTATTATCATGTAGTTTCAAGATTCTTTGATTCGGGTCCGAACATACTGCCGCAGAAGCAATAGTTATTGAGAATAAAGAAACTGCTAAAATAATAACTATAAATCCGTTTAACCTCATGCCTCTTTTCATGTCTTCAACAGCAAATAAAAGTTTATAAAGATTCCCGTTGGGAATCTTTATCCCATTCAACTCTTACTAGTTGAAGTTATAAATATTAACTAAGGCGTTTGCCAGACATAAAGTTTGACTATTTTTGGAGTAAACTGAGTTAGAGTTGCACTTATTATTCTTTCTTCAATATATACTTCAGGTACAGAAGAAGGATAATCTCCTGGTAAGCCGCAGGGATTTGCTGTGAAAGCATCACAGATTGTAACATTATACTGAAGAGAAGGATTTGATATTCTTTGGGATAAAAGGATAAGGATTATATTCTCTGCGTCACTGGATGAAGAGCTGTCTAATAGGACTGCTTCTCTTACCGAATTGTTTTTTGCAATTTCATTCATTGAGGGCTTTATGAGTTCAAATGCATCGAAATTTTCTCTAGAGGTCTTCTGACTTGCGATAAGAAAGAATATCATGCTTGCAACAAGCAAGACAGCAATAGTTGCCTCCACAATTCTCCACATGCCTTTTTTTTTCATTACCATATTCTTATTACAAAATCTGCGAAAACTATAGAGCCGTCAGAGCGCATTACTTCAACGCGTTTAACATTTGAGTATACTTCTACACCGCTTTGGATTTCCTTTTGTGATTCTATAGATTCTCCTGAATCAAATTTAAATAAGAAACCAAAATTAACTCTGTTTGGCAGATTAAAATGCTTCTTTAGTCCAGAATAATCTTGATAATATGAGGAATTTAGCAATAGGATTCTTTTCTCTGAAATGATACTTGAAGATTCTGTTGAAACAATAGAATATTTGTCTAAAGACAGAGGAGTTCCATCTGGAGATAAAGACTCGGGAGAGAAATCTTCGCTAAATTTGAATATAGCAAAAGCATTTTGAGGATTTGACGAGAAAACCTCGGATTTTACAAAATCAATTGAATCTCCATTTCTTTCTGAAGAGATCTTTGTACCTTTTCCATTGTCTGCACGAACGTTCTTTGATGAATCTATGCCAGTTAAAGAAATCCCGCCGTTTCCTGAAATCGATGTAACGTCCATCTTAACCGAATAAGATTCTATTGAAACAGATAAATTTTTGTTGAGTTCACTTGTAATGTAAGATGCGGAGGACTCCACGAGCCTTGAAGCTTTAAACGGGCTAAAAAAATAAAGTGCGAATATAATAAAACCTATAAATATCAAGAAAGAGAGCATCATCTCTATATGATTTAATCCTCTTTTATTCATTAATGTGGGTAAGATTATAGATTTATATAACTTCTGATATTTTAAATTATATGGCAAAAAATATTGATAAAAATATGCTTATTGCAAAAATAAAAGAAAAGAAAGAACTTTCAGGTATTAGCAATTCTGTTATTGGGGGCTCTGTTGACGAATATCTAAAACTAAGGGGTATAGATCTTGGCAGGGCAGGTGAGAAGGACATTAAGATTATAACAAAAGAGATTAGGGCGAGTTTGAGAAAGTTTAGCGGTAGATATCAAAAGGGTTACAAGAATAGAATTGAACTGCTGGAGAACTCGAAGATAAATGAACTTTTGATGAGTCATAGTTCAAGTGCCGAGAGGATAGACTTTTACCCGGAATTAAAAAAAATAATTTATTCTTTAGATATTAAATCGATTCTTGATTTGGGATGCGGCTTAAACCCTATCGCTATAGCAAAAAAAGGAGTTTATTATTATGCGATAGATATAAAAGAAGACGATTTAGAAATTGTAGGTGCTTTTTTTAAGAAAAATGGAATTGAGGGAAAAACTATTGTTGAAGATATAAGAAGGATGGAGAAATTCCCTAAAGCTGATATGTGCATTATCCTAAAAGTACTTGATATTGTTGAGGAAAATGGACATAAGATAGCAAAAAGAATAATTGAAAAAATTGAATCTAAATACACAATTATTGGTTTTGCAAAGAAAACTCTCTCTGGAAAGCCAATGAGGCGCCCTAGGAGAAAGTGGCTTGAGAATTATTTTGAAAACCTAAAATACAAATATAAAGTCTTTAATTCAGAGAATGAGATATTTTACTTTCTTGAGAGATAGAAGAAAATTTTGGAGCATTTTCAAGTAAAGATGAATCTCCTGCCTTTGTTATTCTTAGTATGTTGTCAACGAAACTTTCCATTTTTTGTTCATGGCTGACAATTATTAATTGGGAGACTTTTAATTCCTGCAATACTTCTCTCATTTTGTCAAGCTGAACTTCTGAAAAACCTTCTGTGGGCTCGTCTAAGATAACGATATCTTTTGTTTTAATCCTACTCATAATAGAATTGATTGTTTGGTTTAAAGCAAGCCTATAAGCTAAAGCTACGGCGGTTCTTTCTCCGCCAGAAAGAAAAGAATATTCCATCTCTATGTCATTGTGCAGCATTATTGGTGAAAAGGATTCGTCAAGCCTTACACTTAGAGGGCCACTGGCAACCAACATATTAAACCATTTGCTGAAAACTCTAGAAAATTCCTGCCTTAATTTAAGAAGTACATTACGTTCTGTAAATTCTATTAACTGAAGAAAATCTGAGGAAAGCCAATCATGGACTTCAAGAAGGTAAGTTAGGTCTTGTTTTGACTTTTCTTTCTTATTTATAGATTCTTCAAGATAAATTAATTCTATCTTTGTTAATTCTAGTTCTTTCTTTATTTCTGCTAGAGATATTTCTGTTTTTCTCTCTTCCTGTACAGCTTGTTGAAGTTCTTTTTTCTTTATCCTAATTAAATTATCAAATCTTGACAAGTCCAATATTTTCTCTTTAATCGAAATTATCTGTCTATCGAGCAGGGCTATATCTTTCTCAAAGTTTTCGCAGATATCGAGAAGTATTTTTTTTCTCTTTTCTACTTTGCCCAAATATTCCAACTTCGTTCTTAATATTTCTTTAGCTGTTTTCTGCTCTTCAAGAGAATATTTTTCTTTTTTTGTATTTTCTAGAGTTTTAATGATAATAGATACTTCTCTAGACAAAAATAGTATTTTCTGTTTAGTTTTGCTTAGAATAGATTCTATTTCATTCAAAATATTATGCTTATGTATTTCTGGAACATCTTGAAGACAAGTTGGGCAAATTTCTATTTTAAATATTCTATTCTTTTTTGCCAACGTTTCATCTTTTTGCTTTTCCAGAGAAGAGATTTCGCTTAACAAGCTAGTATAGTTTAAATTCAAAATTTCTATATCTCTGTCTTTTTTATACAAGTTATCTAATATATTCTGATAGTGCTTCTCATCGAAAATTTCGCCTATATCTGCTATTGTTGCAGCAATCTCCTTCAGCTCATTTCCTATGGTCGCAATATTTTCATGCTTATTTGCAATAGCCATTTTAATCTTGTCTACCTCTTTTTCCAGATATTCTTTTTCTTTTATCTTGCCTTCAAATTGAGATGTTTCTGACTCTATTTCTCTGACTTTGCTTTTTCTTGATTCCAATTCTTGTGCTTTCCCCTCTATCTCGTACTCCAGTATTTTAAGACCTGATTTTTTCAATTCAAATTTTTCTTTTTCATCTTCTAGAGGTTTTATTTCTCCTTGTAAAACTTTTGATTCTTCTTTTAAATGACTTAATAAAACGAGAAGATTCTCTCTAATTCTTTTATACTTATCAACTCCTAGAACGTGACGCAGAATATTGAGTCTTGTTTCTGCATCTTCGAGAATTATTTGCTTCATTTGCTCTTGGGGTGTATAAACGGTGTAACGATAAAGAAGATTATTCTTTTTAATAAATTCCTGAGGGTAGCCCATCCATTCCAATATTTTAATTTTTATTTCTGTAAGAGAGGCCTCTATTTTCTCATTATCCACCGATATAGAAGCATATTCATTTGTTATGGTTTTATAATTGCGTTTTAGTTTTCTTTCTATTAGTATATTTCTTCCTCCTATTTCCATTTCCAAGGAAACAAGGCCATGGTCCGCACCATTTCTTAATAGGGAGGCTCCTCTCTGGCCAGGCTGAAGGCCAAATAAAGAATATTCAATTGCGAGAAGTATGGAAGTTTTTCCTGTCCCTATATCTCCTGCAAGCAAGATTGAGCCTTCTGGAAAAATGATTTCTCCATCTTTATAGGAGCGTATATTCTTTAAAACTAATTTTTTTATTTTCATCTTCCAATTATTTTTCTTGCATCTGACAATAACCGCTCCTCAAACAAAGAGGATCTTTCATCTTCTATTTTTTCAATCTGCAAGGCCTTAATTAAATTTGGAATAAAATGATTAAACTTGGATTTGCTTGTCTCTTCAAATCTTTTTATTATTTCAGATTCTATGTCTCCTGTATCTATAGAATCAAACTGCATCTCTGGCTCCGATATAGATAATTTAGAAGTATTTTTTAGCAGGACCCATGCTTTCCTTTCTTTAACATAAGATTCTATCTTTTCAAAGTTTATATCTGAGGTCTTGCCTTGCTCTATAATCCCAGACAGCCTTATGACTACTATTTTGTCCTCTAGAAACTCTTTCTCTAAAAGGGCAAGTAAATTTTCAGTGGCTTTTAAAGTATCATTTGTTTCATAGTTTATCACGAGTACGTCTTTAAGCTTTAGAGATTTTGTCTCAATTTTACCATTGTTAAATATCACAAAAGAGCCGCCTTGCAACTCCTCAAGTTCTGGGAGATTATTTGGAAAAATTGGGCCTGAATATACCATTCCGTTTTTATTGAAATTTATATGTAAATGCCCTAGAGCAACATAATTTACTTTGGGCAACTTAGAGTCATCTACGGACTTTACTCGAGGATTGGGAACTGCACTTTTGATAGTTGTATGAAGCATAAGTATCTTAAAAAATCCCGGAGCATCATGAAGCTTTATCCTTTCTATTTCTTCTATCTCTGTACCTGATTTCTTTCCAGGATACCCATAAATTGCAACATTCCTATAAATTGTTGGAAGAAGAATTATTGTGTTATCTTTTTCTTCAAAACTTGTGACATTTTTACAAAAACCGGACTTTTCAAGGACATCTAGAAAACTCTTTCCAGAGACAGAGTAATCATGACTTCCTGCAATTAAAAAGGAAGGGATGCCTGATTCTTTTAATCTCCTAAACTCCCTAAATGTTGCTTTAAGAGTATCTATTGAGGGATATGCTGAATCAAATAAGTCTCCTGCGAATAGAGCAAATTCTGCTTTTTCTTTTATACAAATCGATATTGCTTTTTGAAAACTTTGTAAATTCAAGATATTAAGTTCGGGTTGTCTCCAACCTCCAAGATGACAGTCTGCTAGATGGGCAAATTTCATATTAATTGATGCTGTCGTCGGTTATATATAGTTTGTTATGGTTTGTTAGAATATTTACCTATTTGCAATTTATTGTTTGGGTTATCGGTGTACACAGGGCTAAAGACTCCGGGTCATTGCCATCTGTAAAATAAGCCGACTGTATTTCTAAAGTGTAATTATCTATCGAGCTATAATCTGCTGGAAGATCAAAAGCGAGAGTCTCAGTCAAATCTTGAGGGAACAAACCTTCACTTGTCCCATTATTTATGGGTAAGGGGTTTGTGAGGGGAACATCTGCTTTGAACGACCTATTTAATTTGCCTATTCTTATATAGGCCACATCTGCTGTAAAGAAGCCCCTATTCTCCAAGACTAAAGACAATTTATTTGAGGGGCCCAGATTTATGCAATTGAAACTGTTAACTGCTAGTTCTACGTCTTGCGTACACTGCGGTCTGTCTTTTGGGACAAAGACCTTTAAATAACTAAATAATAAAACTCCTAGAGCTACTGAGATTAATATTAGCGAAGCATAGCTTACTATTTCGCTGAGTCCTCTTTTCTTCATGTAACTAAAAGAAGAAGAGTGTTTTTATAATTTTGCTAGAGGAAAATCTTGATAATTAAGGATCAAACTTAAAGAATCTTGATTTCCAATTAGGATCTTTAAGAACGTCGCCATATTTTTGTATTAAGTCTGAAGCATCATCGTAGGCCCTTAGAACTTGTCTGATGAGCTGGGAAGCGTCTAAAGATAAACAAGGGCCATCTACTCCTTTCAACATCTCAACTAACTCGGATTTAGCATTATTTATTTGAGTTTCATCCTTAGCCTTTAATTTACTAAAAGATATCTGACCTACACCATTTGATTTGGGTGGACAATATTTTGCTGTACTGATGCCATAAGTAATAAATAAACCTGCATAATTATCTGGAATTTGAGAATTTAACTCGTCATTTAATCTGTTCATCTGTTCTAATGTTTTTAGTCTATCTAGCTTAAAAATTGCACTATCCTCTTCAAATTCATCAAACATCTTATCCGGATTGGCTAAATCTTTTTGAAGCGATAACCAATTCTTAACCTCTCTAAAATTCATTAAAGTGGAAGCATCAACAAGATAACCCATACCGAATAGTTCGGCATAATTATTTGTCACTAATCTTCTTGTATCATCCATGTAGTTTCTTTCTTCGAGTGCATTCAAATATTCTCTTAACGGAACATCGGGTTTTTTATTAGACTTGCCTTTTCCTGTTCTAATAGTTTCTAGATCGGTTTCAGTAACTTTTAGCTCGTCAATATGTTTTCCAACTATCTCCTCGATTGATCTTGCAACTCTAATTATATTCGAAGTATCTGTACTAAAAGATATATTATTTCCTTCGATATATAAGTTTGGCCTTATAATATCGTACTTTACTTCCATTAATTTCCCACTTATTTAGTATATTTAAAGATAGATGGTAAATTTTTATTACTTATTGGTGTAAAAAATTATTAGTGTAGAGGGGAGGTTTGCTCAGTTTCAGGTCTTCAGCTACCTCTTTCTTTCCTCAGTTCTGCAACCCTGCAAGCACCATACTTTCTGCTTAGGGCTGCTCCGATCAAGGCCTGACCCGGTTCACAGAGGCACGGTCGAACAGGACAGAACGTCACAGTCGAGAAAGAGACTGTTAACCTTCTGCCTCACGCGCCCCTTTAAGCTCGCCGTAAAGCCCGTTTGCGAATGGCGCAGGGCTAGCGCGCCAGCTTCTCTACATAGAAAGGGGGAGAATTAATGTTTATAAGGCTTTGCTTCATTTATTTTTATAGATATATACTTTATAATCCACTTATATTTAAAAGCCTTAATAGTTAATAGAGAGTGTTATGGCGTATAGACCTTCGGATGAAGAATCGGTAAAAGAAAGTAGAGGTATTCTAAAAAAAATAGTTAGGTATATATTTATACATACTGGCGAATCTGTTCCAGGAAGCACCCGCGACAAAAATGAAGTCATGACAACTCTTTTAATAGAGGATAAGGGTTTAGAATATGCATTAGAATTTAATGGATTTATTGGTGGAGAGCTGGTTGGGCGGGAAGTTTTGTATGAAGAAAAAATAACTACTACGACGGAACTGTTTAATCAAAAAGGAAGAGAGAATGATCCTGCATATAGAGAAGGCAGAAAAGAAATAAACATCACTCGAAAATTAGGTCCTGTAGATGGAAAGACACCGTCTTACACTTATATGAGCCATTATCAGCATAGCATTTGACAAATTAAGAATTTATTCTTCTTCGATTTGTTCTTTTATTCTTTTCAAATCACTTTTAACTTTCTTTTTCTGTGGCTTTTTTTTATCGCCTGAAAATGCCAAAGCTATTAGCAGAATGAGTAGAACAAAAGAGAGAAAGAATCCATTGCCTAACAGTAATGTTGTCGTATTCATAAAGTTTACTGAGACGGGAGATATATAAGCATTTTGGTTCTACATTTCCTCAAGAGTTTGAATACCTAAAAGATTCAGGGCATTCTTTAGAACCTGAGAGAATGCTTTAACTAAGCTTAGGAGAAAAGATTCGTTCTCTGAGCCAATTACTTTTTCTGCATGATAGAATTCATTAAACTCCTGAGAGAGTTCATAAGCATAGTTTGCAATAAGATTGGGAGATAGATTTCTGTAAGCATGGGCCAATATATCGGGAAAAGAGGATAATTTTTTTATAAGCGCCTTTTCCTTTTCTGAGAGACTTATTTTGTTAAGAGGAGATTTTGAATTATTTGCCTTTTTTAAAATACTTTTTGCTCTGGCATACGTATAGAGTAAGTAGGGGCCGGTGTTTCCTTCAAAACGAAGCGATTCTTCTTTATCAAATACAATTATTTTATCCATATCCTGCTTGATTAAAGCATATTTTAATGAAGCTAAAGCTAAAACTGAAGACTTGTGTTCTAGTTCATTATCGCTAAGTTTTGCTCTTTTCTTTAATTCTTTTTTTAACTCGTTTGCTAGCTCTTCTTTAAAGGACGAATATAGCACATTGTCTCCTGTTCTTGAAGACATCTTTCCTGTTGGAAGTCGGACGATGTTATAGGATAGATGCTTGTAATTCTTTGCATATTTGAATTTCATTAATTCTAAAGTCTTTATCAATTGCTTGAAGTGCAAGTCTTGCTCGTTTGCCGATAAGATTATTGATTCGTCTATTTTAAAATCTTTAAACTTTTTTTCTGCTAAAGCCAAATCTTTTGCAGAATAAAGGACCGTGCCATCTTTTCTTAAAAGAACCCATATTCCAAGATTGTATTTTTCTAAATCTATTATGGTTGCGCCTTCAGATATTTGGGCAATTCCCTCACCAATTAATTTCTTGGCAATTACTTTTCCTCTTTCTTCGAATTCGCTTTCGTAATAGTGGACATCAAATCTTGTTCCCAACTCTTCATAAATTCTTTTCCAGGATTTTATTGACAAATCCCTGGTTTTTTTCCAGAGAGCAACTAAATCTTTATCTGTCCTTTCTTCTAATTTTTTATTTAATTCATTAACTTGCTCCTGCAATCTTTCATCGTCACCTAATTTTTTTATAGCGCTTGTATAAATTTCTGCAAACCAAGATTCTTCTTCTCTTGGTTTTTCCTTGCTATAATTTAAATAATACCATAACCACTTTGCGATATGCATTCCCGTATCTCCAGAATAATTTGCTCTTATTATTTTATTTCCTTGCGACTCCATTATCCTTGCTAAACTTTCTCCGAGGCTTGTATTCCTCACATGCCCTATGTGAAAAGCCTTGTGGGTGTTTGGCTGAGAAAATTCAATCATTATCTTTTCTTTATTATTTTTAGTATGCCCGTATTTTTCGCCTTCTTTTTTTATTTTTTTTAAAGTTTCTTCTGCTAAAATTGCTGAATTTATAAAAAAATTAATATACGGGCCGTTTGCTTCGATTCTCTCAATTTCCTTGGAAAGAGGGATTTTTTTAGATAACTCTATAGCTATTTCATTAGGATTTCTCTTTAATACCTTAGACAAGATAAAACAAGGAAAAGCATAATCTCCTAGATTGGGGTCTGGGGGAATTTCAATTAATTTTGTTATTTCTTCTTCTTTTAATTTTGTAATTTTTATCAAGGAAGAAATTATTTTGTCTTTCATAGCAGGAGGAGAGAGGGATAATTAATAAAAGTATTTATTTTAATTTTTCTCCACAATTGGTGCAGAATTTTTCAGTTTCCTCAATAAATTTCTTACATCCTGGGCAATTTGTTATTGGGACAATTACTTTTCCTCCACAGTGTGCACAGAATTTTTGATCTTCCTCTCCGATTTTGCCGCAATTTGAACATTTAGGCTTTGGCTTCTTTCTTTCCATAACTGTTTTATATCCTTTTTTTCCTGAAACAAGCTGTGAAAATGCATCTTCTATGGAAGAAGCATCTTGATATTTTCTTAGGTCTGTGTTACTGCCCATGTTTGTTACTAGAGGGCACGTTTTAAAAATGTTTTTGTGGCAGAGTATGGGGAAAAGCCTCTAGAGGGGATTGAACCCTCGACCTCCAGTTATTTCGACGGCTTACGAAACTGGCGCTCTGAACCAACTGAGCTATAGAGGCTTACCAGATTATGAAAAGAAAGATTTATAAAGTTCTTCATTTTAAGGAAGTGATAAAAAGAGATGGTGGAAAAATATTTTAGGTCTATGCTTGTGTTTGTGGCTTTTGTTATTTGTTTTGCCATTATCTTTAGTTTTGTTTCTGCGTTTTCTATTCAGGCAGTTAGTCCAAATTATGCAATTGAAAGGGCTGTGAATACCCTTATTAACTTTACAATAAATAATACTGACGGTTTTAATATAAGCCAAATTACATTTACCCTCCCAATGGAAGCACCTTATTATGGAAGTAATGGGACAGATGCTTCAAATGTTGTTTTTTCAAACACTACTAGCTTTGGCTTTACTCCACATACCTTAAATTGGGCAAATACAACGGCCGACGGGATTGTAGGCAACAACCTGACTCAGAGTTTTTGGTTTAATGCTACATTAAGAAATGTCGGCTCCGCGTTCTTTACTAATATCACTATTGATGTAGTTCATGCTGGAGGCGGGGCAGATACGCACAGCTCATATAATTATGTTGTTAATTTTGGTTTCTCTGGCTTTATAAAAAATGAGACGGGTGGAAATGAAAGTAATGTTAATATTAGTATGTATAAAGTTGTGCAAGGAAATGGGCCTCCGACAGAGACGTTATTGGCAAGTGTATTGTCCGATACTACAGGTTCTTACTCTTTTGCTGGTGTTAATGGTACGCCTTTGCTAATGTATAAGATTAAAATGATTAGATATGGTCCCGATCCTAATTGCGTATCTTTGAATACAACATGTAATGCAACGAAAATTGGTCCAAGTTTGCCTAGTTTTCCTGCAATGATGTATTATCCTACGACTATGGACATGCCCGCCTTTGAATTTATGAGGCCTCCTTCTTTAAATGGAACTACGTTTTATTTAAACCCTGCGGCGACTCTGAGATTATGGGCTAGTAATGGTACCGTAGCGCAAAAATTTGGTTATCAAGTTATTGATCAAATAGTCGGATTTCCAACGGAAAGTAGCGCCATGTCTTCTGTTTCAACTGTGGACGTGGTTGTTCCAACTGGAAGGAACTTTACCGTGATGTTCTCTAGATTCCCTGGGTTTGGGGCAGGGTTTGGTTTTGAATTTAGCCCTTTGTGCAATGGAGGGTTTATGAACGATACTTTGTGCCCTAGTCCTCCAATTTCAAATTCGACTCTTGGAACTTTAACAGCTGGACAAATACTTGTAGTTAATCAGAGCATGGTAACGGGCAATTACAGGCTAAGTGGATGTATAGACACGGGAGGAAATAATAATTCCAATGTAAATATGACTACAATATCACTTAAAATGGTTCCCTGGCCAGGATTTGTCCCCCCAACTAGAGCAGATAGAGGAGATATAAATTTGACTACAGATATAAGTTATAATCTGACGCTACATTCCGAATGTAATGCAACAAATTATAATGTTAACGCATTAGCATGGTATAATATTTCTGTGATGGGCGCTGCTGGAGGAATAAATTATTTGCTGGAGATGTATGCTAAAAATGCTACAAGTGAATTAGGAAATTCGGGGGGTGCAAATAATCTTGCGATTTTTCAGAATATTACAATCTATAATGCTACTAATCCTGGATCTTATAATTTGACACTTTACAAACTTGCTGGAGGATATTATTCAAGTGGAACTACTCTTAATACTAGTCAGATAAGAGTAAATGTATTGAATTCAACTGGCGGGGCAATAACAAATAACATTAATGTTAATGTAAAGGTTAAGAACCCTGTCTTTGGAACGATGAATTATATTATTGAAAGTGTAAGTTCGGGTGTATTTTATATGCCTGTCATGAATAATAGCAATTGGGCTAAGGTAATGGTATTTTCAAACGATGCTCCTCCAAAGGAGATTACATTGAATCTTTCTGCAGTTGAACAGAACATCTCTGTTGTATCGATGGGAGAGTCAAACGGAGTTGGAATGAGGAGAATTAATGAAACAGGCGGTATGATGGCGGTTAATTCAACTCAGCTTAATTCATCGCTAGCGATGAATCTAAGATTTTTAAGGAATTCTGGAGAGTGGGGAACTAGCTGTAATGTCCTTAATCCTGATGAGGGTTGTTCTTTAAGTTCAGTGGAAGCAAAGAGGTTTAATCCTTTGACTGCTATGGTTGCAGGAAAAGTTAACATGGAGATGAAAATGACATCTACCAATGTCACAATGACATTTGTAAACTTTGATATGTTTGCAGCCAAACAGCCTCCAATGGAAAGTATAATGAATGATCAGGCAACAACGGGGGCGTCGTCTACAAGCCAGGTATGGCAATTTGGAAGTTTTGCTCCTCCGAATACATATGAGTATGTTATAATATCGATGCCCTATAACGATTCTGCAATCAATGACTCTGGAGATATAAACTTGTCGGCCCCTACTCTTTATGATGAAAATTGGAAAGTTGTATGGAATCAATCTGCGGGAGATACTTCAACCAATTTGACAGATGACTTTATTGCATATAATAACTCCCTTTATAGAAATTATCTTTCGTCTGGTGGGATGACATGCGATACTACTGATACTAATTTAAATGTTACGCCTTGCTTTGTTAATACGACGTCTAATATGATTTATATGAAAATTCCTCATTTTTCTGGAGTGGGCCCTACGATTGCTGGAACAGCGCCTGCTGCTGCCACTGCTGTGGCTAGTAGTACTACAAGCAGTAGTTCTAGTGGTGGAATTGCGGCTACATCTGGATGGAAGACATATATCGATGAAGTAGAAATGACAAATAAGGGTTTTATAACTAGAGAACTTAAGGCTAAAGAGAGAGCTAGAATTTTGATTGGAGAGGACAAGCATTATGTCGGGGTTGTATCGCTTACAATCAAAGATGTGCTCATAAACATTTCTTCTCCTAATTCGCAGACATATACCATGCAGAAAGGAGAGGAGAGACAGTTTGACGTCGACTATGACCGAACCATGGATATAAGTATTAAGATAAACGATATCCTTTCAAATAGAGTGAATCTAACAATTAGCTACTTGGATGCTAATGCTGTGGCTGGTGCGAATAATTCTGCTATAACGGGAGCAGCTACTGATAGTGATGGGGGAGGCGTTGAGGATTCTGGGGAGAATACATCATCGAGTAATTGGGTTTGGCTAATTATAGTAATAGCAGTTATAGCGATTTTGGGTTTGGGTTATTTCTTATGGTTAAAGAAAAGAGGATAAACTCCTTTGGAAAGATCCCATTAGTAAAGATATTGACATTGAAAGAACTTGACAGGCTTAATCCTATTTTAATGCCTTTGATTATAGGCTTTTTTGTTTTACTCTTAGGATTAATCCTCTCTTTTTCCTGGACAATGATATGGGCTGGAACTTTGATGTTGATGGTTTATGCGATTCCGCTTTATGTTATTGTGAGGAAGAATAGTAAATAATTAATTTTTATTAGATTTTTTAATGATTTCTTATCCGATTAATTGGAGTACCTTGAATAGTTCGATGATCTCTGTTTTCCATTTCTATAAAATTAACTAGGCCATCATAACCTTCTTCTCTCAATCTATCTAATGGTTTCTTATCTAGTATAGCATATTGAGATAAAATTAAGTGCAACTTTTCTGCAAACTTATATTGCTTGTTGGGATCTCTTGAGTTTAATTCTTCAAGAGTGCCATGATATAATACAAGTTCTTCTTCTCTTGTTTTATTTTTCATGAGATTATTTGATAGCAATACTATTTAAATATTTTGATTAGAACGAACTTTCTTTGAGAGCTTAAAGTTTCTGGAGACGATTAAAAGATTCAGCTTGAATTAAACGAATTCTTTTTGTATGATTCTTCTATGCTTAAAGTTCTTGTTTTTAATTGAAAGGTTTCGCATCCTGATTTACTTTATTTTTCTCCCAATATAATATACTGAATCCTGCCTTGTAGCCTTGGGTAATCTTCTAACCGGGTCTTCTAATTGTCCTATCCATTCTGCATGTTCTTTCCATCCTTTTTTTGTAAGGTAATCCATTATATCTTTTTTACCTTTATAGACTTCTCCAGTAGGATGATATGATGAGAGACTAGGAGAAGAAAACGTGACAAGGGCCCTCGTAAATCCTTTAAATTCTCTAGGTTCAAGAAGTCTATACGCTGGTCTCTGGTGAGAAACGGCGAAAAAGCCATGGTTATGGTACATTCTTCCTGCCCTAGGATGTTCGGTAATGCTCCCTGTTATGAAGAGATTATGGCCTTGCTTCCCATAATTTACTATTGAAAGAACAAGATCCCCTTCGGTCACAACAACACTATTTGTACCTACACTAAGTTCTGTAATCATCTAAACTGCATGTAGTAATGATATAAAAATCTATCCATTTATAGAGATGAAAAGGATAAAATAATACTTAGAAAGCGACTAAAAACCTAACTAATAAGATTGCGAACTAACATATATACTGGAGTATCTATAATCTTTCTGCTAATCAGGCATGAGTTTGGCGGAGAGAAACAAATTATTGATTAGAGAGCCGACAGGTATTTAATCTGTCAGCACATGGTTTTGATACACATGTTAGGTAACCCAGCAATAAAGGCGGTTTGGAGAATTATTCTTATAGCATTCATTGTTTCACCATTCACTCAATTGTTTGTATCGATGGGGTTACCTTATTCACTTGCGAACTTCTTCAGCGTATCTATCCTTGGAAGTTTGGGAGTGATTTCTTATAAGATTGTACCACTTTAACCAAGGCATAGTACTTGTACTCATAATATAAAGTTGTGGCGATAGCTACGAACAATGCCAAGGTTAGAAACAGATAATTATAATTCATTGTCGGCTCTCCTCTTTATCGTGCTGACAGGTGGAGATTTTCGTCAAAGTCGTATTAAGCGTGGGTTTTAAGCTTGGATGCTTTAAAACTACGTTTAATGTATCTTGTGCGAAGGTTTGAAAATAAGGGGTTTTAGAAACGGTTTTTTTCAAATTCTAAGAAATTGGCTAAATGTTCTATTCTTGAAACATATCCATCGCGATTTTTATCCGCATCAATAAAAGAATTATGAATGTGGACATTATATTCTCTTGCCTTGGAATTGAGAATGGTCCTGCTTGCTTCAAATGTGCCATAGAGTTCTCCTAACTTAAACGTGCCATAAGCTACTATTGAAATACCAATTGCTTTCATAATTTTTTCTTTCATGTTTATTTATGATTTTTGCTATATTTAAAGATTATTGTGCCGGGCGCACTCGGCGCTTCGCGCCTCGTTAGCTATTTAGGCTAGTTTCTTTGATTTGAGGGGAGAGGAATTTAGGGATTTTTGAAATAATGCCGTATGCTGAAAGATTCTAGCGAAAGGAGAAAGATTCAGCTTTTAGATAGAGATATTAAGGGGCAACTTTTTATTAATTTTTAGAAGAAGTTTAGTTAATACTTGCGTTCCACGCTTCTTGAAGCTAAGAATGCCTATACTTTTAATCTCGCTAGTTTCTTGATCTTTTCTGATAAAAATTCCCTGTTCTGGCTCTTCAGTGTAGCATTTTGTAGGCTCACCGAAGAATACCTCTAAGAAATCTCCTAACTCGTCATAATATATCTCGTATGTGCTATTTTCCATTTTATCTTATATATGGCTTAAATTGTGCTGTTAAAACATACCCCTCGCTGTTTAAATATTTAACTATGACCTGAAGATATTTTTCATGGGAAGAACGATGCTTATAATATTTGTAGTAATAGAGTACTGTTTCGTCAATATCATAATCAGTTATTTTATCTGACTTCCTTAGGGTTTCTTCTATTAATTCGTAATTTTCAACTTCGGGATGTTTTTTCCTAATATGGAACCATTGCTCTTTTGCATGCTTAGTAAATTCTATATGCATCTCTTAATTTATTAGGGGGAGAATTGAAGAGAATTACCCAATAACTGAAGAGCTCCGAAAATTATTAAATAGAGGCCTACTGCGTATCTGAGAATCTTTGGGAAAAGGAGAATTGCGATACCGAGAATGATTGCTAGAAGGGCTGAGATTGTTAGGGATATCATGGCCATGTATTGTAAAAGATGTCGGAGTATTTATACTTTTGCTGTTTTTAAAAATATCTTTGATTAAAACGAACTATTTGTTTATGCTAAAGAATTCAAGAGATGATTGAAAGATTCAGCTTAAATCAAGAAAAAAGGGAAAATGAAAGAATAAAATAGGTTTATTTCGCGTAATTTCTTAGTAGTTTACTTATACCTACAACTAATACCACTATAGCGATTAGCCATGCTAGAATGCCATCTGTTACTGTTCCTAGTTGGGTTATTCCAATTAGAGGCAATATCAAAAGTACACCTAGAAGAGTTACTAACCAAGCTGTTAATTTTGCCATTGTATCCTCCTTTTTACGACAATATAAGGAGATTATAGTTTAAATAAGTTACTGTTTTTTGAGGAAAATTAGCCTTCAAAATGAGGCTTTTTTAACACCCATCTTTTGGAATGATCGAGGCGATGATTTTCAGTAGCCGATCTAGACCCTAAACTGCACCTATATTGCTCAAGTATGAAGCCGCCTAGAATTTTAAGTTCGACTCCGTCATGAACTTCGATATAATCTTTACTATCTGGTTTTCTTTTAGAAGCATGACTAGGCGCCTGTAATCTTCCTGTTAAAATATCTAAATACTCTTCTGTATCAACCCTATATTCTTTATTGCCTGCGATTACTTTTTTATAGGTCATAAAGAAGCTAATTTTTGATGCTTTTTAAATGTTGTTGGTCGGCGCACTCGGCGCTTCGCGCCTCGTTAGCTATTTAGGCTAGTTTCTTTGATTTGGGCGGAAATTTTTGGATTTTTCTTCTTTTTTTGGCATGGAAAGGGTGTTTAAACAGGTGTTTAAGTTTAAAGAGATGCTTGGATATTTCAGCATTAAAAATTAGGAGAATTGGGAAATTAGGAAAAAAGAGGGAAAAATAGGGGAAGATATTTTGTCGACGATAAACAGGTGTTTGTGGGTGTTTAAACAGCTGTTTAAAATTCTATGAAGGGTGTTTGTCGTTTTTTTAAGCAGAGAGAAGGGTGTTTAAGAAAATTAAAATTTGGATATTGTATATGCCTTTATAGGCCTTAAAATGGCAAGATTTATATAGTACAGCTGTTTATGTGTTTGTATGTTTGGATGGATTTTTGGAAAGAGTGTGAAGAAATTAGAGGAAGATACTAAACAAAGTTTTTCTGATGTTAAGAAAGATATGGACGTTGTTGGAAAGTGGGTTAAACACCTTGATGCTAAAGATAAACAGCTGTTTGATGTGATTTTTTCTATAAAACAGGAGATATCGTCGATAAAAGAAGAACTGGAGAGTTTACGTGAAGGTGTTGATTTGGTGGGGATGGGGGACAAAAACAAACAGCTGTTTAAAAAATTGCCTGTTTTTGACAAACAAACAGCTGTTGAGGATGTTCAAGAAGCTGTTCAAACAGCTGTTCAAACAGGCAATATTTACGATATTTTAAAGAGTTTATCAGGTAACGAAAGACTGTTAGTCATGACTCTTATGAACAATGAAATGAAGCTAAGTTATGAGGATTTGGCCTTACTTTTAGGTAAAGAGAGGGCTACGATAAGGGGGCAAATTAATGCAATTAAACAGAAAAGTGAGGGGCTAATTGAAGAAATAATTGAGAAAAATGGTAAAAAAAGAGTGTTTGTACCTCAGGAAATTAAGGAAAAACTGTCAAAATATGCAAAAGTGAGAGTTAAAAAGGGAAAAAAAGAAGAGAAATGATGAAAAAACAGCAAAAAGAGGCTAAAAAGTGCAAAAGTGAGAGTTGGAAAGATCTAATTTTGATAGGAAAAGGTGAAAAAAGTGATAGTTAGAGTAGGTTTGGCAGAAAATGCCAAAAGTGAGTGCTTTGGAGAGATAGAAATTAGTGTAAATTAATAAAAAAGTGAGGGAAAATTGCAAAAAATAACAATTTTTCTGATGTGGTCAAAAGAGAGGCTTGAGGTAATTTGCCTTTATACGCCTTAAAGAGCTCAAATTTGGGCTTTTTAGGCCTGATTTGGATAGTTTGACTTTTTTAAAGTTTTATTCGTCTAGACGAAGAACTTAAAGTTCTCTTAAATGAAGAAGAGTGGCCAATGAGGCTACTTTTTTGAGATTTGGAGGTATAGAAAGCAAGACTTTCTTATTGTTTAGCTTCGTTTTTAGCAGAGGAAGACCTTTTCTTATAGACCTTTGAACGTAATCTCTAATTGAGGATTCGGAAAGGTTTAATTTTTGAGACAGCAACGAGTAATCGACGGTAAATCCTTCTTCTTCTAGCTGGTAAATGGACGAAAATACGGCCATTTCCTGGTTGGTTAACCTTTTTATTTGGGAACGCAGCTCTTTCTTGAGATCATCAAGAGAGTTAACGAGTTCTGCAACTTTCTGCAGATTTCCTATTTTATCTGTTTTATTGGTTAAATTCGTATTAAAGCGAACTTTAACCCCTTCATTTCCTGTCGAAGTGTCTGTTTGTTTGACTGTTTGTCTGTCTGTCGAAACCCCTTCATTTCCTGTCGAAGTATTATAATTTTGGCTTTTTAGGGCTTTATAGGGCAAATTATCTGTCGTAATATGTGTTGGATTGTCTTTATCTGACTGATTTATCTGTCTAATTGATGGATTTATGTGTTGGATTGTCGTATTTAAGGGATTTTCTATGGGAAGATGTGTCGAAGTGTCTGTTTGTCGAAGTGTTTGACTGTCTAAGAGGTGTTTTAATTGACGTATTTCGTCTTTTATAGAGTATAATTGAGACTGCAGTGAAAGAATGTCTTGTTTTGCCTTTGTGAATGCTTCTTTTATTGGATCCATTAGAATTTGGGGGAGACGGGGATTAAATAGATTGTTGTTTTGGAAGGATTTAAATAATTAAAGTTAATTTTCTTTTTATGGAAAACGAAAGAGAAAACAGTAAGCCTGAAAGCTATAAGGCCTTAGAATCTAGAATTACAGGAGGCCATATCTCAAGTATTATATCGCCTGAACTTGTCAATAGGGAAATGTATATTAAGATTTATAGCTATGTAGAAAAGATAGAAGAGAAGAAATTTAGAAAATATTTTAATTTTTATGGGGATGGCGAAGATTATTGGGAAGAAATAGGAGATTGTTTGGAAATGTCTGAAAGGTCCTTGGAACTTAATGGATTAAATAAAGGGCTAAATGAGGAGGGATTGTATATTGCTCATTTTATACCTGATTTAAGAATGCACCCCTGTGATTCTAGTGATGTAAGGAGAAAGATTTGGGTATATGGGTGTGGAGATTTATATTCTGATAAGGACATTTCTGTCGATGAAAAGGGGATTTTTAGAGAACTTTCCTTAAATAGCCATTAAAATCGTTGTTGTCCAACTCTCTGCTTATAGATTTCGAAGGCTTTATCGGAAAGGCGCCAGCGCTGACGCTTGGCATAGAGAAGGCCTTGGGAGTTCTTGTTAACTTCTACGACTAGATTCTGAGATTTAAGGATAACTAGAAGAGATTTTGTGAATTCCTCGTCTCTTGCAATATTACTTGCTATTGCCGCTGTGAAAACAGGGGAGGGGGAGACAGTGTAGAGATAATGAAGTATCTGTTCTGAAATCTTGTCTTTTTTAGTTTGAGATATTGGAGGCATGATAAATGGAAAGAGACTTTTTATTTAAATGTTAATGTATAGCGTTTAACTTGAAAGTTTAGGCATAGTTTTAAGAAGTAGTTTTATTGGGGAGAAAGATGGCGAATATAGAATACATTAAACAACATACTACAGAAGAAGTAATGGAAATACTTGAACCTATTGTTAAAGAATGGTTTTTTTCAAGGTTTAAGGATTTTAGTTTGACGCAGTTGTATGGTGTAAAGAACATTTACGATAGAAAGAATATTCTTGTTTCTGCTCCTACTGGAGGAACTAAAACACTTACCGCTTTTTTAGGAATATTGAATTATCTTGTCGGGCTTGCTTTGAAAAATGAACTTGAAGACAAGATATATGCTGTTTATGTAAGTCCCCTCAAGGCACTCTCTAACGATGTGGAAATCAATCTAAAGAGACCGTTGCAGGAGATAAAGGAACTTGCTGAGAAGAAAGGGCAAACGATGCAGGAAATAAGAGTAGGACTTAGGACTGTAGACACTACGGTTTCTGAAAGGGCAAAACAAGCAAGAAAGGCCCATCATATATATGTGACCACTCCTGAATCTCTAGCTATTGCTATAACTTCCCCAAAATTTGTAGATTTTTTGAAAGCTACCGAGTTTATTGTTGTTGATGAGATTCATGCTATGACTAATAAGAGAGGAGTATTTTTGAGCCTTACTTTGGAAAGGTTATGCGACCTTAGCCTTATAGATCCGGTAAGGATAGGATTAAGTGCCACTATTTCTCCGCTTGAGGAAATTGCTAAATTTCTAGTTGGAATTGGGAGGGACTGTCTTATTGCTGAAGTTAAACTACTTAAGACAATAGAGATAACTCTTGAATTCCCTGGAAAAAATATACTTGAAGCTGAAAGTATTGAAAGCCAAAAGGAACTTTATCATACGCTTGATAAACTAATTGGGGAGAATAGGACGACTTTGATTTTTACTAATACAAGAGCCGCTACTGAAAGGATTGTGCACTATTTGGATCTTAACTTTCCGGGAAAATATGCTGGATTGATAGGAGCACACCATAGCTCAATGAGTAAAGAGACAAGATTTGAGATAGAAGACAAACTGAGGAAGGGGGAGCTAAAAGTAGTCGTTAGTAGTACCTCGTTGGAATTGGGAATAGATATAGGAAATATAGACTTGGTTGTTTTGCTTAGAAGTCCGAAGAGTGTCTCTCGCGCCTTGCAAAGAATAGGGAGAGCTGGACATAAGTTGCATGAGAACCCAAGGGGAAAGTTTATTGTTATGGATAGAGATGATTTAGTTGAATGCGGAGTTATGATGAAGAGTATGATTGAGAAGAAGATTGACAATGCGGAGATTCCTAAAAACGCTCTTGATGTTCTTGCTCAGCAGATATATGGGATGGCTATATCTAGGATATGGAAAGCTGATGATATGTTAAAGACTATTAGAAAGAGCTATTGTTATGAGAGGTTGAGCAAAGAGGACTTTTTTGACGTGGTTAGTTATCTAGCAGGAGATTATGCATTAGAACATAGATATGTTTATGCGAAAATATGGTATGATGCGGAGAAAGGAGAGATTGGTAAGAAAGGGAAGTTAGCTAGAGTGATTTATATGACTAATTTAGGGACAATACCTGAAGAAGGTTTTATGAGTGTTGTTATTCAGAGCCCTCCTGAACAGAGAGGAAAGAATGTTGGGAAAATTGATGAAGGATTTTTGGAAAGAATGAAGAGGGGGGACGTATTTGTTTTGGGGGGAGCTAAATATCAATACTTGTATTCTAGAGGAATGAAAGCATATGTAAAGGCAGATATTTCTAAGAGCCCTACAATTCCTTCGTGGTTTAGCGAGATGCTGCCCTTAAATTTTGAACTTGCTAATGATATCGGTAAATTTAGAAGGCTTGTAAGTGAAAGGATTGGGAATAAGAAAGAATGTCTTGAGTTTATTAAAGAGCATATTTACTGTGAGAAGAAAATTGCTGAGGAGATATATGATTATTTTAAGGAGCAAGGAGAGTTTAGCTTGGTTCCTAATGATAAACTGATAGTTGTTGAGAAATTCAAGGAAGAGAGGGAATATTTGTTATTCCATACGCTTTATGGGAGAAGAGTAAATGATGCGTTGGCAAGAGCTTATGCTTATGCTGCTGCAAGATTAAGGCATAGAGATATAGAAATGGGGATAAATGATAATGGGTTTTTTATATCTGGAGAGAAGCTTGAGGAAGATAAGATAATTTCATGGGTGAAAAGCAAGGATTTGAAGGAGATATTGAAAGAAGCCATAGAGAAGACAGAAGTATTGAGAAGAAGATTTAGGCACTGTGCTGGAAGAAGTTTAATGATACTGAGAAATTATAAAGGGAGAGAGAAAAGCGTTGGTAAACAACAAGTTCACTCTGGATTTTTATTTGTGGCTGTTAAAAAGATAAGTGATGAATTTCCTATTTTAAGAGAAGCTAGGAGAGAGGTAATGGAAGATTTAATGGATATTGGGAATGCTACAAAGGTCTTGAAATGGATTGAGGAAGGTAAGGTAAAGATAAAGAAGACTAGGGGGCCGATTGTTTCTCCTTTTGGATTGAATTTGTTGATACAGGGAAAGAGCGATTTGATTAGGATGGAGGATAGGGTACAGTTTTTGAAGAGAATGCATGAGCTGCATCTGAAAGTCATTTCTGAAAAATGACTTTCAGCCCATTCAACTTCCCTAAATCCATAAAAGAAGTTGAAGGTTTGAAAGTTATTCAAGGGAAGGGGAAGGAATAGTTTATAAACTTTAAATTGCATTATTGATAGTGGGAAAGAAAGCATATTTAATAGTATCTTTATTATCGCTTGTTTTGTCATTGGGCTCATTAGTTGTGATGTTAATTTTATTTGGAGGCTATTTTTTTGCTAGCATATTCTCGCTCATTGGCGTTGCACTTTTAGCTATATCTCTCTTTTCTATTATCTTTATAAATAAAGGCTCGAAAATTTTGTTTATATTAAATTTATTGATTATTATAATTTGGTGTCTAATTATATTGTTTGTACTAGTTATACCTTATATCTATCCATAAGAGTACCCGAAAGTTATTGGTTCTAAAGGAAAGGAATAGATTATTTGATATATTTTACATATATTTCGAAGAACTTTGTATAAGTCTCTTTAAAACGCTCCAAGATGAATCTTTCTATTGTGTCGATATGGTTTGTATCGAAGTCTTCAAGGGACTTTAAATATGATAGGCGTTGTGATTTTCTAATTATTAATGGAGGATATTTGTTTTTGATCAACATTATGTTAATTAAAAATCTTCCAACTCTTCCGTTTCCGTCTTCAAATGGGTGTATGTGCTCGAATTTTCCGTGAAAAAGAGAAACAAGTTTTATTATATGAAGACTTTCTTTGTTCTTATTATACCATTCTATTAATTCGTGCATATCTTTACTAACTTCCTCAGGCATAGTTGTTTCTAATTTTCTCCCTATTATAACGTTTGGAACTATTTTATATCCTGTTTGAATTCCTATATCTTTAGTTAATAATTTATGCATTCTAATTATGTCTTCTTCTGTTATCGAAAATTTATTTTTCATTATCATCTCTACCACTTTTCTCGAATTTCTGGTTTCATATATTTCTCTAAGATCTTTTCCCTTTATTGCTGCGTTTTCAAACATTACTATTGCTACATCTTTAAGTGTCAAGGAATTGCCTTCTAAGGCATTGCTTTCATAAGTAAAATTGGCTGTGAACCTATCCAGCAAATCTTTGAAGCTAGTTTTTGAGAGTCTTTTCTGAATCTTTCTATACTGCATTTTTATTTCTTCTATTTTTTCAAATTCTTTTTGGGTTAGAATATGATCGGTCTTATATTTTCCCAACATATATTTTAAATGCTCTTTTTTTTCTTTTTCTTCAAATATTTTTTCCAACTCTTCCTTGTTTTGGCCCTTAAATATAGTTTCTAAGATTGCTACTTTCTTACTAGGAAGCCTAATTGATTTAACAGCATACTTATACTTCTTTCCACTAATATTCTTTTCCTTGAAATACATAATATAATTTAACCCTACATATTTATAAATCTTCCTGTTTTGTAGGGTTAAATTATATTTAAGATTTCTATTGTAACTACTTGGGAATTAAATTTAATAAAGGAAAGTAAATAATAATCATAATTCTATGATTAATAGAGTTGAATGAGAAAATGAATAAAAATAAGATTGAAATGGATAATGTGGTGAAGAAAAGGATAGATGGGTTTGGAATATGCAAGGGAGCAAAATCCTTTGAAGAGGAAGAAGATAAGCATGAAGAATTTGTAGATGGTTTTTTCAATGTTCCTAAACTTAAAAAGAAACTGTCTACTAGAGATATAAAAAAGATTATTTATGAGCAATATGATGAAAAACTCAGAAGATGCCATATTCTATAACGGATTATCGACAGTTCGACAGATGTTTCGACAGACAGACAGGCAAACAAGGACAATATTATTCTGTAACATAGATTTGTTTTTATAGGGTCTGGGATTTTGAGAGTTATGGAAGAGGTTGCAATAATTGCGGATTCTAAAGGGAAAGGGCATTACATTGCAAGCGGTGTTTACTATTACTTGATGTCGAGGGAAAATAGGAATTTTTCTGTTGATTTGATTGATATTGAAAAGACTACATTTAAGGATGGGGAGTTTAAAGTTAGGATTGCTGAAAACATAAGGAGAAAAAAGTGCTTTTTTATACACGACTCTAACAAGGAGCCTTCGCAGTGGTTTACCGAGCTTATTTTTGTTTTAAATGCTATTAGTTTCTCCTCCCCCTCTGAAGTTAATGTTATTTTTCCTTATACTAGGTTTGAACTCCAAGATAGAAAAGATGAGAGCAGGGTAAGTGTGGATGTTAAAGCTGTTGCAGATATTGTTTCTAAATATGCTACAAGGGGGTTGACGGTTGATTTACATGCTCCACAAGTTCAAGAATACTTTAGTATTCCTTTTGATAATTTGTATAGTTATCCTAGTCTTATTAATTACTTGAAGAAAAACCATCCAGAAATTTTAAATGACCTTGTAATCGTTGCTCCAGACTTGGGGGGTGGTGCAAGGGCTGAAGGATTTGTAAAGAGATTGTCAAGACTGGGGATAAATGCCGATGTTGCTTTGGGGCATAAGACTAGGAGTAGGCCGAATGTGGTAGACAAGATGATACTTATTGGAAATGTAGAAGGCAAGAATTGCTTAATCTTGGATGATATTATTGATACAGGGAATACTATGGTAAAGGCAGGGGAGTTACTTAAGGAAAGCGGGGCTAAGAGAGTTTTTGCTTATGGAACGCACGCGTTATTTACGGAGGGTATAGCAAAGTTTAAGGTTTTTGATAAGATATTGGTAAGTAATAGTTTGCATTTGGATGCTTTTGAGAATTTAGAAGTCGTTTCTTTGATTAATTTATTTGGAGAGGCGATTTATAGGACAATTATTGGGAAGAGCTTGAGTGTGTTGTATGACGGGAGGGAAATGGCTAAGCAAGAGGGATTGGGGAAGTTTGAGATATAGTCTAATATGAGATATGATCCGTCAAATGCTATTGCAACTTCAATGATAGCCTTTTCTAGTTTTATTGGTGTGTTGGCAGCTATAATTTACTACCTTTATCAAATCAAGAAGTCTTCGCGTTTCACCATGCCTTAAAAGGCATGGTTTGTTTGAGACTTCTGGATGCTCAAGATTCTCCAAGCACTAAAGTGCTTGGTTTTCAAGAATCTTGACATAAAAGAAACAAGTTTTGTTGAAGTAATCTTATGGGCAATATTTTATATAGACTTAAACCTATTATTTCTTTATACTTTAAAAAGAGCTGGAATGTTCAATGAAGAAGAAAACAAATAGGTTTATACAATTTCTAAAGGATTATTGGCCGATTATCTTACTTGTACTTATGATTATATTTGGAGTTTATTGGGCAAAACCTTAATTAATTTGAGGGATATAAATGTTTATAATATTAAGATAATAAATTATACTATGTCATTAGAAGGAGAGTTGGGTAATTTAAAAATAGGAACTTTAATTGAATTATATACACATACTGATGAATCTGTTGCAGGGTATGTAGTAGATTTAATTGGCGGGAAAGTCATATTATCTCAAAATAATCCTTATAATCGATTTAATGTTGTAACCAGAGATAACCTTTTTGAGGGGGCCAAGAGCTATAGACTAGAAGGATTTACCCAATATAAGATACTAAGAATGCCTTCTACCGCAGATGAGAAATTTGTAGAGAGGCTAAGACAACCATCGCCTAAGCAAAAGGTTTAATTAAGATTATTTTTCTATTAATTTATGAAAATTGAATACAATGATAGTAAAGCTCTCAAGCATTCTAACTCTTACAAGTTAGAATATTTGGGAAAGTGTCTGTTGATTGAGGAGAAAGAAAAGAAGATTCTTGTAATTGGGGATTTGCATTTGGGATATGAAGAGATATTGAATAGGGCAGGAGTATTTGTTACGCGAAAAATGTTTGAGGAGATGATTGCTTATTTTGATTTGGTTTTTTCTAGGACTAGAGGAGTTGATAAGATTGTATTGCTTGGAGATGTTAAACATAGTTTTGGAGGCATTGTTGGACAGGAGTGGAGTGATGCTCTTGCGTTATTTGATTATTTGAAAGGGAAATTAAAAAAGAATGGAGAAATTATTATTGTTAAGGGCAATCATGATAATATTATTGGACCTATTGCTAGGAAAGGTGGGATTGGGGTAAAAGATTATTTTATATTCGGAGAAATTGCCTTTTTACATGGAGATAAAGATTTTGAGGAGATTTGGGAGCGTAGAGTAACCAATTGGATTGTTGGTCATGGACACCCTGCTGTTAAATTGGGGGATGGGGTGAAGGTTGAATCGTATAAATGTTTCTTGACTGGAAAATTTAAGGGCAAAGAGATAATTGTTATGCCAAGTTTTTTTGATTATAGTGTGGGGAGCGATCCTAGGGAGAATGAATTGGGATTGGCTTGGAATTTTAATCTTGATAAATTTAGAGTGAGAATTGTTGGGGAAGATTTAGAAGTTTTGGATTTTGGAATCTTGCGTGATTTGTAAAGATTCCGAACCTTCGCAATAAGAGGTATTGCTTCAGGTTTCGGGATTCTGAAGGATTTGTGAATCCTGAATTTTCGGTTGGTGAACCTTTAGATTTTGGAGAACTTAGAAGATTATTGGTCTTTATTAGTAGTTTGGACTGGAGTATCTTTACGCATTGTTGGAAAAGACATGTGAGTAGGAAGATTTAGTTCGTCTTCCATGGAAAGGGCTTTTGTAGAGCACTTCATTATAATGTAGTTGAAAAGAGGTATCCTAAATTTTTCTGAAACTTCTTTCTTCTTCCAGGATTTAAGGATGTCTTTTGCTTCTTCTTTATCCATAGATAAGGAGACATCCCCCTCTAGAGATATTTGTCCATGGTTTAGTTGTTTGTCTTCTGGGTCTGAATAATTGACTATGAAAGAAAAAGAAACTTTAATAGCCTCTAGATCTTTAAGAAACTCTATTTTTTCTTCAGTTACGTCTTTGAAGTCTATATTTGTGTTTATAGGCCCCCTCTTGAAATTGGGGGAACGCTCGGCTGATATCTTCTTTAAATTGAATCCTAAAAGCTGCATAAAGAAAGTAAAAGATAGCCGTTTATAAATATTGTTATAAATAAGTTACTTGCCCTTATATTTAGTTGTTACTTAATAGTTGTTACATATACAAAGGTTTAAATATAGTGCGAACTTATAGAATATATGAAAAATAGGACATTGAGGACAGGCTTATGGATATTAGTAGGGATAGTTGCGTTTGTCAATATCTTATTCTTTAATATATTAATTCATGAGATCGGACATTATACTGCCGCTTACTATTATGATTTGGAGCCTAAAATTAGTTTTGAATTGAGCAACTCTAGGGGAGCTAGCTTTAATTTTGAGGCTTTGCCTTTAGCTTCAACTAGCTTTATAGATAATGGGGACAAGAATGAGCTTTTTGCTGTTGTTTTATTTGGGCCCTTTATGAATTTGCTTTTGAGTATCGCCTTTTTGTTTGTTTTTGTTAGCTTTAAGAGGAACTGGGCAAAGGATCTTGCAATTATGGGATTTGTTATCTCTTTAGGATCTTTTTTAATGAATGTATTGCCTATTCCTGGAGCAGATGGGGCAATTCTTTTTGGATTGATTTAGATAAAGAGTTTTATAAATTAACTTGTTTAGATAGAGTTTAAAGTAAATCTTCTTCTGAGACTACGACGAAGTCGCCTATTGCAATTATTGTGTTGTAGGGGACAAGGGCTTCTTTGTTTGAGGAAGTTTCTAAATTCAGATTTCTGGTATAAGGAGTTGGTTCTTTTAGAACTAATTGTATTAATTCTCCTGTTCTTGTTTCAAAGGTAACGTCTTTTACTGTACCTAATCTTTTTCCTTCTTTTGTAACCACTAATTTTCCTATTATTGTCTTTAGAGGTCTTTTATCAAGAGCCATGTGTGATTTAGAGAGGGTTTGTATATAAACTTTTCCGTGATTTAAAATAGTTGTTTTTTAGAGGTTTACAAAGAAAATTAAATTTAATGAAAATGAATTAAGGGATTATTTTACTGGTCGAGATTCTGGCTTTATTAGCTCTAGTTCTTTGAATTCGGATTCGTTTGTTGCTTTTTGTTCTAAAGAATTTTGGATTGATTCTGGTTGTTTTTTATTATCTGCTGGAGGGCCAAAATAGAGCATCGCACCCAGTGGAATTAACCCTACTGAAAGTCCAAGTCCTAATATCCTCACTCTATCCCAAAATATTTCTGATCTTGAAAAATAACAATCGTCCTCGTGTACAAGACTATATGCTTGCGCTTGCTCGTAACTTACGTTATCTGGTCTTGAGTGCCAATATTCCTTAAAAGCCTTTTTATCCATATCAGGATATTCTATTCGAGCTTATAAATTTAACTATTAAACGAACTTTAGTTTGAGGCCCGGACACCCTATGGTTTCGTCTGGAGAAATAATAATGTTTAAATAAGGAAAGGGGAAAAGGTTTTTTCTATTTTTCTTTTATAAATATATAATATAATATAATATATATTATTATATATATAGTAATGTATATATTAGATTAGTTCGGTTTATTATTGGATTTGATAGGAAGGAGAGGAAGATTTATTGTTTATTATTATTCTGGAGTGGAAATGAGGGTGTGTGCTATTTTTAGTATTTGGGTAATAAGTTGTTATTTTTTTGTTAGGAGATTAGGGATTGGACTGGAAGTGGAGGTTGAAAGAGAGATAAATTTATATAGATGTTTTGTTAGGTTTCTGTAAGAGGTTGAAAAATGGACAAAGTTGACAGCATTCTTAATTCTTATGCAGATAATAACCTCTTTAAGAATAAAATTGTAGTTCAGTCAAATTATCTTCCTGAAGCGGTATTACATAGGGCTGACCAAGTTGAGGCGATTGCTTCTATATTGGCTCCTGCTTTGAGAGGGGAGAAAGTAAGTAATCTCTTTTTATATGGGAGGACGGGAAGTGGGAAGACTTTGAGTGTTCAGCATGTTGGTGGAAAATTATTAGAGAAAGTAAAACAGATTGGACAGGATAACTTGAAGTTTATTTATGTCAATTGTAAGTTGAAGAAAGTTGCAGATACGGAATATAGGATAATTGCAGAAATTATAAAGGCTTTGAAAGGGAGCGTTCCTGCTACGGGTTTGCCTACCGATGTTGTTTATTCTAAGTTTATAGAACTAATTGACAATAAGAAACAAGTTATAATTCTTGTATTGGATGAAATAGATCAGGCTGTAAAGAAAATTGGAGATAACTTTATTTATACTCTAACTAGAATGAATACGGAATTAAAGAATGCACAAATAAGTTTGATAGGAATAAGTAATAGTCTGACTTTTATGGAGAATATTGATCCTAGAGTAAAAAGTTCGCTTGGGGAGGAGGAAATAGTTTTTTCTCCTTATAATGCTCCACAACTTCAGGAGATTTTGAAGGAAAGGGCAGAGAATGCCTTTAAGGATGGAGTTTTGGAGGAAGGAGTAATTGCTAAATGCGCTGCTTATGCTGCTAGGGAGCACGGAGATGCAAGGAGAGCATTAGATTTATTGAGGGTTGCTGGGGAGTTGGCAGAAAGGGAGAATTCGGGGAAAATAGGTCTTAAGCATATTGATTTAGCTAATCAGAAGATAGAGAAAGATAAGGTATTAACTATTATTGAGAGCGAACCTAAACAGTTTCAACTTGTTTTATATGCGATTATGGGACTTGAAGATAAAAGAGAGGAGAGAAGAAAGAATAAGGGGGAGATGGTGGATGATAGGATTTTTACGGGAGAGGTTTATAATGCATATCAAGGGATTTGTGAAAATATTAAAAACGAAATTTTAACACAAAGAAGGATAGGGGATATACTGGCTGAGTTTGATATGCTTGGAATAATCAATGCAAGAGTAGTAAACAAGGGAAGACAAGGAAGGACAAGGGAAATTAGATTGATGCTTGCTTCTGGAGTAAAGCAGAAGGCTAAGGAGATTTTGGAGAAGAGTTTGGATTTGTGAAAGGTTTATTAATAGGCGACTATAATTATTGATATGAAGGGCGAGTCTTCTGTAAAGAAAGAGGGGCAGGTTTTTATTTGGATTATAATAGCTTCTATTTTGGTAAGTAGTATTTCTTTTTTTGCATCTAATAGCGATTATTTAGGTATTATATTTCTTTTAGGTATCATTTTTAGTGCCTTAATTCTTCCGGTTTTTGCAACTATTTATTTTTCAAGATATAAATTTATGAAAGGAGTAGGGTCTGGACTACTTGTTTTTCTTTTACATTGGGTCTATATATGGTTTTGGATGTATCTATTTCCTCAGTCTGAAGTGGGTTATTTAGCATTCTCATTTTTTTATTTTGCTTTACCTATGTCCTTTTTTATAGTAGTTATAGCGGGAATTACTCGTTTTATTTCTAAGAAAAGAGGGAATTAGAATTAATCTTGATTTGTAGGTAGATTTTTATATGTTAATTGTGTTAATAAGTTATGAATAGAAGTAAGGTTGCTGGAGTTTATGTTTTGGTTTTTTTCTCTCTTCTTACGCTTTGGAGTCTAGGTACTTTGGGTTGGTACTATTTTAGTTATGATACAAACATAATTCAAGTTCTTTCTTCTTTTGGCAGATTTTCTTTTATTTCTTATCTTGCTTTAATAATTCTTTCTTTCTTTATAATTAAGGAGAAGATGTGGGCTAAAGTAGGGGCGCTAGGTTTATTGGGAATTTTATTTGTCATCAGTGCTCGTTCTTTAATATTGAGTCTGAGTTATAGGGTATATGGGCTTATTTCTTCTTTATGGGGAATGTTATTTTCATTTTTTTGGGTTGTTGTTTATTTAGTAGGACTTATTCTTGTAATTATCTCATTAGGAGATAATAAGCGGGAAAAAAGGAAATAATCTAGTTTTTACAATAATTTATATAAGCTTTAAGGGGTTCTTTTATAGATGGAAAAGGAGATAATGGACATTGTTAGGGAGAGGGGATTGCTTCTTGAGAAGAACGTTATAGAGCTGCTGGGAAATTTTAGCGATACGGTGAAAGCAAAGGATTTTTTGGTAAATATTGAAAGGATTTCTGGGCAGAAAATGATTACAATGGGATTGTTGGAGAAGAATTTTGAGTTTGTTGATAGCGTGGTTAAACAGCTTCCTACAGAGAATAAGGATATAATTGAGAAGACTTTTGTAAGACTAGGGTTCAGGTTGGAGATAAAGAAAGTTAGTGAAGTAGTTGAAGGGGAAAAGGAGAAGAAGGAGAAGATGGGCGGAGATTATAGGATATTTTATGCAGATACAAAGCCAGAGAGGAAGATAGAGGTAAAGGACTTTACAAATCATTTTAGGGGAAGATATACTACACTTCAAAGGATATTGATGGAGAGGCCAGAGTTACAGCAGAATCTTGTGAGCATTAATAAGATTGGGAGTGATAGACAGAGTTTGAGTATAATAGGAATTGTTACAGAGAAAAGGATTACGAAGAATAAGAATTTAATAATAAAGTTCGAGGATTTAACAGGGGAAATTAGTGCCCTTATAAAACCTGAAAGGACAGAGGTTTTTGAGAAGGCAAATGAGCTGCAGCTTGATGATATTGTTGGGGTAAAGGCTTCTGGAGATAGGAGTATCTTGTTTGTACACGATATTTTATATCCGGAGTCTATTATGTTTGATAGGGTGAAATTTGATGAGGATGTTAGTGCTGTTTTTTTGTCCGATGTGCACTGTGGGAGTGATAGACATTTAACAGAGAGCTTTGAAAGATTTTTGGAATGGTTGAATAGTGATGATGAGATTGCAGGCAAGATAAAATATATCTTTTTCAGTGGAGATAATGTAGATGGAGTGGGCATTTTTCCGGGGCAGGAGGAAGTACTAAAGTTAAAGAGTATGAAAGAGCAGTATGCTTTGCTGAGTTCTTATTTAAGGAAAGTGCCCAAGAGGATAACAATGTTTATGTGTCCTGGACAGCACGATGCGACAAGGGTTGCGGAACCACAGCCGATAATTGATAGGAGATATGGGGGCGAGTTGTATGAGATTGAGAATCTTGTATTGGTTACTAATCCTTGTATGGTAAAATTACTTGAAGGAGAAAAGGAATTTAAGGTTTTAATGTATCATGGAGCAAGTATGCATTCTTTTGTAAGTGAGATTAAAGAGCTTAGGGACATGGGGGCTTATAGGAATCCTGCAAAAATTGCAAGGCATATGCTTAAGAGGAGGCATTTAGCCCCAACTCATGGGGCTGTTGTTTATATTCCTGCTTCGGATAAGGATCCCATGGCTATTGCAGAGGTACCACATGTACTCTGTACGGGAGAGGTGCACCATCTAGATATAGAGAACTATAATGGGGTTTTGATTATTATAGGAAGCTGTTGGCAGGCTAGGACGCCATTCGAAGAAAAAGTTGGGAATATTCCTGATCCTTGCAAGGTCCCTATATTAAATTTAAAGACGAGAGAAGTAAAGGTTTATGACTTTGGATTGAAGGAGGAGATTGAGAAATGGATGTGAGTGATAGTGTTTATGGGTTTGCTAGGATAGAGGAACCTGTTTTGTTAGATTTAATTAATTCAAAGGCGGTTCAGAGATTGAGGGGAATTAGCCAATATGGATTGCCAAAGGGATATTATCATTTAGATTCTTTTTCTAGATATGAACATTCCATAGGTGTGCTTATTATATTAAGAAGATTAAATGCTTTGTTAGAGGAACAAATGGCAGGATTGCTACATGACGTTTCACATACGGCTTTTTCTCATGTTATTGATCAGGTTTTTGGAGATCCTCTTAAAGAAACTTATCAAGATGAGACTCATTTGGAATTTATAAAAAACTCCGATATTCCTTCAATTTTGAAAAGATATGGTTTCGATTATAGGCAAATTTGTGACAATGGGAGATTTTTTTTGCTTGAGAGGCCGATTCCCGAGTTATGTGCAGATAGGTTTGATTATAGCATGAGAGAACTAGTGCGATTTGAGAGTGCTGAAAACATTAAGTTAATTTTGTCTAATGTTGTCAATTATCATAATAGGATTGTTTTTATTTCGGAATATGCTGCTAAAGTATTTTCTGAAGACTATGGGAAGCTTCAGAAAGAACATTGGGCAGGAAATGAAACTAAGGCTAGATATCATATATTATCGAGTATACTAAAGATTGCTTTGGGAGAGGGGATAGTTTTAAAAGAAGACATTAACAAGACGGATTCCGAGGTAATAGGCAAATTGGAAGCTAGCAGCAATATAGAAATTCGTAAAGGTCTAGATTTGCTTAAAGGGGGGTTTCAAATTGTGGAATCTAATTCTGAAGGATCCTTTTTGTTAAAAAAGAAATTTAGATATGTAGACCCCTCTATATTGTTGAAAAATGGATTGGTTAAATTAAGCGATATTTCTTTGGATTATAAGAGGAGTCTGGCAATACAGAGGCAAGAATCTTCTTTGGGGAAGTCTATAGAAATAATTGCGAGATAGGAGTTATTTTGCTTTTGCGAAAGTGCTTGCTACTAGAAGAGGGAAGAGAATTGTGGCATCTCCGAAGACTTTAATGGATTGGGCATTTGGAAGGATTTTTCCCCAGGAGACTGCTTCATCTGGAGAGGCTCCGGCATCTGAGCCGTCGAATTCTTGTGAGTTGTTGATAAATATGGCATAGTCCGATCCGTTTCTAAGCATGTTGGCATTTAGTATAGAGTGTTTTATAATTCCAGAGCCGAGAATAATAAGGCCTGACTTTTTTAGACCAAAAGATGAGTCATTAAGAGATTTTATGTCTTCAGTAATATCTATTTTGAAGTCGGGGCGCTTAAATTTAAAGAAATAGATATTATCCCCTAATGCTCCATCCGTGATTGCTGGGCAAAAGATTTTTATTTTATTCTTATATGCCCAGTAGCAAATACTTTCTTCATTGTTTATCTTTTCTCCAAGTTTCCATATTATCTCTGAGGGATTATGGATCGTGCTCTTTGTTTTCTGTTCTTGGTAAAGTTCCTCTAGAATGGGCTGGACAAATTCTTCAAATTTGACATATCTTGAATTTGGGGCGAGTATGTTTCCTATTCTATTAATTCCTTTTTTTCTTAGTTCAGAGCCCGAAAGGGAGAAGTCTCCCAGGATAAAGGAGCCGAGACATTTTATTATATCTTCTTCGATACCTCCGGCAGTTGTTACAACTATATTGACTTTTTTGTGTTTGACTAGATAACGGAAGATTTCTCTAAGGCCTGAGGAAACCATGTTAGAGGTGTAGCCAAGGTAGATGAATGCCTTGTTTTCTATCATGGCATTTACGATTTCTATTGCTTTTGAAAAATGTGACGCTTGGAAGCCCGTACTTGAGAAACTTTTTATTATATTTTCGTAGTTTATTCCTTTATCGAAATCGTAGCCTTCGATGGAGAGGCCTCGCGGTTCTTCACTGTCTCTTAGGAGATTTTTTTTAGCTTGTTCTGCTTTTTCGTTTTTCATGAAGAAAAGGCATTTTTAGGATATATAAATCTTTATTACTTTAATCACTTTTCAGAACGCTTGCATATTCAATCCATTTATCGAATAAAACCATCAAGGTATAAGCTTGCTTTGATATGTCCACATTATGAGAATTATATTCAATTGGTTCAGAAGATTCCCTTCCGCTAAGTACATTACTAATCTCTTGGTGGGTTGTTGATAACCAAACCCCATTTTGTCCGATATAGAATTGTGAAATGAAACACGAGTTTTCATAAAAAATATATGGATTTGACCAATTAATATTTAATCTTTTTAATTCCTTATTTGCCAGTTCGTTCATTCTCATTTGCCTTTCAGCTGAAACTTTTGATTGGATCATTTCTGTTGCAAAATTTCTATTAAGATAAATTCCAAAATCACAATTTCCGTACAAACGAGGAGTCCAAATTAATTTCTCCATATGAATGGAACTAATGGGGATGTATTAAATAGTTTTTGATTTTTTCTGTAAATCTTAATTTCCTCCGAATCTTCTATTTCTATCTCCGAATTCTTGAATTGCTTGCCTAAGTTCGCGAGCCTTGAAGTCTGGGAAATTTTCTTTACTAAAATATAGTTCTGCGTAAGTTGATTGGAAAGGCATTAAGCCAGAAATACGGTTTTCTCCAGATGTACGGATAATTAGATCGGGGTCTGGGATATCTTGAGTGTCTAAGAATTTTGAGAAATCTTTTTCTCCAATTTTCTTAACTTTTGATTTAAGAATTTTATTTACCGCACGAATAAGTTCGTCTCTTCCCCCGTAATCTAGACATAATTGGACATTGAAATCAGAGTGATTTTTTGTTAATTCTTCTAGTCTTGTTAGATTGGAGATTAGGGCTTTAGGTAATCGGTCTTTTCTTCCAATGTGCCTAAATCTAATTTTGTTTTTATTTGCATCTTTGATAAATCTATCTACGCCGGAATTAATGAGAGAGAATATTTCTTCCTGTTCTTTTTTACTTCTTTTCCAATTTTCTGTTGAGAATCCCCAGATGGACATATATTTAACTCCTGCCTTCATACCTTCTCTGAATAATTCTTCTATATTATTGTAAGCTCCTGCCTTATAATGCCCGAATGTGCTTTCTAATCCTTTTGATTTCGCCCATCTTCTATTTCCATCTGGAATTATTGCGATATGCAATGGTACTGGGGATTTTTTATGGGCAATTAGAGATTTTCCTAAATTAATTATGCTTATTGCTTTATCGACAAGAAAGTTTTTTTCTTTGATTATTTTAAAGTCTGGGTAATCTTTCATTGCATTTCTTTTTTTATAGCTTAAACTTTCTATCTTTGAGAATCCTGGATTTTTTTGTATCCAAATTAGCAGGCCGGAAGTATCTTTTTCTGTGCCTTGCGCAATTGTTAGAACAGAGCCATCTTTTTTGTTCATTACGAATCCTTTGAGGTCAGTGGAGTCTGCGAATCTTTTTATCATCTTTCTGAAACGAATTCCTTGCACACGGCCTCTCACTTCTATCTCTATTTCTTCTTTCATTTTAGACCTATCTGTTCCAGGAGAGCAGATTTAAACTTATTGATATCATCGGTTTTTATTCTGGCTCCCACTGCATCTTCATGCCCTCCTCCCGACATATTTTCTATTTTTTTTATTATGTTCTCTAAAATTCCCTTTACCTTTCTTCCCCTTAAAGAGATATTGGAGATTCCTCCTTTTTTGTAGATTACAGCTATATATTTATCCGGATAAATATATGAGAGTTCATTAGAGAGGTCAGAGCTCATACTAATTTCTCCAGAATATTCAAAGAAGATTAAATTTCCAGAAACTTCTTGTTTTGCTTCTTCAAGAAGAAGGTCATATTTCTTTCGGATATCGGTATATTTTTTTCTAAATGATTGGTTCGCGGTTACTTCTAGGAAAACATCTTGAGGGCCTTTACAAGTTATTAAGAAATTTTGCAGATGAATTATATTTGTTGTGCTGTCTTTTAGACCAAAGTTAAGTGCTTGCGCTATTCTTCCTATTTCGGTTTTGTAATATGCGTCAAATGGCTTTTTCACTTTTCCCCAGAATTCAGGAAATTCTGAAGCGAATTCTTCTGCGAAGCCTGGAAGGTGATGGTCTGCTACACAACCGATTACTGCTAACCAGATGTCCTCTTTTCTTTTTGCTATTTGATATGCCCAATAGGTTACTGGTTCTTCTGACTTTTCTTTATTTTTTGTTGGATTGTATATAAATAAATTTTTAAATTCCTTTAGATCAGGAGATGAGACATTATGGTGATCAATCCAGACTAGAGGCAATTGTAATCTATCAATCTCTTCTACAAAATCTCGAGATACTACGGGCTTGTCTAAAATGAAAACATAGTCTGCGTTTAATTCTCTCGCTTTACGAGCATACTGGGCATCTAATTCTGGGAAGCTACGGACGGCAACTCCTTTCCCCCTGCCTATGTATCTTCTTAAGAGCAGGAAACTGCAAAGACCATCGCAATCGTTATCGTAGTAAAATAGGGGATTTTGCGCCTTTTCTAGGTGTTCTTTGATTTCATTTATTTGGTTTTGAGTTAACATGGAGAAATCAAAAAGGAGGGCTATTTAAATATGCCTAATTGCGAATTAAAAAAAATTTACTTAATATTTTTACATACAACAATTTGTATATTTCCGAGAAGATAGCTCTCTTTGGATGATTGTTCAAGGTTGGTCTTTTTTAGATAGTAATCTAGACCTGACTTTCTAAAATGGTCATAGTTTTTAGTTTCCCATATTTTTACAATTTTATCACCTAAAAAATTACTAAGCCCAGTTTTGGGAGTATAGTAATCAACAATAATTATCTTGCCTTTTTTCTTTGTGACTCTTTTCATTTCTTTTAAAATTTTAATTCCTATTTTTTCAGGCATATCATGTAATCCAAAAGATATAGAAGAAATATCAAATGTTGAATTCTTATAGAAGACTTTAGTTGCGTCTCTACAAATAAATTTTAATTTATAAGGTCGTTTTATCTTTTTCTTGGCATATCTCAACATATCTGGAGAAAGATCTATTCCTGTAACCTCAAATCCTTCTTTAGCAAATGCAAGTGATTGATTTCCAGTACCGCATGCCATGTCAAGAATTTTTGCATAAGGTTTATCTACTTTTTTGGAAACCTCTTTTCTTAAATTGCCCAAGATAAACTCAATATAATCATAAATTGGGGCCATTCTTTTAAACCAATTTACATTGTACCACCTATAATCTGCCTTGGTTTTCATATCAATGCATGATTAAGTTGCAAATATAAATTTATCTAAGTTATTTCGAGATTAATTGAATAGGTTTCAGGAACCAGCCAGTTATTCTTTTTATAGAGAAGCCCGAGATGGAGGATTGGAGGAATTCTGAGAGGTCTGAGGCATCTTTTAGAGAGATTGTGCCGTCGCTGTTGAAGTCGGCGTTACTTTCGCAGTAAATAATATTGCCTTCAAGATGGTCAGTGATGTGCGTTATATCTTGATTGTCTATTTTGCCGTCGCCGTTTGCGTCTCCCTTCAGGTCATTACATATTGGGATTGAAATTGATATAGCAAGACCGGGCTCCTTAATTTCTATGGCTTTGGCATCTTCTATTAAGGGGACTTTAAGGTAGAAGCTGCGGTCGCTGGAGTAAGTTTCACCTTCTATTTCATTTCCGGGGGATGTTAGGACTTCTCCGGTATCTTCAGGGGGGGCGTCGGTAAATATTGTTTCGGGGTCAAAGGATCCCCCCTTTATTTTTGTGTCGTTTTTTAGGATAAGAGAATAGGAGTAAGCTCCCGCTCCGCTGTCACCTGTACACCCTTCCGTTATTGTTTGATTTGTGATCAGGGCGTGTCCATTGGCCGCTTGCCCTTCAATTAGGAGATAGTTGCTTACATCGCATGGCAGAGCGGGATCAGAGCGGTAATTTGCCGGCGCGAGGTCTATTGTTATTGTGTCCTCTGCTGCTTTACCCGTAATTCTTGAGGTTGGTGAGATTATTGAAAGTACTTTAGTTGTTAATATTGCTTCATTAAAAGATCCATATTGTTCAGAGCTTAATGTTCTCATTACTCCTTCTTCGATAGAGCGAGAATAATCTGAACGAGAGCAACCAAGATAACAGCCGTCGTTTTTTCCATTGAATTTGATACAATCATCTACGCAGTTTCCTGCAGAGTTTCTAGGGATTGTTGCAGGGACGTATTCTTCTGCAAGGTTTACAAAACTGTGGCCAAATTCATGCAAGAAGACACTAAGAGGGTGTTTTAGATTAATACTCATTACGTTAAGATAATTTGAACTTCTTATACTTGTTCCATAATCATTGCTCAAAACTACTATTTGATCATTAGGGCAGGAGGACGCTTTTTTCACTAGGTCTTTTGAGTAGCATAATAGTGCTATGCCTTTGTAAAGTTCGCAGACTGGAGAGTAGGATCCTATATAATAGAAGTTGAAATCGTCTTTGTAGTTGTTATAGGGTTTTTTTTGGACAAAATAATTTGCATACTGCATTGCATCTTCTTTTTTTGGACTAAAAATGACGATGTTTACACCGCCATCATTGGTCTTTTTTAGGGTTGTACAGTTTTCTAGAGAACTGGAAGATGGGCCTAAAGTCGTGTCTATTAGAAAAAACCCTATTATCGATGCAAGTATGCCTAATATCCCTAAAGATATTATAAGAACTAAAATTAATCTTTTCATGTTTCTTTAATGATTTAAATTGCTTAAATATATTTGCCTAAAAATGCAATAAAACTTAAATAGGGCGAAATTTTTATCGTGTTATGAAAAGAAGGTTTTTGATCGGGTTGTTTCTTTTATTGGGGGTTTTACTTTCCTTTAATGCAACTGCTCTCAATGGAGCAGATTTTGCAATTTATACAGGGAGCGGTACATGGCAACCGAGTATTATTGCGTTTGAGAAGTTTTTAGAATGGAAGAATCTGACATGGGAGGAAATAGGTGCAGGAGATGTTAATGGAGAAAATTTAACCGCACTATATAAGGGTATTTTTATGCCGGGGGGATGGGCTTATAATTATAAAAAATCGATACATAATTCTGGAGACCAGAGTATTAGAGATTTAATTAGTTCTGGAGGAGCTTATATCGGAATGAGTGCGGGGGCCTATTATGCATGCGATAATGTTAGATGGGAAGGCCAAGATTATCCTTATTATCTGAATTTGTTTCATGGAGATTGTGTAGGTCCAGTAGATGAGATTGCTTCTTGGCCAAATTATGTTATGACGGTAATGTCTATAAATCTGTCTCACGAATCTAATGTTTACGAGCCTGCAACTGAAGAGGTATTATATTATGGAGAGCCTTATTTTAATTCTTATTCTGGACAGGAAATGCAAACATTTGCCTCATGGGTTGTTCCTTCAAATCCTTTAGCAAATGGGCGGCCTGGAATAATAGGATTTAATTATGGTATGGGTAGAGTTTTACTTGTTGGACCACATCCTGAGATTGAAGAGGATTCGGATAGGGATGGTGTTAGCTTTGGCGACGAGTTAGATGATAGAGGTTCTGATTGGCCATTTTTATGGACTGCAGTTGATTGGCTGTTGAGACAACAAATCTCTCAACCTAGGGAGCTTCCGCAAGGACAACAGCCTCCAATAAATGATACTATTGCACCTGTAATTTATTCCTTCTCGGATTCTCCAGATTCTTTAAGAAGTGGGGAATTATTGACGATAAGGGCAAATATAACTGATAATGTAGCAATTAGTTCTGTTAGAGTTAATATATTAGATATTTTCTATCAAATGTCTTTGGAGCAAGGCTCTTCTGCAACAATCTTTTCAGACAATTTCGAATCAGGCTCTTTAGTAGGTTGGACAACTTCCGCAGTTTCGGGCGGTCAAAAATGGGCAGTTTCCAATACTAATCCTTTTCAAGGGACATGGTATGCTCAATCGCAGCCACGCTCGACAAATGAGCCTGCTTCCGTTTTAGAGAAAGCAGTTAGCACGGAAAATTATCAGGGAATAACAATAAAATATGCGCGAAAACTGGTTGGTCTAGATACTGCTGACGAATTTAAGGCAAAATGGTTTGATGGAACAAAATGGAATGTTTTAGAGCAGACATCCAGTAATTCTGCTAATGATGCTTCATATATACAAAAATCATTCTCTCTTCCTATTAGTGCAAGCAATAATCCTAACTTTAAGATAAGATTTGAATGTACTGCAGGTGCAGTATCTGAATATTGCAGAGTGGATAATATAAGCCTATTGGCTCAAAGTTCTCCGACGGGCTTCTACGTATATAAATTTAATACTTCTAATCTGGCAAACGATACTTACGCTTATACAATTTACGTTAATGATACTTCTGGAAACGAGCCCGTGCCTGAAGGCGGTGACTTTACTATAATCTGATTTTAGAAAGAAAAGGATTTAAAGTGCTAATAACTAATTATATTGGTTTGTTAATATGGATAAAAAAAAGAGAATTGATTTTAGAAGTATGAGTAGAATCTTATTATTGTTTGTAGGGGTGCTTTTTTTCTCTGTGGTTGATGCGACTACAATTTCTACTGATAATTTTGAATGCGGCAACTTTAATTGCGGCTCTGGTTGGAATGGTGCATGGTCAACTTCTGGCGATTGTATTGTAACTAGTCTAGATGTACCAATAGGCTCTTTTCATATGAGGGGACAAGAAGACGCTGCTGGTACATGTGTTGCAGATAGAAAATTTAATAATTTGCTATATGCAACTGGAAATATTTCGTTTTGGGCGAAAGCAAATATTCTGGAAGCAGGGGATTTTTGCAGATATTATTATGATAACGGAATTAGTTTTGCTCTTTTATTAGAGATTACAGATGGGGGAGATGACGATACCTATAGGGAATATAGTTTCGATGTAACTTCTTATGGATTATCTTCAGATGCAGGTATAAGGATGAGACAATTTGGAGTAGGAAGCGATAATTGTTATATTGATGACATAACTATATTGGGTTTTGGATCCGCAGATTCAATTCCCCCTACAATAACCGTTAATTCCCCTCAAAATAATCAATTTATTAGCGTAAATTCTGTAGTGTTTAATATTACATTAAATGAGAACGGCACGGCAAGATACACGTTAAATGGGGGATTAACGAATAAGACAATGTCTTCTTTAGATAATAGGAATTTTAATGCTACGAATGGTTCTATTGCTGATGGGCAGTATACTGTTAGATTTTATGCGAATGATACTAACGGAAATGTAAATGGTACTGTGGCAAGGACATTTACTATAGATACAACAAAGCCCTTAATTAATATTGTACGCCCACAGAATATTTCTTATAGCTCAATTCAAACACAATTGAATTATACAGTTTCAGATGCGAATTTGCAGAGCTGTTGGTATTCTCTTGATAATGGGCAGGCGAATACAACTATTACGTGCGGGACAAATATATCTAGTTTAAACAGCGGACAAGGGAGCAATACGTGGAGAATTTATACAAATGATTCTGCTGGAAATGTAAATAGTTCGAGTACGACCTTTTTTGTTGATTCTATTGTTCCGTTGATTTCTTATAGTGGGGGCATGGAAAATAATAATACTATAAAATCACAGAATTTTATTTTTATTAATGTGTCTGTAATCGAAACAAATGAGGCGAATATAACTTTTAGATTGTATAATTCTACTTCACTTATTAATTCAACGAGTTATACTAATGGGCAGAGGACGATGAATTTTACAAATTTGGCAGATGGGACTTATTTTTATGATGTTACTGTGAGAGATATTTTGAACAACGAGAATACGACGGAGAGAAGGACGATAATTTTAGACAGAACTCCCCCTTCTTTATCAATTATAATTCCTCAGAATATTTCGTATAATAATGCGACTTTGTTGGTTAACATTTCGAGTAATGGAAATAATGTGTGGTTTTATAACGGGACAGGAAATGAAACTTATACTTCTCCTGTTTACAGAAGTTTTTCAGAAGGGGCAAACACGATAATGGCTTATGCAAATGATTCTGCTGGAAATTTCAATACGACTTCAGTAACGTTCTTCGTTGATAGTATGGCTCCATCATTATCTATATCTCTTCCAGCAGAAGGTACTCCTTTTGGCACAAATACCAGTTTGGCCCTTAATTATTCAGTTTCAGATGCAAATCTTCGGAGCTGCTGGTATAATATCGATTTGGCAAGCAATATAACTCTTTTGAATTGTGCAAATGCTACTTTTAATACAACTTCTGGAGCACACACACTTTATCTTTATGCTAATGACTCTTTAAATAATGTAAAAAAATTAAATGTAAGCTTTATAGTTTCTCTTGGGGCGCCAACCATAAGTCTAATTTATCCTTTGGGTAATGCCCATATTAATTCGCAATCTTTGACATTTAATTTTACGGCGAGTGATGTGACATTAGATACATGTGAACTTTGGGGAGATTTTAACGGCGTATTTTCAAGAAATCAAAGCAATACTACTCTGGTTTCCGGCCAACAAACTTCTTTTCCTTTGAGTTTATTGGATGGGACTTATAAGTG
>Ga0209542_10001726_pt1 | contig 50783 bp, 46 predicted proteins | sample RifCSPhighO2_01_FD_184028 | JGI IMG/M metagenome (GOLD analysis project Ga0209542, IMG submission 184028) | Soil microbial communities from Rifle, Colorado - Rifle CSP2_plank highO2_0.1 (SPAdes) (version 2) | ecosystem: Environmental > Terrestrial > Deep subsurface > Rock core/Sediment ...
CCACCTTCCTAAAGTTTTAAGATCATCCTCTGATCTTAAGTTTTTATCATTTTGTCCGCTAATCTTACATTTGAATTTCCAGCCGTCGTCGGTTATAGCATTAAATGTTGTGCCGGAGTGAGGATATCCATCTTGGGTAGTAATACTTTTCGGAACAATAACTTCAACCTCATACCATGGCCGAGGCCGTATCGCCCCATTGGGAGAACGCCTGCCCTTTCCAAAATAGGCGTTCAGATTGCTTTTAGGTTCAGCCTTAAGAGGTATTTCAAATGATAATCCATTCTGTTCTGCTTGATAAGTTTCTAAATCATTGGCTTTTAATTTTTCCACGCCTGTACGGCCTTGGAGCAAATCCTGATTCTCTAGGAATTTGGCTGGGGCGGGAAGTTCTAGGAACTTTTTTGTTGCTTTGTCGGCGAGATCGTTATGTAACTTATTTAATTCGCCAAGCGTAGCTGCATCTTTAAAAATGTAATCTACTTCCCACTGCTTAGATTCTATCATGTTAGATAGATTGGATGATCCCATAATTGAAGCAAAAGGGGAACCGTCCTTCGAAAACGAATATACTTTGCCATGAAATTTAAAAGCAGTGCAAAGTCTTACTGCGCCCAATTCGTATTCTTCCAAAAAAACAGCTAAGTTTTTAGCTGCTTCATATTGGGGTCGCGTAAATCCTTCTCTTTGATGCATTCCGATTACAAGATCGCAAAACTTTTTTTGATTTTCTTCCCTATAAAAATCCAGGACCGATTTTATTTCCATCAGCGATTCTTCTGAGATATATCCGCTTGCAATCTTTATTTGGTCTGAAGATAATAAAAAAGTTTCGAAGGCATCTGCAAAGCCTTCGTTATCATAAATCAAGGGCTGTATTTTTGAGAAAAGTAACGACATTAATTTAATTCATTGACGAACTTCTTTACTGCTTTAGCTATAGGCTGAATACCCACAGGAGGAACTGAATTTCCTATCTGCCTTCTTACCTCAGTAATTGATCCTTCAAATACAAAGTTATCAGGATATCCGAAAAGCCTTGCTCTTTCCCTGTTCGTCAAAGGCCTAGGGTCTTCATAATGATACCCCCATGTTCCGCCCCCACCGCCTGCGATTATAGTAGTAGACGGCCTATCTGGATCTAATCGGCGGTAAACGTGACTAATCATGCCCTTAACATATAGAGGATGCTCTTTTGGAATCGAAGTGAAATTCCCGCCGGCGGGAATCAGCTTCAGCATTTCTATTGTTTTCGGATTTATTTTCTGGTGCTCGTTATTATAAGACACTTCCTCAACATTTTTCAAGGCTTGGCGCGAGTTTACCCAAGTTCCTTCGGCGTGCGTTGGAGCTGGCATTTTAAATTCTTTTCCATACTTTTTATTCACTCCAACAATAAGTACTCTCTCCCGCAACTGAGGAGCGCCGTAATTCGCAAAATTTATAGGATGCACTTTTACATCAAAACCATGTTTGCCTGCCTTCGCAAAGTCGGCAACTATTTGTTTAACTGCTTCCCCGGAATTTGCGCTCAGCAAACCCCTTACATTTTCAGCAATAAACATTTTAGGCTCCAAGGTTTTGACTATATCCACAAAATACTGATAAAGATTTCCTCTATCCGCATTTATTCCTCCTCTTTTCCAAAGCATGGAAAAATCTTGGCATGGGAAGCCGCCAAGTATGATATCTGCTTTCGGAATCGCTTTAAGATCAAGAGTGGTAATATCGGCCTCAACTATATGGTCACCAAAATTACGTTTATAGGTTTCGCATGCCCAATGATCATAATCATTGGCCCAAATCACATCAAATCCCGCTTTCGTAAAGCCTAAATCAAGGCCACCGCAACCTGCGAATAATGAGACTGCTTTTATTTTGTTATTTTTTGGTGCCATGGCCATAGTATTACCTAATGATATGATAATTTTGGACAAAAAACAATTAACCAAATAGCAGGAATTTTTAGCGTATAAGGCTGGACTTATCCACATGATTGCGTCATTCCTTGATGTAGAAAGGTCGCACCAAGACTATAAAATTAAGAACAAAACCTATGCAACAAGGATTAACGCAACAAGTGAAAAGCGGTGTCCCGGCAGTACCCTTGAGGATAAAATACTGCCTCTACGCTAGAAAAAGCACAGAATCGGAAGAAAGACAGGTTCTCTCAATAGATAGCCAGATCAAGGAGATGCTTCAAATGGCCGAAAAAGAGAATCTGGAAATCGTGACCATGAAGCGCGAATCACATTCTGCAAAAGAGACAGGGCAGAGGCCAGTCTTCAATGAAATCATTGAAGAAATAAAATTGGGTAAGTTTAATGGAATTCTGACATGGGCACCCGATAGAATAAGTAGAAATGCAGGTGACCTTGGAAAGATTGTAGATTTGATGGATGCAGGATTCCTAACAGAAATCAGAACCTATGGGCAACGGTTTACCAATTCGCCGAGTGAGAAGTTCTTACTCATGATTCTCGGAAGCCAAGCAAAACTGGAAAATGACAACAGGGGTGTGAATGTAAAACGAGGGCTTCGGGCGAGGGTGGAGATGGGCTTATGGCCGATGCTGGCTCCCCTAGGGTATTTGAACCAAAGGATAATGGATAAAAAGTGTCAGATGATTATAGACCCCGTGCGAGGGCCGGTCATCAAAAGAATGTTTGAAAGAGTGGCGCATGAAAATTATTCAGGAAGAAAGCTATTCAACTGGCTGAAATTTGAGCTAAATTTCTACACTAGGGGTAACAAACCACTAACCCTTTCAGGGATTTACAGAATACTGGATAATCCCTTCTATTATGGGATGTTTGAATATCCTAAGAGTAGCGGTAACTGGTATCAAGGTAAACACGAAGCTCTAATTAGTCAGGAATTATTTGAAAAAGCCAAAGCATTTCTTAAGAGAGATCAAATCGTGAAACAGAATAAGGAATTCGCCTTTACGAGATTATTCACCTGCGGATATTGCGAGTCAGGCGTGTGTGCAGAAGAAAAATGGAAAGCACTGAAAGATGGTACCTCTGCCCACTACATTTACTATGGATGCAATAGATCCAAAGATCGCAACTGCAAGAATAAGTATATCAGGGAAGAAGAATTGATCGGTGAGCTGATTAAAATACTGGATCAGCTCAATATCAATGAGCTAGGGATGAGAAATAAATTAGAGGATGAGATAAAACGATTCAACATTTTCCAGCGGTCGGTGCTACAATCAGATGGCAAGGAAAAGATCAAAACAGATATTGATGCCGATATCCGGAACTACGCCAAGTACCTTCTTAAGGAGGGATCAATGATTGAGAAGCGGGAATTACTGGGAAATCTGAGATCGCGGATTATGTATAAAGACAAAACTTTAACTCTGCTTGATTAGGACTCCACTATCTTTTTGCGATCTCTATATTTTTTCCGCTGTAGCCCTAAATGGTATTGATGAAAATCATCTTCATCTTTTTCCTTTTCAATTTCCATCACTGGCATAGAACGGCCACGCCTATACGGACCAAACAATGCTGCAAATTCCCCCTGAAACCATGGCAGTGTTTGGTGTTCACTGCCTTTAGTTCTCTCTGTTTCAAAATCAGGGTCCCCAGGGAGCCTCCCATACTCATCCATTGCACCTGAGCCACCAGGACCACCTCCCCACATAACAGTTCCTCCCCAATGGATAGATCTTGGGTCAGGCATCAAAAGATATCCATGGCCATATGTATTCCAATTTGATTTGGAAATGTGGCGTTCAGGATAAAGCCACTCCTCTTTTGCAGCAGCTATATAGCGCGTTGCTCGACTCTTTATAATGAAATTTATTTCACGAACCTCCTGCTCACTAAGATGTCGCCGGACCTGAACCTCAGTGAACTTAAATATTGCTCCACGAAAAGGATTTGGATTTGGTCTAAGTTCGGTGGCCCTTTGATAAGGATTTCTAACCCAAGAAAGATTTGTAAGAATGAGTACTTTTTCTAACGACAAAGGAAATATTGTATGAGTTCCTTGTAGCCAAATAGCTGGGTCATTACCATCCCTGCACCACTGCGAACGTGGTCCGCATTCTCGATTATAAACAGTTACGGGGTGGTCTGAAACTATAAACTTTGTATCGGACTCTGAAGCATCGGCTATTAGCCAAACGCACTCCATCCATAAAGCACAGTGTATTTTCCCAAGCTCTAGCATTGCTCCTAAAATGTGGTCCTTGTGCTGACTTCCTATCTCCTTGCTCAACCATGTTAACCCTTTTGGCGTTCTGAGTTTTTGAGTGCTCATATAAATCAATAACTCATTCAAGGAATTGCCCCATGATTTTAGCGGATAGTCAAATTCTTCAAAATATTTAACGCCTAACTCTCCACGAGTATCAATCCTTCCGAAAAAGAACTTTTCTATATCTTTTGGCTGAATTCCTTGAATTTTTGTAGTATATAGATTCTCCTCCACAAAACATTTCTTACTGCCCCTGTTCCATAGACTTTTTTTCTGATGAACAATTCCACGAGGATCAGTAAAATTATCTGGCTTCATATCCAAATAGAAGAAATTGTGTTCGCCCGGCAGCATAAACTTTTTCTGATACCATCGGGGAACGTAGTGATGATTTTTGTAATCGTCTGGCATAAATGCTTAATAAAAAAACACGAAAGAAATCGTGTTTTTTGACCACTCGGGTCGCAACTAATGCACGACTAATCGGGTTGCGCCGATACTAAATTGTCTTGGCGGAGGATGTGGGACTCGAACCCACGAACCCTGTGAAGGGTTACGGTTTTCAAGACCGTTGCAATAGCCGCTATGCGAATCCTCCGCATGTTTTTTATCATAGAATTGAATAAAAATCAAATTGACTTAACTGGTTTTTAAAGTTAGTATAAAAACATTGGAGAGGTGGCTGCCTGTCCGCCATAGCTCACATGAGCGGAGGCGGAAGCGGTAAAAACCAAAGCCACATTTTCAAATAAAATAGATAAAGGAGAGGTGGCTGAGCGGTCTAAAGCAACAGGTTGCTAACCTGTGCCCTGGTAACGGGGCCCGTGGGTTCAAATCCCACCCTCTCCGCTGCCGAACAAATTTAATTTGAAAAGTTAAATTTTTGTTTAAATTTGGTTCGAGTCCCACTTCTTGTAAAAAATCAATACATTTTATTTGCTTGACTTATTATATAAATTCTACTAGGGTTTAAATGGGTAATTTGTTCATTAACACAAAGGAGATACGCTGTGGCAGACAGTCAATTCAGTGATAAGTTTCGCGAGGGCTATCTAAAAGAGTATGATGTTGTGGCAACAAGCTGGAGATTTTTCATTAGCCTCCGCTTTATTGTCATTGCTTTCACGGTAACCTTGCAATCAGCATTGTTTACCTTGTATTCAAGGTTTCCGCAAGAACAAGCACAAGGTATTTTCCGTTTCTATTACATCTTTATTCCATTATTGGGAATACTAACCGTCTTGGCTACTTCTGTGATTGAAAAAAGAAACATCAAACATTTTCAATTATTAGTGAAAAGAGGGATAGAATTGGAATTTTATCTCGGTATTCAAGATGGGCATTTTCGAAGAATCTATGAATTACAATCCACTGTTCCAAGAGGTTTAAAGAGATTCCAAACTCATACCTGGGGAATACGAATCATTTACCTTGCTCTGTATGTAATCTGGATATTCCTGTTCCTAACCGCAATTGTCAATTATAAAGGAGACTACGATGAACGACAGTAAAACCCAAATGCCAAACCTGCCACCAGAACAAGTTGATAAAGTAGGACAGTGGTTTGATGTCCTGCTTTACATACTTTGTTTCGTGGGCCTTGCAGGATGGCTCTTTGTCGGCATCAGAGAAGTTTTCACTCGGTGAAAATTGATTAAAAGACAACCAACGGCTATACTTTAGGGTATAGCCATTTTTATTATGAAATCACTAAAAAAATTAAAAAACAGATATTTTATAATCAGGCACGGAGAAAGCAAGGCCAACGTTAAAGGGATATTATTAAGCCATCCAAGAGAAGGAAGTATGAGTTTTGGTTTATCAAAAAAGGGTAGAAAACAGGTTAAAGATTCAGTTGCAAAAAATAATTTATTGGATTCTGATGTTGTTATTTACTCGTCAGATTTTTTAAGAGCAAAAGAAACCGCAGAAATTGTTAAACGGTTATTGAGCATTAAAAAAATAAACCTCCATAAAAATTTAAGAGAAAGATATTTTGGTAAATACGACAAAACAAGTTTAAATAATTTAATTACAATCTGGAAAGAAGATAAGGTAAACCCTAACCATAAACACAGTAAAGTAGAAAGTCCAAATAAAGTATTAAAAAGAACCATTGTATTGATAACTAAATTAGAGAAAAAATTTAAAAATAAGAAAATACTGCTTGTCTCTCACGGTGATGTATTACAAATATTACAAACCTCTTTTTTAAATAAATCTCCAAGTCAGCACAGAGAAATTCCTCATTTAGAAACTGCTGAAATAAGGGAATTAAAATGATAATATATTTATTTCTGGTAATTTCAATAAATCTGGGATATAAATGTATTCAGTGGATTGTTGAAGGATAGTTCTAACATCCTTCACTATGTCCCGCTCGCTGTTCCCGCAAAAAACTCCCACCCGGGAGTTTTTTGCTACAATTCTTGCGTTGTGTAAAAATCAAGAAGAATCGTATTTTCGGCGATTTTTTGATAACATAAACAATATGGAAGCTACTAACTGGTATTCAAAAAAAGTTTCAGCTGTTCTCGGTGAATTGCAAACAAACGAGGAAGGGTTGAGCGCCAACCAATTAAATATAAGGTTGCAGCAGTACGGGAAAAATAAGTTGCCGGAAGCCAAAGCTGACGGAATTTTTACTATATTCCTCCGCCAATTCAAAAGCCCTTTAATTTACATTCTCTTGGCGGCCGGAGTAATAGTCTTTTTCATGGGTGAGACCATAGACTCCATGATTATTCTTGCAGTGCTCGCATTTAATGCGGTTGTGGGCACAATACAGGAAGGAAGAGCACAGAATACTCTAATGGCGTTGAAAAAGTATACCACCGCAAAAACAGTTGTATTAAGAGGTGGCATGGAAATAATGGCAAGGGATGAGGATGTGGTTCCTGGCGATATTATTATCCTGCAGGAGGGTAACAAGGTACCCGCCGATGCCCGGATAATGGTTTCAAACAGCCTTATCCTGGATGAGTCTGCGTTTACTGGTGAATCTACACCGGTGCATAAGGTTTCTGAAGAATTAAATAGAGAGTATTTATCGATTGCAGAACAGAAAAATATTATTTTCAAGGGGACCAATATCGTTTCAGGTAGTGGTAGGGCAGTGGTTGTTGCTACTGGAATCAACACAGAAATAGGTAAAATCGCCAAGCAAATTTCATCCATAGATACTGAAATACCGCTTAAAGCAAACATTCGTTATTTATCGCGAGCTATTATTGTGACCGTAGCGGTTATCAATGTGCTTTTGCTTGTTATAGGATTGATTTCTGGTAAAGGGATTAAGGAGATGTTTGTGACGTTAGTATCCCTTTCTGTCTCCGTTATTCCAGAAGGTTTACCCATTGTTATGACGTTGATTCTGGCAACTGGAGTGTGGAGGATGTCAAAACGCAATGCATTAGTTAAAAGATTGCAAGCAGTTGAAGCATTGGGACAGGCTCAAGTTATTGCTTTGGATAAGACAGGCACTATTACCAGAAACGAAATGGTGGTACAAAAAATATTTGTGGGTAATACTCTTTATGATATCGGCGGAATAGGATATGAACCAAAAGGAGACATCAGGATAGGTAAAGAAATGATAGAGCCGCTCAATCATCCTGATCTGGTTTTTGCCATTAAAAACTCAGCTTTATGTACTGATGCAAGAATTATGTTGTCAGAAGATGGTAAATGGGTAGCCATGGGAGATCCCACGGAGGCGGCATTACTGGTGGTATCGCAAAAGATAGGATTGCATAAAGATCTGTTGGAAAATGAATTTCCATCCATAAAAGAATTTCCCTTTGACTACAATCTTAAATATCGCGCCTCTTTAAGGAAAAACGAAAACCATACCACGTTAATGGTATCGGGTGCGCCGGAAAATATTCTCAATATTTCAAAAAAAGTATGGCGAAATGGTGAAAGCCACCCAATGTCAACTGGCGAAAAAGAAGAGTTAAAAAATGTATTTGAAAAAATATCAGCACAAGGATTCCGGGTGGTTGCGCTGGGAGTGCATAGCAACCCTGCCAAAAATATAGCTCCAGGCAAAATATCAAATCTGACATTTGTTGGATTTTTTGCCATGAAAGATCCTCTTCGGGCTGAGATTTACGATGCCGTTCAAAAAGCATCTGATGCTGACATGAAGATTATTATGGTTACCGGTGACCATAAAATAACTGCCATGGCAATCGCCAGGGAAGCCGGTATTTATCGGGAAGGGGACAAAGTTATGAGTGGGAATGAATTGGATAACATGACTGATTTTGAGCTTACTCAAAGAGTTAATGGTGTTTCTGTGTTTTCCAGAGTTTCTCCAGAACATAAGTTAAAAATTATTAATGCTTTCAAGGCTAATAAGAAAGTAATCGCTATGACGGGGGATGGTGTTAATGATGCGCCATCGTTGGTAGCTGCTGATCTGGGAATTGCCATGGGCAAGATAGGTACAGAAGTGGCGAAAGAAGCTTCAGATATCATATTGCTGGATGATAATTTTACTAGTATTGTAGCTGCCATAGAAGAGGGAAGAAATATCTATAAAACCATTAAAAAGGTAATTCTATACCTTTTTTCTACCAACTTTGGCGAAGTGTTCACTATTACAGTGGCAATTCTTTTAGGCTTTCCTCTTCCCATACTTCCGGCGCAGATAATCTGGCTTAACTTTGTGACTGACGGTTTTCTTGATGTTGCCATAGCTATGGAACCTAGAGAAGAGGATTTGATTAAGGAAAAATTCAAAAAGCCTAATAAGTTCTTGGTTGATTCGTTAATGTTGCAAAGAATGTTCTTTATGGCAGTTACCATGATGATAGGTACATTGTTTATCTTTAATGGATTATTTAAAATGGATTTGGTAAAAGCCCAAACGATGTCTCTAGTGGTACTGGCAATATTCCAGTGGTTTAACGCATGGAATTGTCGATCAGAAAGCAAGTCTATTTTTCAAATTAATCCATTCTCAAATCTATTTTTAGTGGGTGCTACCATTATTGTTATAGTGTTACAGTTGCTGGCCGTTTATAATCCTTTTTTGCAAAAGATACTTCATACAACGCCTTTGACGGCACATGAATGGCTTTTAGCTATCACTATTGCCCTTTCTATAATTGTTGTGGAAGAATCAAGAAAGTTACTTTACCATAGATTTAAAAAATGAAAATTATTTTTGTTATTGGAATTTCAATATTTATTTTTGTGATTGCGTTGGGGATAATTTATTTTCTACCTCAAAAAGATAAGGCCCCTGTTATGCAAAACACAGAATTAAATAAAACAGAAAGTACTGTAAAATTACTGGATTTTTCTAAAATTAATTCAGAATTTTTATTTTCAGCAAAGATTCCCAAAGGGTTTGAAGTAGAATATATTCCTCAATTAAAAGCAATAAACATATATGATCCGTCTTTGGATAGGCAAACTAATATAGAAAAATCTCAATTATACATTAGTTTTTTTAAGGCCAGCAAATTTTTAACTTTAAGTACTGTAGATATTACCAGACAGGATAAAGCGGCTATAAAAGGACATGAAGCCATTTTATACGAAATTACAAAGAAAGATGGAGTGCCTAATTTTGCAGGACAACCAATTTGGAGAAATTTTAAACACCAAGCACTTGATATTCGTTTAACCAGCAATAGTCCAAGTTACTTTTACTCATTTGCTCATACCCCTGATTTAGAAGAAAAATTATTCAATGATATTATGGATTCGTTAGTATTTATGAGCCAAACTGACTAAATTCTAATCTTCTCTCGAAGTTCCAAACGCTTAAGCGCGAGGGATGAAGAGTATCCAATATACTATGGGCATAAATTTTTTTAAAAAACCAGTAGAGGAAGTTTTCAACATTAAATATAAAGGTCGGTAGTTTTATTAATCACAAAAATAAAAGATATGGAAAATATAAATTGCAAAAAATGTAATATGCCAGCCGATTCGCCAATGGCATATAAATGCGATATGTGCGGATCTGAGTCAAAAGAACACGATGAGAAACATGAATGCGGTGGAGATCATTGTGTAGTAAAATGTTCTGGATGCAAAGAAGCGGAAACAAAGTGTAGTTGTTAAAAAATATCTCATTGACTTAAAAAGCTTCTTATAAAGAAGCTTTTTAAGTTGGCAATCTATTATTCATCACCCTTCACGGGCGACTACAATTCCCCAGACAGATTTTGTCCTAGCTGTCCTTAGGACATTTGCACATTCTTCCATGGTGGATCCGGTAGTATAAACGTCATCAATTAAGAATACTTTTTTGCCTGAAATTGCCTCCGGATCCTTTAACGAAAAGGCGCCTTTTAGATTTTTTCTTCTTTGTTCAGCAGAAAGCTTTATCTGGGATTCTGTCTCTTTTACTTTTACCAGATTATTTAAAACTACGGGCGCTTGTACAATTTTTGATAATTCTTTTGCCAATTCTTCAGCCTGGTTATACCCTCTATTTTTTTGTTTTTGCTTTTCCATGGGAACTGGGACTAAAATACTGTTTTGCCAAATGCTTTCAGCATTGTTTTTTGCGGCCACGAAGTAGTCCACTAGGATTTCTGACATTACTTTTGAGAGATTTCTGATATAGGGCGAATATTTGAATTGGTAGATTAATTTTTTAGTTAAAAATTTTTCTTTGTATGGCAGGGCAAAATAGAGGCCCGCAAGTTTTCTGTTTTTGCATCTGTAGCACTTTCCTTGAGATGTTAAAGAAAGACGTATGGGATTCTTGTTGCATAGGCAGTAATTATATTCTGATATATCTAGTGTTGACTTGCAGTCTTGGCATAAAAACACGCCCTCTTTTTTGCATCCAAGACAAAAGGAGGGGAAGAATAAATCTGATAAAAATGTTTTAACTTTATCCACAGTGTATTTGCTTTTTATTTATTATATAATGATTAAAAGGAACGGCAAAGTGTTCAACATTTTTTAAGTACTAACAAAGATGTTTTTTAGAAAAAAAATTTTAAGCATTGATATTGGAACGAGTGCAATTAAGATTGTGGAAATTTCAAAATCCGGAAATCGGAAAAAACTGGAAAACTACGGAGAGATAAGGTCAGGTCTTATTTCAAATGATCCTTTGTTAAACGTTGATAATGAAGGAAAAATAGTGTCAGGCGGGCTTATCTCAGCTGCCCTAAAAGCAATTTTAAAAGAGGCAAGAATTAAGACAAGGAAAGCTGTTTTTGCGGTCCCCGATTTTATGGCATTCGCGGCTTTTTTTGAAATTCCGCCAATGCCAGAAAAAGAGGTTCCTGGCGCCATATATTACAGCGCAGCGCGATACCTTACTTTGCCGGCTTCAGAAGTGACTTTGGATTGGAGAATCATAAGCGGCAAGGCAGATGAAAAATTACCTTTAAAAATTTTTTTGATAGCTGTTCCCAATACTGTTGTACGCGAATATCAGAAAATAGCAAAGCAAGCGGGCTTAGAACTTTTCGCCATAGAGCCTGAAGTTTTTGGCATAGCAATACCTTTGGCTAGAGATAACTTGGAGACTTTCTGTTTTTTGGATATCGGCGAGACAACCTCAACTATAAATATTTCTGATAGGGGAAGTGTTCAGCGAAGCTATAGTTTTGATTTTGGCGGGAACCAAATTAATTCTGCTCTTTCTTCAGTTATGGTAATTACGAAAAATGAAGCCGAAGAAATAAAAACAACTGAAGGGATTTTATCAAAGAAAATAATTGTGGAAAATACTTTAAAACCACTAGTTGATAAACTGCTGGCTGAAATAAAAAACATATCAAAAGATTTCTTAGACCAAGAACAAAAACAGATTAAGAAAGTTTACCTTACAGGCGGAGTTTCTAATATGCCTGGTCTCAAAGATTATTTTGTAAAAAACTTGGGTATGAGCGTTGAAGTGCCAAATTGTTTTTCAAGCCTTTCCCATAGCAGGATTCTAGAAGAGATGACAGAACTAATGAGCCCCAGTTATTTTGCTGCGGTTGGAGCTGCTTTTGAAATTTTAGATATGTAGTGAAACTTAAAAAATGGTTTATTTTGATCACACACAAAAATCAAAAGAAAATATAATGGTGGTTGATTATCTGTTTTACTTTGCTTGCATTATTTTGGCAGTTTCTGTTTTAAGCTATTTGGTGTTTAATTTTAAGGTGCAACTTCAGCAAAAACAAATTCAAACAGCAGAAAACATGTCCATTGCGCTTGGCACCGTAGACAATCGGGCATACAGTAAAAAGTTTTTAAATTACAAAAAGCAAATTGATGACTTTACTGCAATTATCAGTGATCATAAAATTACCTCAAATGTTTTTAATTTTATTGAGAAAAATACATTGCCAGATATTTGGTTTTCAAGTTTTAATATGCAAGAATCCTCGGGAGAACTGAAACTTTCGGGTGAGGTGTCTGATTTGGGGCAACTTAGCCAGCAGATCGCAGTTTTTGAAAAAAGTACAAATTATGTAAGTACAGTCAGCGTTGTTGATTCTCAAGAAAATAATAATGGCAGGGTAAGCTTTGCATTAGATCTTGTGCTGAAGCCAGAGATTTTTAACTATCAAACAGCGAATAATTTGTTACCAGTTCAGAGCTTTAATAGTAATAATTAGCAAGATGGAGGTTAATAAGCCCGCTTTAATAATAATCATATTGGCAATTTCACTAACTACCTTTTTTCTTTTTGCTTTACCTAAATATCAAGATTCGAAAAGATTAGAACTCGATTTGGCTCAAAAGCAATCTCAATATGAAGGGCTCGTTAATTACTATTTGGGCCTTTCAGATATTTTAAATAAAATTCAGCAGCAAAAAGATGTTTTAGACAAAATAAACAGCGCCTTGCCGACTAATTTTACGTTATCTCCTGTTGTTGAATTCTTGCAACAAAAGGCAGAAGAAGCAAATCTTACAATAAAAGCAGTGACGTTTTCCCAGCAGCAAGCACTAGGCAGTCTTGCCTCATCTGGCTCGAACATGAATGTCAAAGATGTAAATCTTAAGATTGATTTGTCTGGCAGTTACCAGGGAATAAAAGAATTTTTGGCATCACTGGAAAATTCAGCAAGAATTTTTGAAGTAGATTCAATTTCTTTTACTTCTGATCAGGCAGTTTTACCCAAGAATTCATCACAGTCTTATGATTTTTTAATGAATATTAAAACGCATACTTATTGATGGTAATTAGTTGGTAGTGGTAGCTTCTAGAAAGAAGTTGCGTATATATAGTTCTGCGAACTACAAACTACATACTACATACTATAAAATATAAACTAAAAAGATGGCAATATTAATTACTTCACCACAGAAAAAGAAAAGGCTATTATTCTGGGTCATATCAATATTGGTGATTGCGGCACTGGCATTTATTTTTGGAATAGCCTTTCCGCCATTTGCCACACAGTCTTTGGGAGATTTGGGAGGCATAAGCGTGCCTAACGTTAAAATAAATTTTGATGCCTTAAATTCAAAGGAGGTTAAGAATTTAGTACCGTTCAACGGCGAGATTTCAGAAAATCAATCTGTCATCGGCAGAGATGATCCGTTTTCACCGTACTACCAAGGTTCGGCTAAAAAATAGTATAATAGACCTGTTGTGAAATAAGGATTCAGGCTGCAATTTGTAATTTTACCCCAAAACTCATAAAAATGCGTTGGCTTGCCTCAAGGCAAACCGCATTATTTTTCTGAATTTTGGGGTAAAATTCCTGCATTTTACTCTGTAATCTTATTTTACAACAGGTCTAATAAACAATAATGTCAAATTTATTGCAACAACTTTATAAGGCCGGAAAGCTAGACGAAAAAAAGCTAAACGAAGTTCAAGAAGAGATTAAAAAATCCGGTAAAACAGAAGAAGAGGTGATTTTGGCAAATAGAATTGTTTCTGAAAACGATCTTTTTAAAGTAAAAAGCGATCTTACTAAAACTCCGCTCCTAAAACCTGATCTAGACGAAATTCCGCTAGATGTTTTGGATTTGATTTCAGAAGAGGCGGCAATAAACTACAAAATGACACCGCTTTTTAAAAAAGATAATGTTGTGGGAATCGGAATGGTTTACCCAGAAGACATTATGGCAAAAAATGCTTTAAGGTTTTTGAGCCAAAAGGGAAATTTCAAATACGAGATTTACCTGATAACCTTTTCTGACCTGAACAACATTTTAAAGCAGCATAGGAACTTAAAATCGGAAACAAAAAAGGCTTTAACTGAATTCAGCAAAGAAAAAAACGACATTTTGACTGCTTTAAATAAAGGCCTTTCCTCTGTGGAAACAACCAGCGAGGCGCCGATTATTAAAATGGTTTTGGTTATTTTGCGTCACTCCATTGAAGGAAATGCTTCCGATATTCACATTGAGCCAGGCAGAGATAAGCTTAATGTAAGATTCAGGCAAGACGGAATTTTACATTTGAGCTTGTTTTTGCCGTTAAATGTTCATTCTTCAATAGTTTCGCGTATTAAAATTTTAGCTAATCTTAAGATTGATGAAAGCAGAATCCCCCAAGACGGCAGGTTTTCAGCAACCATTAACAATAAAGACATTGATTTTAGAGTTGCCACACTTCCCACGCTTTACGGGGAAAAGGTTGAAATTAGAGTTCTAGATCCAACCGAAGGATTAAAGTCTTTTGATAAAATGGGATTGTCTGGCAGGAATTACGAACTTGTTAAAAGTGCCATAAAAGAGCCCTATGGATTGATAATTTCTTCAGGGCCCACGGGTTCCGGGAAGACCACAACTTTATATGCTTTGCTTCAGGTCTTAAACCAGGAATCTGTAAACATTGTGACTATTGAAGACCCAATTGAATATGCAATTGGTGGCATAAACCAGTCTCAGGTAAAACCCGAGATTGGGTATAGTTTTGCTGAAGGGTTGAGGCAAATTTTAAGACAAGACCCAAATATCATCATGGTTGGGGAAATTAGAGACGAAGAAACCGCAGGCCTGGTTATACATTCAGCTTTGACAGGCCACATTGTTTTGTCTACTTTGCACACTAATTCGGCCACAGGAGTTATCCCCAGACTAATTGATATGGGAATAAGGCCGTTTTTAATACCTTCTACTTTAAAAATTGCAATTTCTCAGAGATTAATCAGGATGCTGTGCAATAAATGCAAGAAAAAGGTTGAGCTTAATGAAAAATTGAGGAGCTATATACTTAAGAGTTTTAAAGATGTTCCACAGGATGTGGTTAGAAGCTTAAAGATAAAAGAGATGGTAAATGTTTTTGAGGCAAACGGATGCGAGGCGTGCAATTTTAAGGGATATAGGGGAAGAGCAGGTCTATTTGAGGTTTTACATGTTACTCCGGAGTTAGCTGACATTATTTTAAAAAATCCAATAGAAAGCCTGATTTTAAAGCAAGCCCAAAAACAAGGAATGCTGACAATGTTCCAGGAAGGAATATTGAAAGTTTTAGTGGGTGACACCAGCCTTGACGAAATAACAAGGGTGACTGAAGAAAAATAGCATGCGAATGGCACATCCTAATAACGTATTTGTTGCATAGCATATTATTTGTAGATTAGGATTGTTTTATGAAAAAGATTTTATTGGTGGATGATGATCCATTTATACTGGACATTTATTCAATTCAACTTAATAGGGAAGGGTTTTTAGTAGATACTGCGAGAGATTCAGAAAACGCCTTGGAAAAAATAAAAAATAATTATCCTGATTTGATTATTTTAGATTTAAATTTAGATGCTAATTTTCCAGGTCCCAGACAGGGTTTGGAAATGTTGAGGCAATTGCGCAAAGATCCAAAAACAATGAATTTGAAAGTTGTTGTAATGTCAAATTATGATCAAAAAGATTACCCAGAACTTGCACATTTGCATGACTTTGGAGTTTTAAAAAGTTTTTTAAAAGTGCAAAATAGCCCAGAAGACGTTACAAGAGAAATAAAAGAAATACTTAATGGCTCATAGGGTGTGGCAAATAGTATTTACCTATTGGCTGCAATCTATAAGCTACAACTAAATTATGGATTATGCACAACAAATGAAGAAAATTTTAGATACTGCCATCAGTGAAAGAGCTTCAGATGTTTTAATATCAGTGGATCATCCTCCGACAATCAGAATAGTCGGGCAATTGAGTCCATTAAAAGAAAAAAAAATTAGTCCGGAGGATGCCAAGGGCTTAGCTTTTTCTTTGATGAACGAGGATAAAAAACACAAGCTCTTAACTGAAAAAGAAATTGATTTTTCCTATGACTTTGATGGCAAGGCGAGATTCCGGGTTAACATATTTTTCCAAAGAGACAGTATTAGTATCGCAATGCGTCTGATTGAGGCAAATATCAGAAACATTGAAGATTTGTCCTTGCCTCCAATTTTGCACGAGTTTACCAATAAATCCCAAGGATTGGTTCTGATAACAGGAGCCTCTGGGCAGGGAAAATCAACTACTTTGGCAGCTATCTTGGATGAAATTAATCAAACTAGAGCCGTACATATTGTAACAATTGAAGATCCGATTGAATATTTATACAAGCCCCAGAAAGCCATTGTTGACCAAAGAGAGATTGGATCTGATTCAATAAGTTTTGAAAAAGCTTTAAAAGCTGTTTTCAGACAAAATCCCGATGTTATTATGGTGGGAGAAATGAGAGATCTTGAAACTATTGCGACTACTATTACCGCGGCAGAAACCGGGCACTTGGTTTTTGCAACGCTTCACACCAATTCGGCCTCTCAATCTATACACAGAATAATTGACGTCTTTCCGCCGGGGCAACAAAACCAGATCAGATTCCAGTTGGCCGGATCCTTATTGGCGGTTGTATCTCAAAGATTAATACCGAGAATTAAGGGGGGATTTGTACCAATTTGCGAAGTTATGATGTGCAATACGGCAATTTCCAACTTAATCAGGGAAAACAAAACCCACGAGATACCAATTGTCATTGAAACATCAATGAAAGATGGAATGATTTCTCAAAACAGATCTCTTGCTGACTTTGTAAGAAGAAACGAAGTCTCAATGGAAAACGCGCTTTTGAGTTCATTGAACCCCGCAGAGTTAAAAAATCTTTTAAAGTAAATTTTGACATGAAGTTTGACTATAAGGCCCGCACCAAAGAGGGAAAAATGGAGGTGGGGACTCTTGATGCTTATTCAAAGGAGGCCGCCATTAGTATACTTCAAAAGTATGATGTTTTTGTCACGTTTCTGGAAGAACAGAAAAAGAAAACAGCTTTTTATAATAAAATTGTTTTTCAGCCCAAAGTAACAAAAAAAGAGCTGACAATGTTTTTCAGGCAGCTATCGGTTTTATTGGATTCGCAGGTTTCCGTTGTGCAAAGCTTGACCAGTTTGGCGCAAGAAACCAAAAGAAAGAGCTTTAAAAAAATAATTCTGGATCTTGCAAAACTTGTGGAAGAAGGAGTTTCTTTCTCCCAGGCACTTTTGGCTTACCCAGATGTATTCTCCAATTTCCATGTAAATCTAGTCAGATCCGGAGAAGCTTCAGGGAAAATAGCTCTGGCTCTTCATTCAATCTCTATGCACTTGGAAAGAGAAAACGATATTGCTACTCAAGTTAAACAAGCGCTGATTTATCCTTTGTTTCTGATGTGTATACTTTTTTTGGTAGTTGGAGTTATCGTCACACAAATAGTCCCCAAAATAGAAGACTTGATAAAAGAAACCGGTGGAAAGCCATCTCTTTTTACTTCAGTCATGTTAAGTTTCTACAATTTCCTGGGAAGTTATTGGTGGTTTTTAGTATTGACTTTGATTCTATTGGTTGTTTCTATTGTAATGTATCTTAAAACCAAAGAAGGTAAGCGAGAGTATGATGAAATATCCTTAAGAATTCCTTTTTTTGGGGATATCTTAAAAAAAGTTTTTTTAATAAGGTTTTGCAGCAACGTGTCAACTCTTTTGATAGCGGGTATTACAATAAATAAGACATTAGAAATTACAGAAGACACCGTAGACAACAACTCTTACAAGATAGTGATTGGCGATATCGGGAAAAAGGTTTCTGAAGGAGAAAAATTGAGTCTAGCAATGGCAAGATATCCAAAGTATTTTCCCTTGTTTGTTTTACAAATTACAAAAGTCGGAGAAGCGACCGGAAAATTAGATAAAACACTGAACGATGTGGTGGAGTTTTACGAAAAGGACATTAAGCGTTCGATTGACTTATTCTCAAGACTTCTGGAGCCGATAATGATAATAATTATGGGAGGAGTTGTGGCGCTTCTAGCAGGATCTGTTTTGTCTTCTATTTATGGAACCATCGGGTCTATTTAAGAGATATTTGTTTGCCTCATCCACTGAAGTTATCCACAGCTTATATTGTTTAAGTTTTTGTAAAATAATATAATAGTATTAATGAAGAAACTACAAAAGGTCGATTTTTAAATTTTGTATAAAATATAAAATGATAATCAAAAAAGAAAAAGGTTTTACGATTATTGAATTGCTGGTTGTAGTTGCGATTATTGCTGTTTTGGCTGCAATTGTTTTGGTTAACGTAACTCAGTATATAAACAAAGGTAAAGATGCGGCAATTAAAGGGAATATGGCTACGATACTAACTAACGCAGCAGTTTATTATGATGGAAACGGGGACTACTCAGGATTTGCAACTGATGCCGGATTTACGGTTCCATCTGCCGCTATAAGTAATGCCGGAAAAGCAGTTACTGCTGGCACAAAAACAGATGGCTCGGCTTTTTGTGCTTGTGCGACACAGTATGATACCACTAATACCACTTATTGTGTTGACTCCACGGGAGCTAAAATAGCCGGTTCTACGGCTTGCGCAACAGAATGCCAAGACGGAGCAACTGAAGGTTACTGCCATTAATCTTAAAAGAGGCTTTAAAAACACCCCTTTAAAGGGGTGTTTTTAAATGCTACAATTTTAAAATATGCAATATATTTTGATATTTTATTATTTGGGATCTATTGTTTTGGGGTTTGCCGTGGGAAGCTTTTTGAATTGCTTTATCTACAGAATGGAACAAGGAGAAAGTTTAAAGGGGCGTTCCTATTGCCCGAATTGCAAGCACACTTTAAATTGGTTGGACCTTTTTCCTGTTTTTAGTTTTTTGTTTTTAAGCGGAAGATGCAGATACTGCAAAAAAGAAATATCCTGGCAATACCCAGTGGTTGAGTTTTTTACGGCATACCTGTTTTTTTTGGTTTTTAAGTTTCAGCTTCCCCTTAGTCAGCTGGTATATTTTGGAATAAAAGATGTTATCCTTTTGGCGCTCGTGCTGTATGTCACAAGTTCTCTGATCGCAATATTCGTGTACGATTTAAAACATTTTATAATCCCAGATAAAATTCTTTTTCCCGCAGTTGGAGCCGGGTTATTATATCAACTAATTTTTGACTATAACTTTTTAATTTCAAATGCCATTTTTGCTGCGTTCTCTGCGTCTCTGTTTTTCTTTTTAATGTTTATACTTTCCAGGGGAACATGGATTGGTTTTGGAGATGTAAAGCTGGCAATCCTTCTTGGCTTGATTCTTGGTTTTCCAAATATTTTGGCTGGATTGTTTTTGGCATTTTTGTTTGGGGCGATAATTGGCGTATTTTTACTGGTTTTAAAGAACAAGGGCTTAAAAAGCGAAGTGCCATTCGCTCCGTTTTTAATTGCAGGAACATTTTTGGCGATGTTTTTTGGCCAGCAAATTGTAAACTGGTATCTTAGTTTTTTGTATATATGAAAAAAAACGGATTTACTATAACCGAACTTTTAGTTGTAATTACGGTTATTGCCGTATTGGCAGCCGTGGCTTTTGTAAACTTTCCAAAAGTAAAAATGAAGCTGTCTCTTTTGAGGGCAGCTTATAGCTTTGAACAGAATTTGAGGCTTGCCCAGCAAATGGCGTTGTCTGAAACTTCGTATATGGATGAATCCGGTAACAAGCAAAAGATTGACGGATACGGGGTTTTTTTGAATCTGAACAGTTTGGGAAACAAAAAGTACTACATTTATGCAGACAAAAACCCCGGTAATGGCCAATACGATTCATCAGACTATGTGGTGTCTGAGTTTGATCTTGCCACAGACTACCCAGGCATTAAAATAGAAGAAATAAACAATACAGCGTCAAGCGGAACAAGTATCAATTTTAGTCAAACAGATGCCAAAACCTTAATTTCCCAACTGCAGACCGGTCAAAATAGCATTGAGGTTGTCTTTTCTGCTGAATCTGATTCAAGTATTACAAAAAGCGTTTTGGTAAATAAAGTAGGTCTTATTGAAAATAAATGAAGTACAATTATTTAAAAGAAAAAAATGGATTTTCAATGGTTGAGCTTTTGGTGAGTATTTTTTTGTTGTCTTTTGGAATATTGTCTGTCTACGGTGCCTTTTCCAGCTTGGTTATTCAAGAGAAAAATGTTTCTAATAAGTTTATTGGAATATATATTGCCAAAGAAGGAATGGAAATTGCAAGAAACATCAGAGATAATAACTTTGTTAATGGTGAAAAATGGGACACGGGTTTGAGCGGATGCGATAATGGCTGTCAGGCTGACTACAAAACAGGGACTGCGGCTGAGGCTCCTGAAGATAAATTAAAAAAATACAATGATAAAAATTATTTGGCTGTGGATACAGACGGCTTTTACAGTTATGGTGCAGGATCTAATACAATATTCAAAAGAAAAATTACAATAACTTCACAGGGTCAAGACAAAGTTGACATTAATGTACAGGTCTTTTGGAGTTCTGGAGGCAGGGACTTTAGCTTTACAACAGAGGGTAGTCTATATAATTGGTACTAAACCACATAACATAAAGCATCAAACATCTAACATCTAATAATTAACAACTGACAAACATTATTATGAAGAGCTGGTTTAAAAAATTAAAATGTTCCATGACCCATATTCCATGTTCTATGCAAGAAGGTTTTACGCTTATAGAGCTTATAGTGGTTTTGGCTGTTTTAACATTTGTTTTGGGAGCTACGGTCAATATTTTTATATCAATGTTGCAAGGGCAAAGAACGGCCCTAAGAGACCAAGATCTTTTTGATCAGGCGAATTATGCGCTGGAAAGCATGTCCCAGTTGATTATGAATGCCCAAAAAGATAATACGGGGAGTTGTTTGGGAGCAGGTTATGAAGGATATAATTATTTGTTGCAGAACTACGATGCCTCAAGCGGTTTTTACCAAGGAATAAAGTTTTTATCAAAAGACGGTATTTGCGAACAATTTTTCTTGGATCAAGATGGAGTTTTAAAGCATCAAGAAGATTCAAGCAGCGCTCAAAATATTTTATCAGACAGCTTTGAAGTAAAATATGCCAGGTTTGTAATTAACGGAGACAAAAGCATTTTAGGATCTTATGGGGGCGATTCGGTTCAGCCCAGAGTTACGATTTCCTTGGATATAAGAGATAAAAGTTCAGATACAGCTCAAGACAAAATAATAGAAACTACAATTTCAAAAAGAGGTTTAAATATTCAATAAATGGTGAAATTTAAGGATAAAAACAGTCAAAAAGGAATTTCTTTGATAATGGTTTTCTTGGTGATGACCATGATTCTTGCTACTGTTTTGGATTTAAGCATTATCATTTTTAATAGAATTAAAGTTGCCTCAAGCGCAGGGAATGCAGTTTCAGCTTTTTATGCATCTGAAAGTGGTATAGAAAAATCTTTATATTATGATAGGAAACAAATTACAACTGTATATGTACGGGGCCAATTTACGCCAACCGGTCATGGGCGTCAATTAGCAAAAAAGATCCAAAACCAGAGAGGCCTATGCGACATTTGCAACACTTGTGCAGACTGTAGAAATTGTACTCTAACACCCCTTTCCCTAAACGGATGCGATGCTAACACTTGCAACAATTGTCAGGTAAGCTACAATTCTGTATTTGACGATAGGACTTTTATTGTTAATATTACAACTAACCCCAATAACTTTTTTACATGCGTGTCCCAAGGACAGTATAAAAATTCAAATAGGACAATCCAAGTAACAACAAATTCATTAACCGGATTACCCGCAGAACAGTAGGCATGAATAAGTCAGAGGCAAAAAAAAGAATAGATAAACTAAAAAAGGTCATCAATTACCACAGATACCTTTATCATGTAAAAGATACCCAGGAGATTTCTGATGCGGTTTTGGATTCTTTGAAAAAAGAGCTTTTTGACCTAGAACAAGAATATCCCGATTTGGTGACAAAAGATTCTCCTACTCAGCGGGTTAGCGGAGAGCCGTTAAAAGAATTCCAGAAAGTCAGCCATAAAAAAAGAATGCTCTCTTTTAATGATGCTTTTTCAAAAGATGATATGCACGATTGGCTGGAAAGAATTTCAAAGCTTTTGACACAAGAGGAAAAAAAGGAAATTGATTTTTATTGCGAACTGAAAATTGACGGTTTGGCAATTGAAATGGATTACAAAGACGGTATTTTTTACCAAGGATCCACCAGGGGAGACGGTTTGGTTGGTGAAGATATCACCCAAAATTTAAAAACTATTGAGGCTATTCCCCTTTCGCTACAAACTACTCAGTATCGATTGCCAACTAAATTAGTCGTTCGGGGGGAGGTTTTTATATCTAAAAAAGAGTTTGAGGCGGTTAATAAAGTGCAAGAAGAAAAAGGGTTGCAGGCTTACGCAAACCCAAGGAATATTGCCGCCGGATCCGTGCGTCAGTTGGATCCTAAAATAACGGCCAAAAGAAAATTAGACTCTTTTGCTTACGAAATAGTTGATGGTTGTAAAACTAAAACTCATGAAGAAAAACATGAGATTTTAAAGGATTTGGGTTTTAAAACCAATGCTCACAATCAATACTGCAAGAACTTGGAAGAAGTATTTTATTTTTATGAAAAGTGCCAAAAGTTAAGGGATAAGTTGGCATACGAAATTGACGGAGTTGTGATAATAATAAACAAAAACAAAATTTTTGAAAAGCTGGGCGTTGTAGGAAAGGCGCCACGAGGAGCTATTGCTCTTAAATTTCCTCAAAGTCAGGCTGCAACTATAGTTGAAGACATAAAAGTCCAAGTTGGCAGAACGGGGGCTATTACGCCTGTTGCAGTTTTACGCCCAGTTCAAGTCTCCGGAATCACTATAACAAGAGCCACTCTGCACAACGAAGATGAAATAAAAAGGTTATCGCTTAAAATAGGAGATACTGTGATAGTGGGGAGGGCGGGAGATGTCATACCCGACGTTGTAAAAGTATTACCTGAATTAAGAACCGGCAAGGAAAAGGTATTTGTAATGCCCAAAATATGTCCTAGCTGCAAAACAAAGCTGGAGAAAGGAGAGGGGGAAGCTCTGTGGCGATGTCCCAATCCAAAATGCTTTGCCAGAACCAGAAGAAACTTTTACCATTTTGTCTCAAGGCCAGCTTTTAACATTGAAGGTTTGGGTCCAAAAATTATTGACCGGCTCTTAGATGAGGGTCTAGTTCAAGATCCAAGCGATATTTTTTATTTAAAAGAAGGGGATATTAACCAACTTGAGAGATTTGGCGAAAAATCCGCCGAAAACTTGATAAACTCTATTCAAGAAAAAAAGGAAATTACATTGTCTAGGTTAATTTATTCTTTGGGAATAAGAAACGTTGGAGAAGAGACGGCTATGGATTTGGCAAATAGATTTGGTAGCATTAAGGCATTACATCGCTCAACATTAGAACAATTAGAACAGGTTTCTGATGTTGGGCCGGTTGTGGCGCAATCAATCGCTGAATGGTTTTCTGACAAGGATAATGTAAAGTTTTTAAACAAACTTTTGTCTTCAGGGGTAAAAGTGAAGCATGAAGCTCATAAATCAAAAGCAAGAAAGCTGGCAGGCAAAATTTTTGTGCTGACGGGAGGTCTGGAATCTCTTGAAAGAGAAGAAGCTAAAGAAAAGATAAGAGAGCTTGGCGGGCAAACTTCTGAGTCTGTTTCTAAAAATGTAAGCTTTGTGGTGGCTGGAAAGGATCCGGGATCTAAGATGGACAAAGCTGAAAAGTTGGGTGTTAAAGTTATAAACGAAAAAGAGTTTTTAGGACTTATTGAATGAAAATTAATACAAGTCATTTTAAAAAGATGGACTGGGTTTTAATAGTCTCTGTGATTTTACTGGTTTGTTTTGGGTTGGCTGGAATTTGGAGTACGGGGGTTGCCAAAAACGATTTTTCAAATTTTGAAAAGCAAATCATCTTTTTTGTGGTCGGATTTTTACTGATGCTGTTGATCAGCTTTTTTGACTATAGAATATTGAGAAACAACTCTTATCTTATACTTACTCTTTATTTTTTGTCTTTGGCTCTGTTGATAGGAACGTTCTTTTTAGCTCCTGAGATCCGAGGCACAAACCGATGGTACAAACTGGGGCCCGTCTCTCTTGATCCACTGGAACCAGTAAAAATAATTTTAATAATTCTTTTGGCAAAGTACTTTTCAATGAGGCATGTTGAAATGTATAAACTTCGCCATATTTTGATTTCAGGAGCCTATGTGCTTTTAATGGCTTTCATAGTTTTTTTAAGGCCCAACTTGGGCGGAGCTATAATTTTAGGTCTAATATGGCTGGGAATTTTAATGGTTTCAGGAATCAAGTTAAAGCATTTTTTGATAATGTCTTTATGTTTTTTAGTTGTGGCGGCCTTTGCTTGGCAGTTTTTGCTAGAGGATTACCAAAAAGGCAGAATCACTGCTTTCTTGTTTCCATACGACGTTTTAGGTGGTTCATGGAATCAAACCCAAGCAAAAATAAGCATTGGGTCTGGGCAGATTATTGGCGAGGGGTTAGCGCAAGGCTCTCAAGTCCAGTACGGATTTTTGCCAGAACCACACACCGACTTTATTTTTTCTGTGATAGCTGAGGAATGGGGAATTTTGGGAGTATCTGCATTATTTACGCTGTACGGCATTGTGATTTTCAGGATTTTAAAAATTGCCGTGGAGTCAGACGCAAACTTTCCAAGGCTTTTTGCCGTGGGCTTTGCCATGGTTTTAATTTCGCAGTTTGTGATTAATACAGGAATGAATTTGTCTTTACTTCCTGTGGTCGGTATTTATTTGCCTTTTGTAAGTTACGGAGGTTCAGGAATTATAGCGAATTTTGTGAGTCTTGGAATTTTACAGAGCATTAAGGTGCGGAAAGAAGGATTTAGCTAAAATGGGCTTGACCCTGCGCCAATTTCAAAGATGTCTATTAATTATAATAGTTTAATGAGCGAAGCGGTTTCGCCTGTCAAATTAGTATCATCTGGGTATTAGTAAAATTGGCGCAGGGTTTGCGCCTCGCTTTCATATATTTTGAAAAAATGGTTAGTAGGCTTGACATTTTTTATAGAAAGATTATACTTGATTTAAATATAACAGAGGTGGCCACTTTACTCTAAATAAAATTAAAAACCTTCATTCGGTTATTTTTTAGTACAAACCGATTTTTTTGCACGTATACGCAACGAATGAAGGTGATGCCCGTTGCCTTTCAGGCTCAAAGGGCATTTTGTGTTTATATATTGGGTGTCATGTTTTAGGTGTTTGTGTGTTGGGTATTAGATTAAATAAAACTAAATTCAGTTGAGGATTTAGATTTATACAGAAATTTATTTGACTTAGCGTTAAATATTAATACACTGACTTTGCTTTTTTAAAAGCTTGAGATGTTTGAACTTGGTTCTCAATTAAGAAGGTCCTCCAATTCGGCTCCAGCTAATTTGGCAGAATGCTCTAACAACAAGCACTAATTACCTTGAAGGCATTAACAGGGATCAAGGAAAAATAAGAGAGACAGCGCATCATCTAAAGATGTCTTGTAAAAAAAAATACATAAACAAAGAAACTTTAAATAATTTGCTACTTGTATGTGATGTTTGTGGGAGAATGTTGACCAGCTTGGAAAAGTCCTTGAATGTCTAACATTAAACACTAAACATCAAACACAAAATGACGCAAAAGGTAAAGAATTTTTCAAAGTCAAAACTCTCTTTCCCGACTCCGGAGCTTCTTTTAATGCAGCGAGAAACCTGGGAGGATTTTGTTGACGTAAAATTAAAAGAGCTTTTCTCTGAAATCTCTCCAATTTCAGACTACACAGGTAAAGAATTTGAGTTATGGTTTGAAGACTATAATTTTGGCAGGTCTAACTACAAAAATGGCTTAGAGGCAAAAAGAAACAATGACTCTCTAGAGGTTTCTTTGAGGTGTAAAGTCAGGCTGATAAACAAGAAAACAAAAGAGGTAAAAGAACAGGAAGTTTACCTTTGCGATTTTCCTCTAATGACAGAAAGAGGAACTTTTATAGTAAACGGAGTTGAAAGGGTTGTGGTTTCACAGCTTATACGTTCGCCCGGAGCTTTTTTTACAATGAGAAGTTTTCGCGGCAGGAACTTTTTTGGAGCTAAGATTATTCCAAACAGAGGAGCCTGGCTTGAATTTGAAACAGAAGACTCGGGGTTTATCGGAGTAAAAATAAATAGGAAAAGAAAGGTACCTGTAACCACTTTGCTTTTGGCTCTGGGGTTGGATACAGTAGAAAAAATTGAAAAAGAATTTAAAGATGTTGACATTGGAAATATAAGATACATAAAAGAAACCTTAAACAGAGATTCTTCAAAAGACCAGAAAGAAGCTTTAGTTGAAATTTACAGAAGGTTGAGGCCGGGAGACTTGGTTACTCCAGATACAGCCCAGGATTTGATTTTTAACATGTTTTTCAATTTTGACAGATATGATTTGTCAAAAGTTGGAAGATGGAAAACTTGGCAGCGTTTACCTGTTTTAGATAAAAGGAAAAATAAAACAGAAGATATTGATAAAGACGATAGAATTTTAAAAATTGAAGACCTTGTAGAAGTTGTAAAAGAAGTTATAAGGTTAAACAATGATCCTAATGGGCATCCAGATCAGGTGGATCACCTGGGAAACAGAAGGGTTAGGACATTGTCTGAATTATTACAGAACAGGCTGAGAGTTGGACTAATGAGAATGGAGAGGATTATAAAGGACAAAATGTCCACACTGGATCCGTCTACCATTACAGCAAACCAGTTGATTAACCCTAGGCCTTTAATGGCTGTTATCAGGGAGTTTTTTGCTTCATCACAGTTTTCACAGTTCATGGATAACGAAAACCCTTTGGCTGAATTAGAGCACAAAAGAAGGCTTACAACCACTGGGCCGGGCGGACTTACAAGAGAAAGGGCCGGTTTTGAGGTTAGAGACGTACAACCTTCTCATTATGGAAGAATTTGTCCTATTCAAACCCCGGAAGGAGCCAGCGTAGGACTGGTAGGACACTTGGCGTCTTTTGCTAAAATTAACCCTTATGGATTTATTGAAGCCCCTTATTTTAAAGTAAAAAACGGCAGAATTACTGATGAATCTCATTATCTCTCAGCTCAACAGGAAGAGAGATTTGTTATTGTGCCTGCCTCTGTGCCAGTAGATGAAAGCGGAAAAATTCTTCCTGAAATTCCCCCTGACAGAGTGGAAGCCAGGGTAAAAGGAGAGCCGGCTGAAATTGAAATTTCAAAAGTAGATTATGCCGATGTTTCTTCAAGGCAATTTATTTCGGTAGCCGCCTCTCTTATTCCATTTTTGCAGAATGACGACGCTTCAAGAGCTTTAATGGGATCAAACATGCAAAGACAAGCCGTTCCTCTGGTAAGACCGGAGGCTCCTTTGGTTGGAACGGGAATTGAAAGGAATGTTGCGCGAGATTCAGGGCAAGTTGTGTTAGCCAGAGCCAGCGGAGTTGTAAAGGAAGTTGATGCCTCTCATATTACTGTGGCTTACGATATTTCAGGAAAGAAAGTTGAAGAAGACTACGAGCTTCAGACTTTTGTCATGACCAACCAGTATTCGTGTTTCCACCAAAAGCCAATTGTTCAAAAAGGAGACAAGGTAAAGAAGGGAGATGTTTTGGCTGATGGGGCTGCTATTTCACAAGGCAGACTGGCTTTAGGCAGAAACATTTTAGTATGCTTTTTGCCATTGAGAGGAGGAGGATTTGAGGACGCCTTAACTATTTCACAAAAACTGGTAAAAGAATTTGAATTTACCTCAATACACATTGAAGACTTTACTTGCGACGTGCGAGAAACAAAACTTGGGCCTGAACTGACAACTTCAGATATTCCAAATGTTGGAGAAGAAAAATTAAAAGATTTAGATGAAGAGGGAATTATAAGAGTTGGAGCCACAGTTGGTCCAAACGACATTTTAGTTGGAAAGATTTCGCCAAAAGGAGAGGCGGAATTGACTCCTGAGGAAAGATTGTTGAGAGCTATCTTTGGAGAAAAAGCAAAAGATGTTAAAGACACATCTTTGAGAATGGAGCATGGAAAGAAAGGAAAAGTTACTAATGTGAAAATCTTCTCAAGAGATTTGGGACACAAATTAGAACCGGGCGTAATAAAGAAAATCCAAGTTGAAATTTCAGAAGTAAGACATGTGAAAGTTGGAGACAAGCTAGTTGGAAGGCACGGAAACAAAGGAGTTGTTTCAAGAATTTTACCTGAAGCAGAAATGCCATTTTTGGCCGACGGAACTCCTATCGACTTGGTTCTTTCTCCACTTTCAGTTCCCTCTCGTATGAACATTGGGCAGATTTTGGAAACTCACCTCGGCTGGGCGGCTCACAAGTTAAATTATCTGGCAATTACACCTTCTTTGTTGGGAGCAGATAGAGAAGATATCAAAAAAGAACTAAGAGAAGCCGGACTCCCAGAATCGGGTAAAGTTACTTTATATGATGGAAAAACAGGATTGCCTTTCCCAAAACCGATTACAGTGGGATATATGTATGTGATGAAGCTTATTCACATGGTTGACGACAAGGTTCACGCACGATCAATCGGTCCGTACTCATTAATTACCCAGCAACCATTGGGGGGGAAAGCTCAATTTGGAGGACAGAGATTTGGAGAAATGGAAGTATGGGCTTTGGAAGGATATGGAGCGGCCAACACTCTGCAGGAAATGCTTACAATCAAGTCAGACGACGTTATTGGAAGAGCTACAACATACGAGGCAATTTTAAAGGGAGAGCCAATTAAAAATCCAAATATCCCGGCCTCATTTAATTTGTTGGTGGCAGAATTGAAATCTCTGGGCATGGCAGTTGAAGTAAAAGAAAAGGTAAGAACAGAAAAGGACGAGCCCGAAAAGAGAAGAAGCCAAAAGTAATTATCAATTATCAAAATCCAATTATCAATCAATTTCCAAATTATTAAATTATCAATTGAAAATTAAATCGTTGATAATTAATTGAAAATTGAGAATTGAGAATTGCAAATTCAATGAGAGTACTCGACTTAGAATCAATAAGAATAAAACTTGCCTCGCCAGAGGAGATTTTGAATTGGTCTTTTGGAGAAGTCACAAGACCTGAGACCATAAACTACAGAACTCAAAAACCTGAGAAGGACGGGCTTTTTGACGAAAGAATTTTTGGTCCTGAGAAAGATTACGAGTGCTCTTGCGGAAAATACAAAAGAATAAGATATAAGGGGGTAATTTGTGACAGATGCGGAGTTGAAGTGACAAAATCTCAAGTAAGAAGAGAAAGAATGGGCCATATAAAGTTGGCTACGCCGGTTTCACACATTTGGTTTTTGAGAGGAGTGCCTTCAAGAATGGGTTTGGTTTTGAATAAAAGCTCTCAACAGCTAGAAAAAGTAATTTATTTTTCTTCATATATTATTACTAAAGTTGACGATGAAGCCCGCCAGAGGATTGTTGATGCAGTTGAAGAAGAGTACAAGCAAAAGTCAAAGAAAGAAAAAACAGAAGCCAAGAAAAACGAATTAAGGCAATTAAAAGAAAAAGTAAAAGAAGAAGTTTTGGATATAAAACCATTGAGAATTTTGTCTGAAGTGGTATATCACAATTTATCTTTAAAATACGGAGAAATGTTTGAGGCGGGAACCGGAGCTGAAGTTGTTAGAGACTTATTTTCAAAAGTTGATTTGCAGAAAACAGTAGACGAATTGGTTAAAGAAAGCAATGAGGCGCCCCCTGCAACAAAGAAAAAAGTTTTAAGACGTTTAAAGCTTTTCCAGGGAATGCTTAAGGCAAAAGTAAGGCCGGAATGGATGTTTATTGATGTTTTGCCAATTTTACCTCCTGATTTAAGACCAATGGTTCAGTTGGACGGAGGCAGATATGCATCATCCGACTTAAACGACTTATATAGAAGAGTTATCAACAGAAACAACAGGTTAAAGTATCTGCAAGAAATTGCGGCTCCATCTGTCATTGTTAGAAACGAAAAAAGAATGTTACAGGAAGCAGTGGACGCTTTAATTGACAACGAAATGAGAAAAGGGGTCACTACAACCGCTACAACAGGCGGCAAGAGGTTGTTAAAATCTTTGGCAGCAATGTTGGCTGGAAAACAAGGAAGATTCAGGCAAAACCTTCTGGGTAAACGCGTGGACTACTCGGGAAGATCGGTTATTACAGTGGGGCCGGAATTGCATTTCTCACAGTGCGGTTTGCCAAAAACAATGGCTTTGGAAATATTCAAGCCATTTGTCATCAAGAGAATTTTAGACAAAGAGCTGGCTTACAACATCAGGGGAGCTTCAAGATTAATCGAAGAAAAGGTTCCTGAAGTTTGGGCTATTTTAGAAGAAATTGTAAAAGATAAATTTGTTTTGCTTAATCGAGCTCCAACTTTGCACAGATTGGGAATTCAGGCTTTTCATCCGGTTTTGACGGAAGGAGAAACAATCAAGTTACACCCACTGGCTTGTGAGGCCTTTAATGCTGACTTCGACGGAGACCAAATGGCCGTTTACTTGCCTCTTTCAGACGAAGCTCAAAAAGAAGCAAGAGAAATAATGCTTTCATCTTTGAACCTTTTGAGGCCGGCTACAGGGTTGCCTGTAATTGGTCCATTTAGAGATATTGCCTTGGGTTGCTACCTTTTGACAAAATTAAAGGAACCCGCAGATCCAAAGAGCGTAAAAATTTATTCCAGCCATTATGAAGCCGTAACTGCCTTAGAATATGGATTTTTGGGTTTAAATGACAAGATAAAAGTTGCAAATCCAAAAGAAAAACATGAGTTTATTGAAACCTGCGTTGGAAGGCTTATTTTCAACAGAAATTTACCAGACGACTATCCTTTTGTAAACAAGCAAATTGACAACAAGGCTTTAAAAGCATTGGTTAGGGATATTATAGAAAAATATTCTGGGCAGCAGTCAATAGACACTCTTGATAAAATAAAGATGCTTGGCTTTGAATATTCAACAACTGCGGGGATTAGTTGGGGAATGGATGACTTAATTGTGCCAAAAGAAAAAGAAAAGCTTGTATATGACGCAGAAAGAGAAGTTGAAAAAATTGACAGCCACTATGAAAAAGGATTGCTTTCACAGGAAGAAAAGACCTCTCAAAAGATCTTAATTTGGCAGGATGTCAAAACAAAGCTGGAGGCTTTAATTAAAACCACTTTACCTGAAGACGGACCTGTATTGTCCATTATTAATGCTGGAGCTCGTGCTACTTGGTCGCAACCCGTGCAGATGGCCGGCATGAAAGGGCTTGTAAATAATCCGGCAGGAGAAATTATTGAGTTGCCTGTAAAGTCATCATTTGCAGAAGGATTTAATGTTTTGGAATACTTTATTTCAACTCACGGAGCCAGAAAGGGAACCGCCGACACGGCTTTGAGAACTTCGTCAGCGGGATACCTTACAAGAAGGCTTATTGATGTGGCTCACGACGTTATAACATTTGAAGAGGATTGCGGAGACAAAAAAGGAATGGAAGTGCTTAGAAGTGACGCAGATAACATTGAACAAGATTTTACTTTCAAAATAATTGGAAGAATTTGCCTTGAGGATGTAAAAATAGGCGGCGAATTTGTTGCCAAAAAAGGAGAAACTATAAACTGGCAGCAGGCAAAACAGATTACACAAGAAGGAATAGAAAAGCTGGTTGTGCGCACTCCGTTAACCTGCAAGAGCACAAGAGGAGTTTGTCAGAAGTGTTATGGATGGGATTTAGCAAGAAACAATATGGTAAAACTCGGTGAGGCAGTTGGAGTTATTGCCGCTCAAGCTATCGGAGAACCTGGAACTCAGCTTACCTTGAGAACCCACCACTTGGGAGGGGTAGCGGGAGCAGGAGATATTACGCAAGGCTTACCGAGAATTGAAGAAATTTTTGAGGCACGTTCTCCAAAAGGAGAAGCTGTGGTTTCCTTGACTGATGGAAAAGTAACAAAAATAGACGAAGAAACGAGGGTCATCACAATACAACCAGAGAGAACCGGAAGCAAGAAAGAGTTACCTGTTGAGTATAAGATCCCTGGAAAAATTGCAATTTTAGTTGCCGCGGGAGATGAAGTGAAAGAAAGCCAGCCGTTGTCCCAAGGAAGCCTTGATCTAAAGAGGCTTTATAAAGCCAGCGGACTTGAAAAAGCTCAAAGATATGTTTTGCAGGAGGTTCAGAGAATTTATTCATCACAGGGAGTTGATATTCACGATAAGCATATTGAGGTAATTGTGCAGAAAATGTTTTCAAGAATAAGAGTAAAAGAAGAGGGAGATTCAATTTGGGTTAAAGGTGAAATTGTTGAATGGTCTGTATTCTACGAAGAAGTTGAGAAATTAAAGAAAGCAAAGAAGACTCCGCCAACTGGAACTCAAATATTGCTTGGAATTTCAGAAGTAGCTTTGGCTTCAGAGTCGTTCTTGTCAGCGGCTTCCTTCCAGCAAACTTCAAGAGTGTTGATTAGAGCTTCTCTTGAAGGCAAGGAAGACAAATTATTGGGATTAAAAGAAAACGTTATTATTGGAAAACTTATTCCTGTGGGGACGGGATTTAAGCCGAATAAGTAACTTCTAACTACTAACAATTAACATTTGACAATTGACTAGCAAAAACCCCGCTTCTGCGGGTTTTTTTGTGTTGTGTGACTTATGAGAACATCAACTCCGGGTTTGCAAAAGTTTGAAATTAAATGATATAATTATTCATGTAATGCAAATTACATGCCAATAATACGAATAATTGTTGGCTCAGAGATTTGCTTTTTTATTAGCATAATTGGCGTAAAATTAGCAAATTAGCATTATAATCAAATGGGAAAAAACGGGAAAAATAATAAGAATAAGCAAGAAGAAAAACAGGAAAAAGGCCAGAAAGGCAGGCAGGAAAATAGTAAGAATAAAAAGAAAGAATATCTTTTGACTATCCGCACCAAAAAATGGATTAAAGGAATCCTAGTTTTTTTGGTAGCTATAATTATTACTTTATCGTTCTTTGGCAGGGCGGGAATGGCGGGAAACTGGATTGATATTATGCTTAAGTTTTTGTTTGGAGATTCCAGGATTACTGTGGCAACCATTCTTCTGTCGCTATTTGTCAGCGGATTACTGATATTAAAATCTCACAAAAGAGTGAAAATTCTGGCGGTTACAATTGCTATTTTGGCTTTGGTAATCGGAGTATCTGGAATTTCATATAATGAAAACCTAAACCAAGCGCAAATCGGTCTGATCGGATGGCTTGCAAAGCTTATAGTTAATTTATTCGGTCTTTTGGTTGCCAATATTGTTTTTGCTGCCTCAATTTTAATAAGCTGCTTTATTTTCTTGCAGTTCTTGTGGCATGAAATTGAGGCCGAAAGAGAAGATAAAAAGAAAATGCTCACTCCCGTTAGAAGCTCAGATTCTCCTAATTTGAAAATAAAAGGACTTGAAGATCCCCAAAAAGCACAAGAACCAAAGCTTAATCTTTTTCATAAAAAGCCAGAAGAACAACCAAAAGAAAAAAAACCGGTTGTCGCGCCTGTGTCTGTCGGCTCAAGAGGTAAATATGCTTTGCCTCCGATTGATTTGCTAAGCAAAAACGAAACAGTGCCAACCTCTGGAAACATAAAAGAAAACTCGTTAATTATCAAAAAAACTTTAGAAAACTTTGGAATTCCAGTTGAAATGGCTGAAGTTAACGTGGGGCCTGCTGTCACCCAATATGCTTTTAAGCCAGCTGAGGGAGTAAAACTGTCAAAAATTACTACTTTATCAAATAATTTAGCTTTGGCATTGGCAGCTCACCCGATTAGAATTGAGGCTCCCATTCCGGGAAAGTCTTTAGTGGGAATTGAGGTGCCAAACAAGGTGAGGGCAACGGTTGTTCTGCGAAGCCTTATTTCTGACAACTCATTTCAGCAAAACCCTGCTCCACTTTTGATAGCTCTCGGAAAAGACGTTGGAGGCATGCCGACCTGCACTGATTTAACTGAAATGCCTCACATGCTAGTGGCTGGAGCTACGGGAACAGGAAAAACTATTTTCTTGAATTCTTTAATCTTGAGTTTGTTATATAAAAGTACGCCCGAAAACCTGAGGATGATAATGGTTGATCCAAAGAGAGTTGAATTTCAAAATTACAACGACATTCCGCATTTGTTGTGCCCTGTAATTTACGATGCTCAAAAAACTCTTAATGCTTTGCAATGGCTGGTGAGAGAAATGGAAAGAAGGTTTGAAGTATTTTCAGAAATTCCCACAAGAAACCTTAAAAGCTACAACTCAAACAAATCTGTAATTGAGTCTGGGTCGCAATTACCCCATATTGTTTTAATTATAGACGAGCTAGCTGATTTAATGGCTGCCAAAGGCAGAGAATTGGAAGCAGGAATCGTTAGATTGGCCCAGATGGCCAGAGCCACGGGAATTCACTTGGTATTGGCAACACAGAGGCCTTCAGTAGAGGTTATTACAGGTTTAATTAAGGCCAATGTTCCATCTAGAATAAGTTTTCAGGTGACTAGCCAGGTTGACTCAAGGACTGTTTTAGATACCTCAGGAGCCGAAAAGCTTTTAGGATACGGAGATATGCTTTTCTTGTCTTCAAAAAGCTCAAAAATTACCAGAATTCAAGGACCTTATATTTCAGAAAAAGAAGTAAAGAAAGTAACCGAATGGTTGGGAGAGCAAGGCAAAGAAATTGAAGAGCCCCAAGCTGTTTTGATGCAAAGCTTGAAAGATTCTTTAGAGATTCAGCATATGGATGAAAAAGGGGGCGGGGGAGAAGTTTTCTTGGGAGATAACGATCCTCTGTTTGATGATGTAAAGAGAATTGTTTTAGAAACTAAAAAAGCCTCAGCTTCCTTCTTGCAGAGAAGATTGCGAATTGGATATTCAAGAGCAGCCAGATTAATTGACATGCTTGAAGAACAGGGGGTTGTGGGACCGGCCGACGGGGCAAAACCAAGAGAAGTTTACGGGGACAACCAAAGCGTGAAATTGGCTAGCACTGAAAACACTGGGCTGGATGAATCAGAAACGACGCCTCAAAATGAAGATGGTTGGGAAAAAGTATAGTTTCTAATTTCTAATTTTGAATCAATTTTTAATGAATTAATTTTGAAACTATTTTAAAAATTCAAAATTATAATTTCATTCAAAATTTGTAATTCAAAATTGATAATTTTATAAGTTATGGTAAAGCAAAAAAAAGAGTCCCTATCTGCTAAAGCTGCGGAAGGGCAAGGGAACAAAAAAGAGAATAAAGCTTTAAATTCAGCCATTGATCAAATTAAAGAGCGGTTTGGCGAAGGGTCTATTATGAAACTTTCAGAGACTCGCGCCGTCAATGTTGACGCAATTCCCACAGGATCCATTTCAATGGACATGGCGCTTGGAGTTGGGGGAATGCCACGAGGCAGGATTATTGAAATTTACGGGGCGGAGTCCTCTGGTAAAACTACTTTATGCCTGCATATTGTAGCTGAAGCCCAAAAAAGGGGAGGAGTGTGCGCTTATATTGATGCAGAGCACGCAATGGACCCTGATTACGCAAAGCGCCTTGGAGTAAACATTGACGACCTTTTAATTTCACAGCCCGATTCAGGAGAAAACGCCTTACAGATTGTTGAAACCTTAGTCAATACCAAAAACGTTGATGTGATTGTTGTTGATTCTGTGGCGGCTTTAACCCCCCAAAGAGAAATTGAGGGCGAAATTGGAGACCAGCATATGGGTTTGCAGGCGCGCATGATGAGTCAAGCGTGTCGAAAGCTTTCTGCAATTGCCGCTAAATCAAACACAATGATAATTTTTATTAACCAAACCAGAATGAAAATTGGAATGGTTTTTGGAAACCCAGAAACAACGCCCGGTGGGTTGGCTTTAAAGTTTTACGCTTCTGTAAGGGTTAACTTGGCAAGAACGGCTCAAATAAAGTCGGGGGATGAAATTATTGGAAACAGAGTCAAGGCAAAGGTGGTAAAAAATAAAGTGGCAGCTCCCTTTCGGGTTGCTGAATTTGATATTTATTACAACGAGGGCATTTCAAAGTCTGGTGACGCCCTGAGAGCTGGTTTGGCAAGCGGTTTAATAAAGCAATCGGGAGCTTTTTTCAGCTTTGAGGGAGAGAAAATTGGCCAGGGGACTGAAGCAGCCAAGGCTTTCTTGAAAGAAAATCCTTCTGCAATGGAAAAAATCAAAAAAGCTGTTTTTGAGCAGGCGTAACTGGGAGATTTAGGATTTAAGATTAAAGATTTAAGAAATTGACTTGTGTTTTTGCGACAGTATAATAAAATCATGAAAAAGAAAAACATTACAATTGATGAATTGGCAGTGATGGTTCAAAATGGATTCGATGATGTGACAGAAAATATAGCAACCAAAAAACAGGTGGCTAGTTTGGATTTGAAGATGAACAATATGGAAGGAAAAATGGATAAAATGGAGGGCAAGATGACTAATGTGGCAATAAGACTAATGTGGCAATAAGACTAATGTGGCAATAAGACTGGATAATTTAGAAAATGAGGTTGAGGAAATAAGAAAGCATCAGATTATCCATACTGTTTATAGGGATGAGTTTGAAAGATTGCAAAATAAAGTAAAAGCGCTTGAAAAACTTTTATTAAAAAACTAATTGCCTTTTGAAAAGTTTTGGGTTAATTTAATTGAGTCCATTATAAATTTTAAAAAGTAAAAAAGTATGTCAGTAGAAAATCCAGATTTTCAAAAAGATGATCAAAAAGAAGAAAAAATAGATGTAGGAGGCGAAATATTAAGTCCAAATGAATTACCAGCAGACTTAACTAATGCATTTATTTTTATGACAGATATATTTTATTTCATAGATAATTCGGAAGATTCTGGTTTTGATGAGGGATATGTTAGAAATAGGATAAAAAAAGCAAAAACTTTTGACGAATATTATAGGAAACTTTATGCAGAAGAACCAGAAAAGTTGGAAGAAATTAAAGAATTCTTTAGCCCTGAATTAGTTGCTGATTTTGATAATAAAATTATGAAACTACGATCTCTTGCTGATGCTGATAAGCTAGACATAGAAGAAGTAAGACATGTTATAGATGATGAGTTAACTCCGCTGACAAGGGGGAGTAAGTATAACTAAAAAATTAAGAATTATAAAAAACAGCCTTTGAAAAGTGGCTGTTTTATTCTGAATTCTAACTACTGAATACTGTATTCTATTTCGGTGTATACGGCATCATTCCCATTTGCCTGGCTCTTTTTATGGCTGTGGCAATTTTATGCTGGTGATGGCTGCACAACCCCGTTTTCTTTCTGGCTTTTATTTTGTAAAAACCGCTCACAAAACGCGACAGCAATTCTGTGTTTTTGTAATCTATATCGTTAATATTTTTTTGGCAAAAATAACAAAACATGATTTTATGAAGCGAAGCGAATAAAATCATGTCGCGATGTTGGCTTGATATATAATATACTTTTTTGCCAACAGGAGCGACGTACTTTATTTGGCTACTACTTTCTTTTACTTACTTAACTAATTAAAAGGGTATATCTTTTACGTCTATTTCTTCGGGGTTTCCGCCATTATCTTCAAAATTTGAAGGAGGCGCATTTTCTTCAATAATTGGTATGTCATTTTGGGTGTTAGGTGTTTGGTTTTGGTTATCAGTAAAGGATGGTTTTTGGTATTGTCCGCCGCCTGCTCCTCCTGATCCGCGCGGTCCCAATTGCAAAGAATCTGCTATTATCTCAGTGCGGTATTGCTTGACTCCCTGTGCGTTCTGCCAATTTCTGGTTTTTATTCTTCCTTCAATTAAAACCAATGATCCCTTTGTTAGATACCTTGAAGCGACATCTGCAAGCTTTCCAAAAGCCACAATATTATGAAACTCGGCATCCTGCTTTTTCTGGCCGGTCTGGTCGGTGTAAAATCTGTTGGTTGCAATTCCAAAGTTAACAACTTGCTGTCCTGAAGGCATTGCTCTAACCTCTGGATCTCTTGTGACGTTTCCCAGTACGAAAGCTTTGTTGAGGTTCATTTTTAGGGTTTAGGGTTTAGGGTTTAGGGTTTATTTTTTCTATACCCTATACGCTATACCCTGATTATCTATTCGCTTAAAATTTCGTCCAGCTTCTTATCCAAATCTACTTCATTAACTTTTTCTTCGCGTTTTTTTTCCTTGGCTCCTGGTTCCATCATAGCAGGCTTGCTCTTCATTGCAAAGTCTCCTGCTGGCATTGTCCTTCTTGTCCTGATAGCTTTGCCTGCTTTGACGGGATTCTTTACAACAATAACGCTTCTTAAAATCTGCTCGTTTTTATCAACACTGCCTTTTATTTCTTTTATTTTGTTTTCCTCAATCTGAAAAGTAGCTGTGTTATAGCTGCCTGAGCTTTGCCCCTTTATATGATAAGACAAGGGTTGTGGACCACTTTTCTCGGATTTTAAAATAATGCCTTCTTTGCTTTGTATGAAGGATTCAATATCGGTTTTTGCCTTTTCTGCCTCTTCTGTGCCAAGCCCTGAAGAAATTATATATGTTAATTCGTAAGTTTTCATTTGTAAAAAACGCTGAACTACGCTGAATTTAACGCGGAACTAAGCGGAAATTATTTAAATTTATAATATCAGATTGCGCTTGAAAATTCAAGCCCCACGTGAGATAATTCATAAATCGTTAATCTTAAATCTCATAATGATACAGTCATCAATTTTTAAGTCATACGACATAAGGGGTATATATCCAGACCAGCTCAATGAGGCTACTGCTTTTGAAATCGGCAGGGGGTTTGTAAAGCACGCTCAAGTAAAAAATGTGCTAGTGGGACATGACGGGAGACTGTCATCACCAGAGCTCTTTCGTGCGCTTTGCGAAGGCATAATTTCCCTGGGAGCCAACGTAATTTCGTTAGGACAAGTCCCAACAGAACTGGTTTATTTCGCAATTGGAAACTACGACTATGATGGGGCAATAATGATAACTGCCAGCCACAATCCAAAAGAATATAATGGATTCAAAATGATGAAAAAAGTTGGAAATGATATTGTTTGGATTCGTGGGAAAGACATGTTTTCAACAATAGAAAGCAACGGTTATGCAGAAGTGCCTCATGGTAAAATACAAGAAAAGGACGTTTGGCAGGATTACAAAAAGAGAATTTTGGGGTTTATTAAAACAGAGATCAAACCATTTAAAGTTGTAGTTGATGCTTCAAGCGGCGTAATCGGAAAAGCATTTGAAATAGTTGAAAAAAGTTTGCCGATTGAAATTACAAAGCTTAATTTTGAGCCAGATGGTGATTTCCCAAACCATTCTCCAAATCCTCTGGAGCCTGGGTCATCTGACCAGATTTCAGCTGAAATTAAAAAGCAAAATGCTGACTTCGGGGTAATGTTTGACGCGGATGCCGACAGAATATTTTTGGTTGATGAACAAGGAAAAATGGCAAACCCCGATGTTTTAAGATTACTTTTGGCAAAGCACTTTTTAGGTCAAAAACCGAGGGCAGTTGTAGTTTACGACTTAATATGCTCAAAAACGGTGCCTGAATTTATTAAGCAATGGGGAGGCGTGCCCGTTCGGTCAAAAGTGGGCTTTGTGAATATTAGGGAAAACTTAATTGAGCGAAAAGGCGTAATGGGTGGTGAGATGTCCGGGCATTATTGTTTTGCGGATAATTATTACACAGATTCAGGAGTGATTGCATTTTTGACATTGTTGCAGATTTTGTCACAAGACCAAAGAAAAGTTTCAAAAATTGAAAAAGAGTTTATAAAGTACTACAAAGCAGATCAAATGAATTTTGAAATTGAAAACAGGGATGAGGCGGTTGATAAGATAAAAGAAAAGTATAGCGACGGGAAACAGGATTTTTTGGATGGGGTTACGGTTGAATACAAAGATTGGTGGTTTAACGCAAGACCATCGAACACAGAGCCTTTGCTTAAGCTTACAATTGAAGCCGACAAGAAAGAGTTGCTTGAAGAAAAGAAAAAAGAACTTGAAGAGTTTATTAAGAGTTAATATAATAAAAATATGGCAGATGATAACTTAAAAAATGAGATAGTTAAAGGAGTAAAGGATATTTTGGCTGAACAAACAGTTGTTATTTTGAATGCGGTTGACGAAAAAATATCTGGTGTAAGAGTTGATTTGGTTAATTTGGAAATAAAAATTGACAAGAGATTAGAGTCAATGGAAGATAGATGGATTAAGAAACTTGATGATTTAACCACAACTCTTGATAAATTTCTAAAAAGAATGACAGATATGGAAGATGAATTTACAATGATGAGAAACGACCTCAACAAAGTCAAAAAAGTAATAAAAGAAAAATTTGGAGTGGATTTATAAATTAAATTGTCTTTTTGGTTGTAATGTGTTAACTAAAAACTAGCCCATTACCGATTCAACATGGAGAAAAAATATGCCATTTAAAGAATCTGATAATTCACAGTCAAGGCAAGAAATGGAAAACATTGGAGATTACGAAAGGGAAAAAATAGAGTTATACAATCAAAGACGCAAAACTTTTGTTAGAGCTAATGGAAAACTACTTAAAAATGGTGGATTTTTGCGATAAAAAGGGAATTAAACTAGAAAACATTCCAGACATTGGTTCTATTAGAGATTCAAGTGTCATAATGGGTCCCGACAACGATGTCGCAAAGTTGCAGCATATGTTTATGGATATTCAGACTAGGGTTTACAATCAACTTCCCTCGAAGCAAAAGAGTGAGATGGATATAAATTTTACAAGGTAGTAATTACTCTATTTTATTATCCTAGAAAGTCAAACAGCCCGTCAAAAGGCTTTTTTTCTTGCTGAAATAATCTCATGTGTTTTCAAAGCTTTGAAAACACATGAGAAAGGTAATCGTTAAGATTTTAAAACAAAAAACAACCCATTAAAAGTAGGGGTGTTTTTTTTATATTCCATGTTTTATGTTCCATGTTTCATGAGGAAAGTCCCATTTTATCCCGTACTTCCTGCATTGTAGTTTGAGCTATCGTGTTTGCCCGGTTTTTACCTTGCTTTAATATTTCCTGCACATAAATTTCTCTACTTGAGAGCTCTTTTTGTTTTCTGCGGAATGGCTCCAGATAGCTTACCACAACTTCTGCCAAGGATTTTTTAAATTCTGAATACGGCTTTTTGTGTAATTCTTTTTCAATATCTTGGGTTATTTTTCCCGATAGCAAGCTGTAAATAGTCAAAAGGTTTGAAATACCAGGTTTTTTTGTAACATTATACTTTACTTCTTTGCCGGAATCGGTGGTGGCAGACATTATTTTTTTTGTAATGTCTTCTGGCGAGTCAAAAAGCGAAATATATGACTTTTTGTCGTCTGACTTTGACATTTTTTTCTTTGGATCTTGAAGCGACATAATTTTCGCCCCCGCTTTTGGTATTATTGACTTTGGCTCTTTGAAAGTTTGACCGAATTTTTGGTTGAATTTTCTTGCCAATGTCCTAATAAGTTCCACGTGTTGTTCCTGGTCTTTTCCTACTGGCACGGCTTCTGCTTTGTAAAGTAAAACGTCAGCCGCCATTAGGACAGGATAATCTAATAGCCCTGCATTAATGTTGTCTTTGTTTTTCTTAGACTTGTCCTTATACTGAGTCATTCTTTCCAGCTCGCCGACGGGGCAAACTGTGTTAAGCATCCAGGCAAGCTCTGAGTGTTCTCTTACCTGCGATTGAACAAACAGAATTGATTTGTCCGGGTTTATTCCTGCCGCTAAATAAGCGATGGTTTTTTCCATTATTTTAGCCTGCAGATCTTTTGGTTCGTAAGGGACCGTCAAAGAGTGTAAGTCGGCTACAAAAAAGACGCATTCGTTGTCTTCTTGAAGATCAACCCATTGCTTAATGGCTCCCAAGTAATTTCCCAAGTGAATTTCTCCTGTTGGCTGTATGCCAGATACTATGCGCATGAATGTTGTATTTGTTGTAACTGTTCTATTGCCACTTCGATGGTGCGATTTGTTGTAAATAAACTAAAACATTACAACAACTATAACAGTACAACATTAATTTATACTTCTATTACCACAGGCAAGATCATTGGACGCCTTGATGTCCTACTTGCCAGAAAATCCCCGACTTTGTTTCTAATTTCGTCTTTTACGTAAGACCAGTTTACAGGCAATCCGTGTCCGGCTGAGTTTTCAACTATTTCAACCACTTTCTTCCTGGTTTGCTTTAATAAATCTTTTGATTCGCGCAGATACACAAACCCTCTTGAAATGATATCAGGGGAATTTCTTATTTTTCCTGTTTTTGAGTCAACAATTGCTACAATAACAAACATTCCGTCTGAAGCCAGCATTTGGCGGTCTCTTATGACAATTTCGCCAACGTCTCCAACTCCCAATCCGTCAACAAACACATAGTTTGATGGGACTTTTTCTTTTAGTATTTCAGCTCCCACGTTAGTGAATTTTATCACAGAACCGTTGTCTGGGACAAATACATCATCTTTTTTGTATCCTAATTCAAAAGCAATTCTGGCTGCTTCCTTCAAAAAGAAGTGGTTTCCATAAACAGGCACAAAATAAGTGGGTTTTATATCTGTAATCATTTTTTTAATTCCGTCTCGGTTGCTATGTCCTGAAATGTGAATGTCAATTATGTCTGAATGATATACATTGTCAGATAGTCTGTACAAGTCGTCTCGTAACCTTTGAACAGTCCGCTCGTTTCCAGGTATAACAGACGAAGAGAAAATCACTGTATCTGATTTTTTAATTTTAATGTGTCTGTGGTTTCCAGCAGCTATCCTACTTAAAGCTGCCCTTTCTTCTCCTTGGGCTCCAGTGCAAATGACAATAATTTTGTTGTCAGGGTATTCGTGCGCGCGGTCAATTGGAATAATAATTCCCTTTGGAAGTTTCACGTACCCCAATTTTTCAACAAGTTCAATGTTAAGCTTCATTGAAAAACCGTCAAGCGCCACTTTTTTATTGTTTTTTACAGCAAACTCCAAAATTTGCTTTATTCTTTCAATCTGAGAGGAAAATGTCGCAATAATTGTACGGCCTGGAGCTTTATTGATAAGCATATGCAGGTTTTTTAACATTTCTTCTTCTGTAACGGGTTTTTTGGTGTTAACAGATCCCAGAGACTCCAACATTAAAATTGTAGGCTTTGGTAGTTTTTGCAAATGGGTGTATTCCAATTCTTTTCTGCCAATTGGATTTTTCTCAATTGTCCAGTCGCCAGGGTGTATTACTGTTCCGTTTGGCGTTTCTAAAATAACTCCCACAGCATCCATAATGGCATGGTCAATCTGGAAGAACTTTAAAGTGAAATTTCCAAGTTCATGAACTTCGTCTAAGCCTTTAATATATAAAGTATTTAGCTTTTTGGAACTGTTTCTGTCGAAGTCTTCAACGCGGTGCTTCACCATTTCAATAGTTAAGGGTCTTCCTATAATCAAAGGGTTACCCAATTTTTTTAGCAGAATTGGGGCTGCTCCTATGTGGTCTAAGTGACCGTGAGAGAAAATAACAGCCTTTATCCTTTTTTCTTTTCCCTTTAGGTACTCTACATTTGGAATAATATAGTCAATGCCGGGCATGTCTTCTTCTGGGAATTGTAGACCCATGTCTAGAATGACGATATCTTGACCGTACTCAAAAACAGTCATATTTCTTCCGACTTCTTCGCATCCTCCAAGAGGAATAATTTTTAGAGAGTTGTCGCTTGTTCCAGAATAGCTTTTTTGCATATCTGGTTTTTGCCTGCTATAACTTTGCTGAGAACGACCACGCCTTTGTCCGGACGAACCTGTCTGGGTCCTTCGGCCGCCCTGCGGCCTTCGTCTTGTTTGGCCTTGTGAATTGCTCAATAAGGTTGCCTCATTGCCTTGCAATGAGGGCTTTGTGTTCATGTTAAACATAATATTTAGTGAATCTTGAATTTTGTAGCTTGTAGCTTGAATTGAATGTAGAATGGAGAATTCTGATTTCATTATTCAAAATTCTATTCCAGCTTCTAGATACTATATTCTAAATTCTATTTTAGTAGTGCGGACGGAGGGAGTTGAACCCTCAAGCCTTGCGGCACACGCTCCTGAAGCGTGCGTGTTTGCCAGTTTCACCACGTCCGCAACTTTTATTATATTCTCACATTCTCGAGAATGTGAGAATATAATTTTTTACTCATTACTCGCTACTTTTTACTCGCTACAAAATAATTAGCTACTCGTTCAAAAGCTTTTTAAAATCTTCAACCATTTTTACTGGCGTGGGATCTATTTCGTTTTCTAGCGCCAAGTAATAAGAAGTCCAGTCTCCCAAAAGAAGAGTTGAAAAAACCTTAAAAAGCATAGAGCCGTCTTTTATTTCAACAAATTCCACTTTCGCTCCTGATTTTTTTATTAAGTCGGCAGTAAGTTGCATTCTTTTTAATATTCTTGAGTGGTCATTTGAGTCTCTCAGAATAACTACCAGAAATTTTTTAGTTATTTGTTCTTCTGTTCTCTCGTTTTTTTGTTCTTTAGTCGTGTATCCCACCATTTCATTATGGTTGAGTTCTGGGAAATAGTTGTAGAAAGCTGGAACTTTTGAATTTTCATTGATTTTTATCTTCCAGATGCGGGCAACTGCTTCAAGCTTATCGCCTGCATAAATAATCGGTAATTTTTTGTATAATTTTTTTGCCAATTCTTTTCCTTGGCTTTCTAACTGCTTGCTCTCCTTTTCAAGCGTATCTGAAAGGTTTTTAATTTCTGCAGAAATATCAGAAATTATTCCTGAATTTGCCAGCACCTTTGACAAGGCGGCAAAAAAGTATCCAATTGCGCATCTTGGCTGTATGCCAGAAGGTATTTTTACAAAAGGAACTGAATTTTCTATGCAAATCTTTTCCAGCTTCCCTCCAGATGACATGGCGATAGTCGGCAGGTTTTTATTCAATGATTCTTCAAGGGCTGAAATAGTTTCTTCTGTGTTTCCTGAATAAGAGATGCAAATTACCAAACTATTTTCTGTTGCCTCTCTTGGCAGGTTATAGCTTCTGTGGACATAAAGCGGAACCGGCAGATCTACAACGGTATTCAAAACATCTGCAGGCAGGGCCGATCCTCCCATTCCGCAAATTACAATGTTTTTATAATCCCCTTCTTTTTTTACATCTTTGGCTAATTCCAAGCCTTCTTTTAGCTGTTTGGCAGAGTCAATTATGACTTGCCTCATGTTTGATTTATCCACTGTTAAAATTATTCTAATTATTCTAATTGCTATAATTATTCTAAATAAATATCAATGACCAATGAACCTAAAACGTATTTTAATTAAGCATTTTATCTTTTGACATTTGATTAGGTTAATTAGGATAATTAGAAATTAGGTTAATTAACGCCAGACCCTATGGGTTTTAATATGCCAATTTGTTACGGTTTCAAATCTTTTTGCCGGGTCAATTATTTTTTGCGCATCTACGCCTTTAACACTTTTTGAAACCCAGTAGGTGTAATTTGGATTATACAGAAATAGTACCGGGGCATCGCTTATTATGGTGTCTTGCAGTTGTTCAAGGTTTTGTTCCTTGGTTGTGGAACTCATTGTTTCTCTAGCTTCCTGCAACAGTCTGTCAATGTTTTTACTTTCATACATTGAAAGGTTGAGCCCCGGGTCAATTACTTGCGAAGAATGCCAAAAAGGATAAAGATCTGGCTCTGATCCCAATGCCTCTCCATAAAGCAGGGCGTCATAGCTTCTGTTTTTTATAATCGGCTTTAAATCTGTTGCTGAAACGGCATTGATATCAACTTTAACTCCAACTGCTTGCCAATAGTTTTTCAAAAGATTAGCTAGGTTCAACAGTTCAGGCTGGTCTAGAGTGGTCAATTTAAATTCAAGAGATTTTGGATTTAAAGAGGGCTTTGGGCAAAGTTCGTTTAACTTTGCTCGGGTTGAGACACCCGTCTCCCCGGTTGATTTTAAGTCAAATAAGTATTTTTTTTGGAATGCGGTTACAGCGCTTTCGGTTCCTGTGCCGTAGTTTCCGCTTTTTTCGCTTTGCAAAAGAGCTTTGAAAGTGCCATCAATCTCCGCAAGGCAAGACTGTAATTTTGTAACTTGGTCTCCTTGGGACCCAATTTTTAAATAACTGGTGAATTGTAAGGCTTGTTGGGCTGGCGGAGCTTTTTCTCTTTGTCCTGAACCATTATCTAAATAGCCAGTCTTATCTAAAAGCGTATTGGCTTGATCTGGGTCATAGCCGATGGGTGCGCTTGGTTCTTGGTATCCGTAAAAATCAGGCAATATAGGAGAGTCAACTTTTTGTGCGTTACCATTTGTTTGGCTGTTTATTGTTTGAACAAGCTCGTCTTTATTGACTGCATAAATCATTGCCTCCCTTAAATTTACGTCTGAAAACATTGAGGTTTTCTTGTTGTTAAAGAAAACAGCAAAATATCTTGGCATCAAGAATGAGTAAACTGAAAAGCCTTTTCCCGATGTCCAAAAAGGTTTTATAACTTTTTGTGCTATTGCTTCATTGTCGTCAAAAGCTGATAGGTCAAATCCGTCAATTTGCCCCACGTTAACGGCTTTTGTCAGGTCATCTGGGCTTTGGAAAAACCTGAAAGACAACACTTTAATATATGAAGGTTGGTCATAGTATTTTCTGTTTGACTGCATATCAATGCTCTGTATAAATCCACTTGTTGTCTGACCTATATTAGAAAAAACAAATGGCCCAGATCCAATAGGCTGCAGGTTATATGGGGAAAGGGTAAAGTTTTCGGGAGCTATATTCTCCCAAATATGCTTTGGCAGTATTTTTACGGTAAGGTTGTCTAAAAAAGAATTGTAAGGAACTTTTAAAATAAATCTTATTGACTGGTCTGAAACTTTTTGAACATTAACATCTAACCAGTTAGCCCTCAAGGGGCTTTTATAATCTGAATTTTGTATTGTTTTTATTGTAAACACTATGTCGTCTATTGTAAGCGGTTGGCCATTACTCCAAAAAATATTGTCTTTTAACTGAAAATCATAAAGCTTGCCGTCATCCGAAACAGTGTAATTTTTTGCCAAATCTTCCACTAGTTGTCCTTGGTTGTCGTAAGTCATTAACCCTGAAAACATCAAATCCACTAAAGACCTGTCTATGTCATTGGTCTCTCCATAAATAGGATTTATTAAGCGCGGCTGTCCCACTACTCCTTCTGTGAAGCTTCCGCCGAAATCAGGAACCACTTTGGTGTTATTAAAATAAAAACTGATTAAAAAGACAAAAAGAGAACAAATTGCAATTACCGAAAAAACTAAAAAAACAATGGTTTCTTTTTTCGTAAGTACTTTAAAAATTTGTTTCCACTGAGAAGATGTTGGAAATCTCTTCATTTACTCTCACACCAAACAAGTTTATTATTTCAAGATTTTTCAATCTTGAATATATTTGGCTTGTTCGCAGATGAGCTAATATGTTATTTTGACCCAATATAATGACACACCCGTACAACAAAATTGTTATGGTGTGTGGGTTAAAATTAGTTGACAAGATTTAGAATATAAGCACTGATATGCCTAGGATGATAAATAATGCAGCTACAGCTATTGTAGCATAGAATATTTTCTTTTGTATGCCTCGTCTCTGTGAGTAAAATTCTCCTCCTCCGCCAAAAGCTCCGCCCAAAGCGGTTCCCCTTTGCTGAATGGCAATTAGAATAATCAAAATCACGGAAACGGTAATCTCTGCGTAAATTAAGTATTGGTTCATATTGCCAGCGACACTAATTACAAATTACACACTCTAGACGCCTTTGGCAGATTCCCGCAGGCTGATTTACGAATATTATTCGTGTCATTCGGGTGTTATTCGTGGATTTGAGTCGCTATTTATTTTTTTTAAATATCATTAATAATACGATGTTGAGAGCCCAAATAGTTAAGGTGGTCCACAAAAGTGGCATAAGCCAGGGGGCTGAAAACTCTTCAAACATTACGTCTAAAGCCCATATTAACACTCCGTTTATTACAAACCCAAATAATCCCAAAGTGATAATTCTTAACGGTAAGGTTATTACGTCTAAAATTGGTTTTATAAAGAAGTTTAAAAGTCCGAGTATAATTCCCAAAACAAGGAAAATTTGCCAGGTCTCTGTAATGTTTATTCCAAAAAAGCTTGAACTGGGTAGTACAGCAACTTTAACTTTTGGCACAAAATACGATGCTAACCAAAGCCCTGCCGTTGCTGCTATAATTTGATAAAATAGCTTCTTCACCCCCACACCAAACTAGTTTATTATTTCAAGATTTTTCAATCTTGAATATATTTATCTTGTTTGCGGTAAGTTTATATGTGGATCCTTGAGCCCACCACACCTCTTGTGGAAAAAAACCAAAACTGGGGTAAGCATTGATATACCAGTAGTATATCAGAAACTTTTTAAAAATCAAGGTAGGAATTACAGTCCCATAGCCTCCTTTCTTAATTTTTTGTGGTAAGTTATGGCAAATCTGTGAGCTTCGTCATCAAGGTGTTTTATGAGATTATAAATTTCTTGAGGCAGTTTTTTTAGCGGGATGGGTTGTTTTCTTCCTTCAATAAAAAGCTCTTGTCTGCCTTTTGCAATAGAAATCACCTTTATGTTTTTAGCTGATACCACTTTTTTCACAGGTGTGAAAAAAGTGGGTAAATTTTCTTTTACACTAATGGCTGCATTTAGTTGCGCCTTTCCTCCGTCAATTAGCATAATTTGCGGAAAATTCCATTCAGGGTGCATAAATCTTCTGGTAAAAACTTCTTTTAACATTGCAATGTCATTGGGTTTTTGTTTCATTCTAATGCGGAATTTTTTGTATTGACCTCTTTCTGGCGATCCATTCACAAAAACTACCATTGATCCCGTGGCGTTTTTTCCTTGTATATTTGAAATATCATAACATTCTATTCTTTCAATTTTACTTTTCGTACCAAGAATTTTTTGCAAAATTGCCTTTGCTTTATCCCAGTTATCCATTGTAAGATGGCCGGAAGCCGTCTGACCATCTATTATGTGAGAGTGTTCCATTATTCGCTCTAAGGCCTGCATTTTATCTCTTATTTTCCCCGCTTTCTCAAACTTTTTTTCTCTTGCCAGATTCCCCATCTTTTTTTTAAGATAATTTAAAACATTTTTTCTTTGGCCTCTTAAAACCAAAATGAGTTTTTGAATGTTATTTTTGTACTCCCGAAGGCCCTCCGAAGCTTTCAGGGAATGAGAATTTTCAAATAGAAAGGGACCTGGGCAAAGATCCAAATGACACCAAGTGCATTTTTGTTTTGGGTGATTGCCAGATGTGTAATAGGGAAAAACTCTGCGTAAGTATTTTAATGTCTTTTTTAGGCTGTTTCCCTCAATGAAAGGGCCGATATAACTGACATTTGGCAATTGACCTTTAACATTTGACTTGTTCAGCTGATGCGTTATGTAAAAATAGGGCAAGCCAATTTTGTTCTTGGCGATTGCCACGTAAAAATAGTTTTTGTCGTCCCGCCAAACAATGTTGAATTTTGGCAGATGTTTTTTAATTAAGTTTGCCTCTAAGATTAAAGCCTCAATTTCAGAATTTGTTTCGGTACATTTTATGCTTGAAACTTTTTCCATAAAAAGATTGTCCCTGTGCGAGGGTTGCATGAAGTGGTTTTTCACTCTAGCTTTTATATTGATTGCTTTTCCAATGTAGATAATTTCTTTTTTGTCGTAGAAAAAATAAACCCCAGATGACTGCGGCAGGTTTTCAATTTTATTCTTTAATTTTGTGTTCATTGTTGTATTTAACTCTTAAAACAGCATTTTATCAAGGCAAGGGCTTTGCCTTTAATATGTGGGCTGCAACCTTCAGTCTGGTCCGCACACAGTTTGTGTGCGGACTTTTTATTATCTACAAAGCACTATTGAAAGGCCCAAAATAATAATGTATAATTACACACTGTTTAAAATTTTAAAAAATGAAGCAGGATTTAATAAAAATTAGGGGAGCAAGAGTGCACAACCTAAAAAATATTGACCTTGATATTCCAAAGAATAAGCTGATTGTAATCACAGGGCTTTCGGGATCGGGTAAGTCTTCGTTGGCTTTTGATACTCTGTATGCAGAAGGTCAAAGAAGATATGTTGAGTCTTTATCTGCTTACGCCAGGCAATTTCTAGGCGTCATGGACAAGCCCGATGTTGATAAAATTGAAGGAATAAGTCCCGCCATTGCCATTGATCAACGAAAATCCATGCACAACCCTCGCTCAACCGTTGGGACAACAACTGAAATTTACGACTATTTAAGGCTTTTATTTGCCAGGGTAGGAAAACCGCATTGTCCTAACTGCGAAAAACTAATTTCACGCCAAACAATAGACCAAATTGTAGACCAAGTTT
>Ga0209542_10001730_pt1 | contig 50736 bp, 50 predicted proteins | sample RifCSPhighO2_01_FD_184028 | JGI IMG/M metagenome (GOLD analysis project Ga0209542, IMG submission 184028) | Soil microbial communities from Rifle, Colorado - Rifle CSP2_plank highO2_0.1 (SPAdes) (version 2) | ecosystem: Environmental > Terrestrial > Deep subsurface > Rock core/Sediment ...
TATATGACTATGCTACAAATTGGGAAAAAATCCCCAAGTACATCACCATTTTTGAAAATCAAATAACCAAGCTCTATGAGAAATATAAAAAAGATGAGATTACTAAAGCGGAATTATCGAAACAGGTAAATTCTATCCTCAAAAAAGAAGAGGATCGGTTTAACGGGCTTTTTCTAAAAAAGTTTTGTTTAGACGAGCAAAACCTATTAGAACAGATTACATCAAATTTAATTTCAAAAATTAGCAGGACGAGAGAAATTGAAAAGCAAAGAGGAAAATTGCCCGAGGGCGATCTTCAAAAAAATATTGAAACGGCATTTAGAAGCGGATTTTATATGCACTTTCGAGATGTGATGAATTTCAACGGCAATAAATATAAAATCAGTTTGCCTAAAAAAATCGCTAATTACTATTTCATCAGAGAGTTTTGTTACGGTTCAATGTTTCGTTTTAATAAAAGCGGACATTTCAATATTCCGTATGGTGGCATTGCATATAATACAAAAGATTTTCGCGGAAAAGTTGATTCTATATTTAGCGATGAAGTAAAGAACCTTTTTAAAAATACTGTTATCAAAAATCAGGATTTTGAAAAGATTTTTAATGGGTATCAATTTTCAAAAAACGATTTCATGTTTCTTGATCCTCCGTATGATACTGATTTCAGTAATTATGAGAAAAAATCTTTTGATAAAAAAGATCAAGAAAGATTGGCGAAGTGTCTTTATGACACAAAAGCAAACTTTATTCTTATAATCAAAAACACACCTTTTATTTCGAGTTTATACCAAAATAAGAAAGGAATAAAAATTGATAAATTCGACAAAACCTATCTCTATAATGTTAAAGGCAGAAATGATAGAGATGTTGAGCACCTCGTCATTTATAATTTTTGATGTCGTATGCAAAAATTTATCAACACAATCATAAACGGCGATTGCATACAGGAAATGAAAAAACTTCCCGATGATTCCGTTGATTTAATTTTTGCCGATCCACCTTATTATTTACAGCTTCCAAAAGGAAAACGCTTAAAAAGAGCCGACGGCTCCGAAATTATTCCGGTTGATAATGATTGGGATCAATTTGAAGGATATGAAGATTATGATAATTTTACTGAAAATTGGATTAAAGAGTGCCAAAGAATTTTGAAACCAACAGGCACATTTTGGGTTATTGGAATGTACCACAACATTTTCCGAGTTGGGACAATAATGCAAAATTTAGGGCTTTGGTTTTTGAATGATGTGATATGGGTAAAAACTGACGCTCTGCCGAATTTGAATGGTCGCCGTTTCACTAACAATCACGAAACAATAATCTGGTCTGTGAAAAATAAGGATTGCAAAAAATATACTTTCAATTACGAATTTTTAAAGAAAATGAACGGCGGTATTCAAATGAAAGATACCGATTGGGTCTTTGGACTTTGCAAAGGAAAAGAAAGATTGAAAGATGAAAACGGCATAAAAGCGCACCCAACACAAAAGCCGTTGAAACTTATCCAGCAAATTTTACTAACAGCGAGCAATAAAGGCGATTTAGTTTTTGATCCGTTTATGGGCAGTGGAACAACTGCCGTTGTAGCGGAAGCATTGGGGCGAAAATGGATTGGTATTGAGAAAGACGAAAAGTATGTTGCGCTTGCGCAAAGTAGGATAAAGGAGTTTTTAAGTACACGAATATGAAAATATCAAAATTAACCATAAATAATTTTCGGTGTATAAAAGAACAAACTCTCAATTCAAAAGAGCTTTCTATTTTTATCGGCGACAATGCTACTGGAAAAACTTCAATTATTGAAGCGGTTAATTTTGCCCTTTCACCTTATTTTTTATCTGGGCGAATAAAGCACACTGATTTTTATAATGGTTCTGACGAGCCGATTGTTATTAAAATTGAATTTGACGAAAATTTTACCGCTTCATTGCCAGACGGATATACTTCGCAAAAAGTTGAATGCAACGGCGTTTATTTAGAGATTAAAAAGAGAGATAAAGCGGCGGCGGGCAAAGCGTTTTCTGATATTGTCGTATTAACCCATTATGTTATTCCGAATAGAGCAAAAGATAATGATAAGGGCTGGGAAATACAAAGAAAAAGTGGAACGAAATTTGAATTTGATGAACGACGGCTTGCTTTGTCTCAAGCAGAATTAGAGAAATTTCCCAAAAGTTTTTATTTCGGGAAAAACAGAGAACGGCAATTGCAAAAAGGTTTTAATTCTTCTATTTCTTCTGTTTTTGACGATTTCAATTGGCGGTTTTCAAAAGGTGTTAGGGACGAAGAAGTTGCGGAAGGCGAGGAAAATTTTTTTGCGAAGAAAAGCAAGTTTGAAAAGGAAATTATCAGCAAAATAGATGAGGCATCGCTCAAAAAAAGTTTTGAGGCGTTAAACGCAAAACTGAAAAATTTTGAAATCGGGAATGTTGACCTGTCTTTTATTGATTGCCACGCCCCATTTGATAATGCTTTTCTTTCGCAAAAACTGGAAAAACTTGATTTGCCAGTAACGACTCTCGGCTCGGGCGTTGAGATGATAATTTCTTTGTTGTTTTTGGAAACCTTAGCTTCATTATCAAAAGAAAATATCATCGTTTTAATTGACGAGCCGGAATTACATTTGCACCCTCGTCTGCAAGAAAAATTAGTCCAGTATTTAATTGAGTTTTCAAAAGCAAATCAAGTTTTTATTTCCACTCACTCGCCTTATTTTTTCAAAAACTGTTTAAAAAATTCTCAAATTGAATTGCTGATTACAAAAAATTCCGAAAATGGAGTTGTCGTTGAAAATACCGGCTCGCAATTCGGGTTGTTTCCGTGGAGTCCGTCTTGGGGTGAAATAAATTATTCAGCGTATGGTTTGCCGACAATTGAATTTCACAACGAGCTTTATGGATATATACAGGAAAAACAACAAAAATATACGATTGATCAAGTTGAAACATATTTTGTCGGCAAAAGCATTACAAAATCGAAAAAATGGGCTAAAATAACAAATGGGAAAGCTCAACAGTTGGAAGATGTGACTTTGCTTACTTTCGTCAGAAATTCGATTCATCATCCGGAAAACACAAGCAATGGCGGATACACGCCGCAAGAATTGAAATCGTCAATTGACGAAATGATAAAATTGGTTAAAAATCCATAAGAAAATTCCGCCAAAAAAATTGCCGTCGGAAGCGAGGGCGAGGCGGAAGGGGGGGGTGGGGGGAATTCCGCCTCGCCCGAGCCGAAGCGAAGCCCCGCCGCCCTGCTCGTTCAGAGCAGAGTCCCGCAAAAAAGTTTTCTTTTCCTTTTAGAAGAAAAAATCGGGCGCGCGCAAATCAGAAAATGTGAAGAAAACTTTTTTGCTGGGTGGCGAGCGTCAGCGAGCGGCGGCGGAGCGGAGCGTCAAAGTTCGCAGTCCGGATTTTCGTCAAAAAAAGTTCGGATTTTAACCAAAAGGCACCGCCAATTTTCAGAATTCAGATTTTGGGCGATTACTGCCTCGCCCCGCCAAAGGCGTGGCTCGGCTTCCGCCGTGATTTTGAAGGGATTTTTGAAATCCAAAAACAATTTCTGCCCGCTCAAACGGAAGTTCTCCGCGCGAAGCACGGATAAAATGAAATTTTATAAACCAATCTTTTTTTTCGCCAAAGGCGAAAGGCAAAGCGATAATTTAATTTTGACTGCCCAAATAATATGACAAACGAAAATCAAACCAAAAAGTTTTTCATCTACGCCCGCAAGTCAACGGACAGCGAAGACAGGCAAATTCGCAGTATTACTGATCAGTTGGCTGAATTGCGAGAATTAGCCAAAAAAGAAAATATTGAGGTTGTTGATATTTTGGTAGAAAAGCAAACTGCGAAAAAGCCCGGTCGGCCTGTCTTCGCTAAAATGCTGAAAAGAATTGAAGCGGGCGAAGCAACGGGAATTTTAGCGTGGCACCCTGACCGTCTTGCTCGCAATTCCGTTGACGGCGGGCAAATTATTTATCTCGTTGATACGGGCGTTATCAAGGAGCTAAAATTCCCGACTTTTTGGTTTGATCCAACACCGCAAGGAAAGTTTATGTTATCAATCGCTTTTGGGCAGTCAAAATACTACATTGATAATCTTTCGGAGAATATCAAGCGCGGACACCGGCAAAAATTGAAAAATGGCTTATGGCCTCAAATGGCCCCGCTCGGATATTTGAATAATCGGGAAACAAAACAAATCTATATGGATAAAGAAAAATCGCCGTTGATTAAAAGGGCATTTGAGGCCTACGCTACCGGAAAATATACCCTGAAAGAACTTCGAAAGATTATCAATGACCTCGGCTTGATGGGGCGGCGAGGTTCGTTGCTTTCAGTTTCAAACTATCAATACCTTTTACAAAATCCTTTTTACTACGGACTAATCCGCTACAACGGAGAATATTTTGAAGGAAAGCACGAACCGATTATTGCAAAGAAACTTTTTGACGAAGTGCAGGAAGTAATGAAAAGAAAATCAAAACCGCAAAAAGTTGATAAGATGAAATTTTTTCTTTATCGCGGATTTTTCCATTGCGGCGAATGTGGTTTTACAATAACAGCGGATAGAAAAATAAAGCCTAGTGGCAAGCAATATGTTTATTATTATTGCACCAAGAAAAATCCAAACCATACTTGCTCGCAAAATGTTTTTACGAGAGAAGAAAAAATTTCATCTCAAATAAAAGAGGTTATTCAAAAAGTTTCTTTGCCCGATGATTGGGCGGAAAAAATGCTGAATGAATTGGAAAACGAGAAAAGTGAGAAAGCCCAATCATCTCGCTTTTTTGCTCAAAAGGTAAAAAACGAGATAAAAGTGATTGACGAAAAGTTAGAAAAGTTAATGAACGCCTATCTTGAAAACGCCTTAAACCTTGCCGAATATCGGGAAGCCAAAAATAAAATCGTCAATCAAAAACAGCTTTTGAAAGACAAAATGACGACTTTTGAGCAAAAAAGTAATAATCGGTTCGAACTCGCCGCCAAATTCATAAACTCCGTAAAACAAGCCGAAATTATCGCTTTGCAAGAAAATCCCGAACAGGGTCGGGATTTTCTAAAAAAGATTGGTTCGAACTTCCGTTTGAGCGGGCAGAAATTGTTTTTGGATTTCAAAAATCCCTTCAAAATCACGGCGGAAGCCGAGCCACGCCTTTGGCGGGGCGAGGCAGTAATCGCCCAAAATCTGAATTCTGAAAATTGGCGGTGGGAGGAGGATTTGAACCTCCGATACCCTTGCGAGTATACCTGATTTCGAGTCAGGCCCATTCAACCACTCTGGCATCCCACCGTTATTTAAATCAAATTTAAGTAATTTTTTAAAATTTACCATTTTACTGTTGTAATTAAAAGCCCCCGCTCCGCCACAACTTAATGGATGTGGACGGGAGACGGGGGCGGAAGAGGAGAAGCGTCTTATTGATTGGGAAGACTTTCCAGAGTCTCTTGACATGGGCGACACAATGCCGCCGTGGGTATTGCAAGCAGCCGCTTGTTTGCGATACCCGTCCCGCATCTCAAGCATTTGCCATAAGTGCCGCTGGCCATTCGAGATATGGCCGATCTTAGGTTGGCAATGTTGCCAGAAATCGTCGTAATCTCCAAAACGATTGAAACCTTTTCGGTTTCAATGTTCCCCATGCTCACCGCATCCGTTAAGCCAGTTGCATGCTTTTCGGATGCCTCTCGCAGTTCCATGCGCTTTCGGCTAAGCGCCGCCTCGGCCTCGGCCAGCTCTTGCTGAAGCCGAAAGCTGATTGAGGGATTGTTTGCGGTCATGATCATGACACTTCCTCCTGTTGCCGTTGTGAATGTTTGGAAAAGAACGAAAACTGTTAATTAGATATTAACATCATGTAGTTAGAATGTCAAATTTTTAAATGAACGGGAAGCAGGTATTTGGAAAAGTTGTCAACAAATCATTTTTATGTTGTTTTGTCCCGTAGTATAATAAGGGCAGATAATTGCTTCTTTGTTTTTGAGCAGGTAGCTCATTACAAACAAGCCAACAATAAATGAAAAAAATTGTGTGGGTTGTGGTTTTGGTGGCGGTAGCGTTAGCCGTATTTATTTATGTAAAAAAACCGGCTAATCAATGGAGCAGTCCGAACGAAGTGCTCGCAAGTCCCACTCCGATACCCAGTGTTAAAGTTTACAAAAAAGCGGTGCCTAAAACCGGCGGAGAGAGCGTCGGGCAGTCTATGCCGTATAGCCAATTAGTGGCTGAATACGCTACCCGCCGAATTCAGTTTGATGAACGCTGTCAAGCCATTCCGGGAAGCCCGACTTACAAAAATAATATCAGTGTGATGTTTGATAATCGCTCCGGCGATGCCCGTTATATCAAAATAGGAGATGTAATTTATCTATTCGGCGGATATGATTACAAAATTTTAACTCTTTCCAGTTCAACTTTACCCAAGACATTGACAATGGATTGCGGATCGGCGGTAAATGTTGGGACAATATTATTGCAGAAATGAATACTCCTCGCGGCAAGCCGCGATAAGAAAAAGAAATTTAAAAGCCCCTGTTAAGACGAGGGCTTTTGCTTTATTTCTCAATAAGTAAAATATGGCCATCCCATTCATAAAAATATGCCCGTTTAATTTCTTCGTTTCCGTTCACAATATCTTTGATTTCCACATCGGGCGGTTCAGACAGAGAATCCGCGCAATCTAAATTGTCTCCTTTTATTTCCATTCTTTTTTTAACATTAACCTTGTGCTTTAATTCCACAATCTCATTAGTTCTCTTGATAATCTCAAAAAATGCCATATACATTCTTTCTCCCGGACAAATTGAAATTACATTTACGAATGTTCTTTTTTTGTTCATTGTTTTATTTTTCCGTTTGAGACGAATGTTTACAAATGGATAATTGTAAGTTCAAGTTTTTGCGCTTTTCTAAACTCCCAGCTCGCTCCAAACGAACTTTCCCAGCCAGGTATGAAATAAAAAATATGGAACACGCCGGATTTAAAGAGAGGCAAATAGAAATTTTCAAGAATATTACCTTCGTTTTTGCCGGATGCCGTTAAGCGCCAAACAGTTTGCTCAAAGGGCAGTTGGTTGAAAATTTTCAATCCGCGATTTTCAAGAAACTCAATATGACTTTGGAAAATTTGCATATTTTTTTCAACCGACTTTGTGCCGCCGGCCGCCGATATCGGACCGCAAACAAAACCGACCGGAGGGCCGAGCCGTTTAATGACGCCAAATGCTATCGGGCAAAGCTCTTCAAAAGTTTGAGCATTTTTAATAGCTAAAAGATCATCATCAGTATAGCCGTTCTGTCGTTTTTCCATTTTTTGTATTTCCTTTGTTTTTTTCATTGTAAAAAAACAGTAAAAAAAGGATAGCACACAACGACAAGACCGTCAATAAAATGTTAAAATTTGAGGGTATCGGTTGCATTAATTATAAAATCGGTATATAATGCAAAAAGAGTCAGTCGGTTTTGTATTTTGGACCCCATTCACGCGGGGTCTCATTTTTTCACCTCGCAGCTGAAAAAGCGCCATAAATTAAGAGTTATAAAGCAACAAGCGCTTTTCAGGAGTGGGGCCACTAAATGAAAACAAAAGCCTCAAATTTAAGGAATATCGCCATTATTGCTCATGTTGACCACGGCAAAACCACGCTGGTTGATTTTTTATTGAAGCAATCCAACACTTTTCACGCCAAAGCTGAAGAATTAAGCAAAGATTTGATTATGGATTCAAACGACTTGGAGCGGGAAAGAGGCATCACTATTTTAGCCAAAAATGCTTCGGTGCGCTTTGGAGATGTAAAAATTAATATCATTGATACGCCGGGGCATGCTGATTTTGGCGGCGAGGTGGAACGCACTTTGAATATGGCCGATGGAGCTCTTCTTTTGGTTGACGCTCAGGAGGGGCCGATGCCTCAAACTAAATTCGTATTGAAAAAAGCTCTTGAACTTAATTTAAAAATTATTGTCGTAATAAACAAAATTGATAAACCCGGAGCGGATATCAAAAGAACGATTGATGAAATATCAAATCTTTTCTTGGGTCTTGCTCAAGAAGAGCATCATTTGGATTTTCCGACAATCTATGCGATCGGCCGCGAGGGGAAATCGTGGAATCATGTCCCGTCTGAAACGGAAAAGTCGCAGCCGGCTGATCTCAAATCGTTATTTGAAAAGATTATTGAATATATTCCGGCTCCGGAAATTGATATCGATGCGCCTCTTCAGCTTTTGGTGGCCAATCTTGATTATGATGATTTTCAGGGCAAGTACACAATCGGCAGAATCGCCAGAGGGAAAATGAAAAAAGGGCAATCAATAACAACCATAAATCCGGCGGGAGAGAAAGGGGTTGGGAGGATTGAAAAAATTTTTACCTTTGACGGTTTGCAAAGAACCGAGAGAGAAGAAGCTGATGGCGGGGATATTGCGGCTATTACCGGGGTGCCTGATTCGTGCATCGGCATGACTATCGCTGATGTCGGCAATCCCGAGGCGCTTCCGATGACAATGATTGAAGAACCGACTTTGAGAATAAAGATCGGACCGAACACTTCTCCGTTCAAAGGAAAAGAGGGAACCCGTTTTACTTCAAGACAGATCGCCGAAAGATTGCATCGCGAGCTTGAAACCAATGTCGGCATGAAAATGGAAGAACTCGGCGGCACTGATTTTTTGGTTTCGGGAAGAGGGGAATTGCATTTATCAATTTTGATTGAAACCTTGCGCAGGGAAGGATTTGAATTGGAAATTTCAAAACCGGAAGTTATCATCAAAGAAGCCAATGGTGTGAAGACAGAACCGTTTGAAGAAATAACCGTTGATGTTCCCGAAGAATATGTCGGCGTTATTACGACCGAATTTGGCAAAAGAAAAGCCGAGCTGATTAATTTGATAAATCACAATAACGGCTATGCGCGTCTTGTTTATCATATCAACACCAGGGGGTTTCTCGGATTAAGAAATATTTTAGTTACCGATACCAAGGGAACCGCGGTGATAAACAGCGTTTTGTTGGGCTACAAGGAAATGGCGGGACAACTGCCGAGATCGCGAAACGGCGCCCTGATTGCCTCGGAAACCGGCAAGGCGGTGGCATTTGGTTTGGAAGTTGCGCAGGGCAGGGGAACGGTATTTATTGATCCGATAACACAGGTTTATGAAGGAATGATTATCGGATTGAACGGCCGCAAAGAAGATATTGAAATAAATGTCTGCAAGGGCAAACAGCTTACCAATATGAGATCCAAATCTTCCGATGGAACCATTATTCTGACTCCGCCTGTTATTTTTACGCTTGAACAAGCGCTTGATTTTATTGAAGACGACGAGCTTCTTGAGATTACCCCGCAATCAATCCGTTTAAGAAAAAAGTTTCTTAGTAAAACGGAGAGGGATAAGAATAAAAGAAAAGAGTAATAAAACAAAAATCGCTTAAAAGCGATTTTTGTTTTATAGATGTTGCGGGGGTGGGATTCGGCTTCAGATAAAATTTTCTTCTGAAAATTTTTCCGCAGCCCCGCCTCACGGCTGAAAATCGCCGATTGCGATTTTCAGCATCGTTCCGGCATTCTCATCCCAACGCGAATGCCTCAATGGCATTCGCTCCCTCCGTAGACATAGTTAAAAACAAAAATACTCCTTACGGAGTATCTTGTTTTTAAATGTTGCGGGGGTGGGATTCGAACCCACGACCTCCAGGTTATGAGCCTGACGAGCTGCCGCTGCTCTACCCCGCGATTAGATTCTATATAATTTATCTGAATTAAACAAGTGATTAGGTTGACAACTCATTCAATAGTTGTATTCTATGCTTATCTTTAACAATCAAAAGAGGAAAGAACATGGAAATCAAATTGGAAGATGAACACGCGCGCAAAGTGTGCGGGCTTGGCAATGGAGTTTTTGTTTGCAGTTTCTTAGCCATCAGTTCGGACGGTTTTGAATGTTTAAGAGGAAGCGATGCGGAGGAAATAATTTATTTAAGGCGTTTGAATGATGAAATGAACGCCTTGGGAATTAATTGTTCCGGTCCGCCGAATTTTGTACTTACCCCGGATTTTGTAGCTTCCAAAAAAGAAGACGATAACCGTAAAAGATAAATAGACCCCGACGACCTCGGGGTTTTGATTGTAAAAAAAAATAATTTTCTGTATTATTTTTCTATCGGTCTTTGATATTCAGGAGGCAATTATGCGAAGGGATCATAAAATCATTAAAATAATCCAAAAACTTCAGAGAGAGGAGGGGATTTTTTTAAACCTTCAGCAAGATAAAAACAAATGCTCTCCCAAAACCATCCTGAACGCGCTAAGCAGTTTGGGGCGGCCAATCAGAAAAGACGACGAGGTTAGATTGTTTCGGCGGGCGAACGCTTTAGCTCATATTTTTTACCAAAAAAATTTTGAAGATTTGGCGTCAAATGAAGAAATTATGAGGGCGCTTATTGAAGAAGAAGGTTGCGCCACTGATGAGATTATGGCCATGAATAGTCGCGAAGCGATAAGAAAGCTTTATCGGGCGCTGGATTCCTGGCCGGTGATTCTTAGCGTTGACAATGCGTCGCATTGGATTTATGCCCGGGCTGCAAGGTCAAGTTCGGTTTTTCCGGTTGTGTGCATTACCGATTCCCAGCGGACAATAAAAAATTTAATTCGTACGGCAACAATAGATTTAAGCGAAAAAGAACTTTTAAAACGATGGCGGGATAAAAGAGGGTGGTTTGATTCAAAACACAAAATCCGCGGCCATTATTATGGAATTGTGGTAAAAAAAATCAGATAGCGAGGCCTGATGAATCCAGGCCTTTTTGATTTGAAAAAACGGCGGAAATCGTATAAGATGATTCAAGAGAGTCAATAGGGTCGGTGTAGCTCAACGGTTAGAGCGGAGCCCTCATAAAGCTCAGGCTGGAGGTTCGATTCCTCCCACCGACACTAGTTAAATTATAAAACGGCCTTGAGGCCGTTTTATAATTTAACTTAGGTGGAGCAAATCAACTGCTTGATTTGCGTGGGGAATCGAATGCCGGAACGATGCTGAGCGAGCAATCGGCGAGCAAAGTCGTGAGGCAAGCCTATGGCCGAGCGTTCGGAAGAACGCGAGAGCTGGAGGAGATTCCTCCCACCGACACACATATAAAATATAAAACCCGTTTTGGCGGGTTTTATTTTTTATTCGGTGGAGCTTCGTTAAGGCAGAGCGGTAGGAATCATTGCTGCCGGAAAAATAAAATAATATAATGAGATTGTGATTAATCTCATTCCTCAATTATCCGAGATTTCTATTCTGCCGATTCTTTTTATATTTATTTTTTGTTTTTACTGGATTTATTCTTTTTTCATCGTTTATCATCTAGTTCGTTTTGGTATAGGCACCAAGCCGAAATTCATCGCCTTTATTTTTATGATGGGCTCGCTTTTATTGTTTACAGCTTTTGTGTATGCCGCGGTTTCAACAAATTGGGAAGATTTATTGAGCAGAGTATTTGACGCCAGTTCAATATTTTTGCAGTCTTATTAAAAAATGAAATTTTTATCAGTATTTACGGAAACAAAATACAGCTTTGAGGGCAAAGAAGCCGACGAGAAGACCGTTGCTTTGGTTTATCGTCATTGGTTTGTCATTTTCAGCACCCTGTTTGCTTTTGTGCTATTAGCAATTATGCCTTTTGTGGTTTATGCCTTTATCCAGCCATGGCTAATCATGTGGGACTTAACCAATCTTTTCATGGTGGCTTTGCTTGTCTATTTTATCATCTGGTGGAACGGACTTTTTTACAGAATCACTATGTATCTTCTTGACACTTGGATTATCACCGACCGCAGGATTTTGGACAATGAACAACACGGATTTTTTAAACGCATTCTTTCAGAAATGCATTTATCCAAAATTCAGGATGTTACGGTTGAGATCAAAGGCTTAATCCCGTCTTTTCTTAATTACGGAAATGTTGAAGTGCAAACCGCCGCTACTGAAAACAAGTTTATGTTTAAACAAGTGCCTGATCCGGCTGGGTTAAAGAGTTTGCTGACAGAAGTGCATAATGACTATGCTATTTGGCGCAAAAGAGATGGTGTGCCTACTCAATAATAGTCCGTCGCAAGTGCTGGGGAATGCGGGCTAAAATCTCGTAAGGAGTTATGCCTGATAGTTTGGCCATTTGTTCGGCCGAATTCAAATCGTCCGGAATATCACTGATTATTGTTACATCATCGCCAAATTTGGTTTCGGGCAAAGAGGTGATATCTATAGAAGTCATATTCATACTGATTTTGCCGATAATCGGACAATTGTGGCCGGCAATTTTAAAAAATCCGCGATTAGACAATCTTCTGTCCACGCCTTCAAAATATCCCACTGGCACCGTGGCGACTCTGATGGGCTTTGACGCCTTGTAAGTAATATTGTAGCCGACACATTCTCCAGCCGGAATATTTTTTAAAGAACTTATCACGGAGCGCATTAGTAAAACCGGTTTTAAGTTCAGTTTCGTCAGAGGCGAGGAATTGATACCGTATAATCCCATTCCGAGACGGGCAACATTGGTAAAAATGTTTTTGGAGTAGGGGATGCCGGTGGTGGCGGAAATGTGAAAGTATTTTAATTTTGGAAAATTTTGCCTGAAGGGGACAACGGCTTTTTCCCATCGGGCGATTTGCATTTTGGTAAAACTGTCATCGGTATCGTCTGCATCGGCAAAATGAGAACAAATGCCCTCAAGATTAATGCGGTCGGCTGTCTTGATTATTTTAATCGCCTCATTGATTTGTTCCGGCAAAATGCCTTGTCGGTGCATGCCGGTGTCTATTTTTAGATGAAACTTTTTCTGGGATTTTATTGTTCGTGCTATTTGTTGAAGTTGTTCCAAGCCGGTAATGGTAAAAGCGACATTTGGAAGCTTGCTGTTATTAATATTTTCCGGACTGGTGTAGCCGATAATTAAGATAGGCAACTTGCTTCCGTCATTTCGCAGAGTTATCGCTTCAAACAGAGAATCCAAAACAAAAAAAGCGATATTTTCTTTGTTTAAAATTTTAGCGACCTGAAGAATGCCGTGGCCGTAGGCGTTGCTTTTCAAAACCGGAGCGAAAGAAAGTCGCGGATATTGTTTCTTATATTCCTTCAAATTTTCCAAAAGGTTATTCTTGGAAATTAAAACTTCCACCGAAGGGGTGTAGCGATTGAAAGATTTTTTGAGAGTTCGAAGGTATTTTAAAAAGACCATGTTAAAATTTGAGTTGCTCGGGATTTAGAAAATCCACCCTTTCATCGTAGTCATTGTAGTTGTAGACGATTTCTTCACCGGTTTGAATGTCTTTAATCGCCTCAAAAATTAAGTATCTATTGAGGGTTTTGATATTGTAATCAACATCAGCATTGGGGTTTTTACTGTGATTATAAAGCGAGCCGTAACCCAACATTAAACAGCTTTTGTTAATTGGAGCTTGTTCAAGATAATAAAATTTTAAAAAATCAGAGGTGTCTTTAATATAATTTGCATCTTTATCTGACAGAAAAATAATCGGACAGATTTCAATAATTTCGCCGGCTTTAATTTTTTCGGTTGCCACTACGCTTAATCCCTTGCCGGCAATCTCTGTAATTTTTATTTTTTGAGGAGGAAAAATATCCATAAATTTTAAATTGACAATTTCTATTGGCGGTGTTTTTTGGAATAGCTCGAACGGAATTCTGTCCTCGTCCCGCTTCGCGGGACTCGGATTGGGCGGGCGGGCAAAATGAAAGGCAAAGCCGAGAGCATTAACAATTTCAAGTTTTAAATTGAGTAAAGCATAACTCAATTCAGCAGATTTTTCAATTAAAAAGGATTGAAAAAAATTCACTGGCTTTGGCGGCAAATTCTTCGTTCTTTGAATTATTAAAAAAGAAAAGAGGGAGACGCAGTGCAAGCACCACGCTCCCTCTCTGATACGACGGCCTCACCGGAGTACGAAGTTTTTCTTTAGACTACCATCGGGAATGACGAACTCGTATTTCTGGCTTTGCCAGTCCATCGCGATCCATCCGAGCGATGGATTCACGAACTGGTAGGTGTAGGCCTTGAGATCGCCACCTTGCCGTTTCTCCTCGAAGACCATCACATTGTCGGCGACTGCGACTTTCCCCGGTTGGTATCCTTGCCCAGCTTCCTTGTAGAAGAAGTAGTACTGGGTGGTACCGATACTGCCGGTGCCGAGGAAAAAGTGTCCGCTGATGCCGTCGCTGTCGCGCAGGCTGACCAGTTTCGTTGTTTCTGGTCCTGTCCAGTGCTTCGGCACCGCAAGACCAATCAGTGATGCGAAGCCGAGACCGACACCGAACGCCATAGCCGTGAACACCACGAGGAAGAATGTCGAGAAGCAGTAATCCAGGAAATCGCTTGCCTTGTCGTAGATGGACCTCCAAGCGAAGATGACAAAGAGCAGTGCGAAAAGGAATGGCCAAATCATCGTTTCTCTCCTTTCTGTGAGATTTCTAGGGTTTCTGATTGCCTGTTACTAATGTGGCATATGTAGTATCAAAAGTCAAGGCTGTGCGAAACCAACAAAAAAAGCCCTTGTTTCAGGCCATTTCTTAACTCTCAAATCCTTATGAAAAAATTTTCTTTTGCCCTTATTGATAAAAGCATTTCTTTTTCGCCAAAAATCCCTTTCAAATTCTATGCGAGCGGCGCGTTCCGCGCCGCTCGCTGGCTTCTTCAAATTTGCATTTTCCCAATTGGCGGAGAGGGAGGGATTCGAACCCTCGGACCCCTTGCGAGGTCACATCTTTAGCAAAGATGCGCACTAGACCGCTATGCGACCTCTCCATATCAGCTGATTTTATGCCTATTCTATGTTTTTTTCAAGTTATTAAATTTAATAAAAAAATGGATAAGCAAGGGATAAACCACAGAATATTTAACCTCGTGCAAGCACCAAGGCAATTACGCTTTTGGCTCCGTTATTTTTTAAAACCATAGCGCACTCATTAAGCGTGGCTCCGGTGGTGCAGACATCGTCAATTAAAAGTATTGAACGATCGGATATTTTTGCGGGATTATGACAGCCAAACACGCTTTTTATATTTTCCATCCGTTCCGCCCTTTCTTTTATGTCGGCTTGGGGGGCAGTGTTTTTTATTCTAGTTAAAACATCCGGGGCATGTTCCATTTGAAAAATATCAGCCAACAATTTTGCCAATAATTTTGATTGGTTAAACCCCCGCCAGTTTTCTCTTCGCTTGTGAATCGGAACGGGAATTAAAATTGGGTTTTCCGAAAAAATATTAAACTTATTCTTTTTTTGAAGTTGTCTTATGTATTTTTTCATTAACGCGGACAAAGGAACCGACAGTTCGGCAACAAATTTAAATTTGAATATTTTTATTGTTTTTTCAACGAGGAGATTTTTATAATCCGCCGCAACCAATAGCCGGTCTAAATAATTTTCTTTAAGGCAAAAACGGCAAGTTTGGCCGAGAAAGACACGCTGTTTGCAACCGATACATTCAAAACTTTGTTTTAGCGGGATTTGATTTAAGCATTTCGGGCATAAATATTGCCCAAAATTTTGGCAATTTAAGCATCGGATGGGAAAAATGAGGTCTAAGAGCCAGTTTTTAATTGCTTGGGGATAATTCATGTCGTTGATATGTTTTATGTGATATAATAAAAGAGAAGAAGAATCGTTACCTTGTTACCTTGTTACCTTGTCAGAACTCTCGTAATCAACAAGATATCAATTAGCAAGATAGCAATATAAATTTTGGTTTTCAATCTTTTTAAAAGCAAAAGCAAACTTGGTATAGACATAGGCACGGCGGCCATTAAAATTATTGAGCTGGAAAAAGAGAGCGGAAGGTTTGCTTTGAAGAATTACGGGTTTTTTGAACTGAAGGGCCAGCCGGAATCTTCAGAAAAATCCGGTCAAGGCACGATCCAAAGCCATGCCGGACAGGGAATTTTAAGGTTGCCTGATCAGGAAATTATCTGGGGAATAAAAGAAATATTAAAAAAGGGTAAAATAAAAACAACCGACGCGGTGGTTTCTCTTCCGGCTTTTTCCACCTTCTCAACAATCATTGAAATGCCGTATCTTTCGGAAGACGACTTGGCCAAGTCATTGCCGTTTGAAGCGAGAAAATATATTCCCATTCCGTTAAGCGAAGTTATTTTGGACTGGTCTATCATAGATGTTTCCAATCAGAGCGGAGGAACGGCTGCGGTCGGCGCTCAAAAAACAAACCCTACGACGGTTCAAGTATTTTTAGCGGCAGTTCCGAAGGATGAAACGGTGAGATATCAGAAGATAATGCAGGGCGCCGGATTGAATCTGCGCGCTCTTGAGCTGGAGAATACGGCGCTTATCAGAGCTCTTTTGGGCAATGACCTTAGCGCGACGGCCATAGTCAGTATCGGCGGAAGGAGTACTTCCATTCTCATCGTTGATAAGGGATATGAAAGAACAAGCCACAATTATGAAGTCGGCGGATTTGAGATTACCAAATCAATTTCCCGTTCTTTAAATGTAAGCATGGAGAAAGCAGAAGAATTAAAAAGAAAGCTCGGATTGAAACAAAACGACGAGAACATCGTAAACGAAGCCATGTCTTCGTTGATAGATATGATGATTTTTGAAACAAAAAAGACAATAACCAATTATGAGGGCTCCAAAAATCAGAAGATCGGCAGAGTTTTGTTGGTCGGAGGGCTTGCCAATATGCCGGACTTTGTCAATTATTTTAAGCAAAAATTAGGCAGGGAAGTGCTTATTGCCAATTCTTTCGCGCGAATTGTCTATCCGCAGGAGCTATCTCCAATCGTTCAAGAATTGGCCAACACATTTTCTGTTGCCGCGGGGCTGGCAATGAGAGAAATATAGTTGTGGTTGTTGATAAATAGATAAAACCGACAGTTTAATTTAGTGGTACAATTAAATAAATGTCCGACCAGAAGGGGGGATTACAACTTCTTCCGGAAACAAGAAGAAGAGTTGATATAAAAGTACCGGGAGAAAATAAGTTTTTATTTTCGGGCGCGGCTGTTTTGGCGGCGGTGTTTGTTTTATTCTTGGGGCTTAATTTTTACAGCAGTTTTCTTACGAAAAAGATTGCGAGCATTGACAATGATTTAATGATTTTGGAAAAACAGCGAGACAAGAAAAACGAAGAAAGCCTGCTTTTGCTGGACAAGCAATTAGCCCTCATTTCCCAGCTTTTAAACGATCATATTTTTTGGTCCAGGGGATTGGCCAAAGTGGAAAGCCTGCTTCAAAATCAAATTCAATTTGAATCTTTTTCAGCCTCAACCATAGACGGTAAATTCAGCTTTAAGGCTTTGGCGGCGAACTATGCGGTGGTGGCGCGACAGATAGCCTCTTTTATTTCTGACGGGGCGATCAAAGATGTCTCTCTTAATAATGTAAATACGCTGACCAACGGAAAACTGGAATTTAATATGAAGCTTGATTTGGATAAAAATAAATTCCTTAAACAGCAAGACACCAAATGAATTTAAATAAAAACTACATTGGCGCCGCTTTAATATCATTAGCCGCATTCTTTTTTTGGGGCTGGATTTTGCCCGGTTATAATGTGATTTCCGAACTCAAAACTTTAGTGCGGGAAAGGCAAGATTTAATTTCATCCAGAAGCGCGATTATCGCCAATATCAAAAATCTTACCGAAGAATATCAAAAACATTCGGCCGATATCAAAAAAAGAACTGCGGTGGTGCCAAACAAGAAAAGCGTTGCCGAGATTGTTTCAACTATGGAAAATATCGCCTCAAGAAACGGATTGCAATTAACGGGAGAAACAATAAGCGAGCAAAAAAGCGAGCCAGGCGCTCCTTATGATTCGGTTCTCATAGATATTTCCCTAAGCGGAGGATACACTTCGCTTGTTAATATGCTTCAGAGTTTGGAAAAAAATCTGCGTCTTTTGGATGTATCCTCAATAGATGTAAATCCGGGAACATCTTCAAGCGGCGCGGCATTTTTAAATTTTAGAGTAAAGATGTCCGCTTATTTTGTAAAATAGGCCCAATTTCGGCATTTAAATATTTAAACTTTTAAACCTTTCAAATTTTTATGCAATCCAATCAAAACAAATTATTGCTGGCTCTCATAATAATTTTGGGATTAGCGGCCGGTTATATTTATTATTCCCAATTTTCTTTTTCCTCTTCTCCGGTTGTTGCGCCTCTGCCCATTTCCGCCAAAGATGATTTGAAAAAATTCGAAACCCTAAAAATCAATTTTTCAATCTTGGACAACGCAAAATATAAATCTCTTGAGGTGTTTGGCGAATCTCCGGTTGTTCCGGGTGTTACCGGCAAAAAAGACATCTTCGCCCCATTTTAGATTTTATTTGAAAGTACGCCTCGCTCAATACTCATCTTTTGTCTTGACCTTGAACAAACGCGAAAAGCCATAAAATGATATTAATTATTTAATAAGGAATACCGTTTAAATTATAGACAAAATCGTCATGCCCATAGCAATACCGCAAACTTTAATTAATGAGTTAGTCCAACTTAAGGTTCTTTCAGAAACCGCCATTGAAGGATTTAAAAAAACAGCGCAAAGCGAAAACAAAGATTTCGGCCGGGTTTTACTGGAAAAAAATGTTATTTCAGATAAAGATCTCTTGGCGGTAGAGTCAAATTTGTACCGGCTTCCGATAGTTGAGCTGGACAAAATAGAATTAAACAAAGAAGCGCTCAAAGAGATTTCCGAAGATATAGTCAATTTTTATAAAATCGCGCCGTTTGCCAAGGACGGAAACACTTTAATGGTCGGCGTGGTCAATCCCGAAGATGTCGGGGCGCTGGAAGCGCTCAAGTTTATCGCAGAAGACAAAGGTTACGCTTTGGAAAAGCATTTGCTTAGCTACAAAGATTTTGACGCGATTGCCAGACAATATCGGACTTTGACCGGCGAAGTAGGGAAGGCCTTAGAATCTCTTGCGGAGGACATAGAAGTAAAAGAAGGGTCGGTGGCATCAATAGAAGAGATAACCGCTGAAGCGCCGGTTACCAAAATTGTTGCCGTAGTTATAAAACACGCCGTTGAAACAAGAGCCTCGGATATTCATATTGAACCATTTGAAGACCGAGTGCGGACAAGATTCAGGATTGACGGCATTTTAAGCACCGCTCTTTCGTTGCCGAAGAATCTTCATTCAGCGATTGTAACTCGGATAAAAATTCTTTCAGATCTGAAAATTGACGAAACCAGGCTTGCCCAAGACGGAAGATTCGCGACAAAAATAAATGAAAGAAAGGTGGATTTTCGCGTTTCCACTTTTCCCACCAAAAACGGAGAAAAAGTGGTGATGCGTATTTTGGATCCGCTTACCAACAAAATCAATCTGCCGGATTTGGGAGTTGACGGAAAATCTATGGAGATATTGCAGCGGGCGATGGACAAGCCGTTCGGCAGTATCTTAATCACGGGTCCGACCGGTTCAGGAAAATCAACGACTTTGGCCGGCATGCTAAAACTTTTGAATACCGAAGATGTGAATATTGTAACCTTGGAGGATCCGATTGAATATTTTGTGGACGGTGTCAATCAATCCCAAGTCCACGAAGAAATCGGCTATACCTTTGCAAGCGGCTTGCGGCATATTTTAAGGCAAGACCCCGATATCATCATGGTTGGAGAAATCAGAGACAAGGAAACCGCCGCTCTTGCCACTCAAGCCGCCCTTACCGGACACATTGTTTTGTCCACTCTGCACACCAATGATTCAATCGGAGTAGTGCCGAGGTTGGTTGACATGGGCGTGGAAAAATATTTGATTCCGCCGACACTGAATGTCGCCGCCGCCCAGCGGTTGTTGAGGAGATTGTGTCCAACCTGCAAACTGGAAAACAAAGCGAATGTCGCCGAAGAAAAAATAATAAACGACGCTTTGGCCGAGATGCCGGAACAATATCAAAAAGAACTTTTTTCAAAAAGCGGATATACGGTATATAAGCCCAACCTGAAAGATCCGTGCAAGGAATGTGGAGGCAAAGCGTTTAAAGGCAGAATCGGCATTTTTGAAATGCTGGAAATGACCGATCAATTTGAAAAAATAATTTTGGGCAATCTTTCGGAGTCGGCGATGAGAGAAGAGGGCAAAAGGCAGGGAATGATAACTATGTTCCAAGACGGTATTTTGAAAGTATTGCGGGGCATAGTATCATTAGAAGAGCTGTTGGAGATCGCCCAAGCGGGGGACAGCGCGTAGTCAAGTTATAAAGTTCATCAAGTTAATAAAGTTTATAAAGTTGAATAAAAATTAATTTCTCTAACCTTACGAACTTTATAACTTTACAAACATTAAACTTATGGCAGATTACAACCAATACTTAGAAGAACTTTTATCGGTAACGGCGCAACAGGGAGCTTCGGATTTGCACATTTCGCCGGGACATTACCCGGTTTTAAGAGTGGACGGGCGGTTGCTGATTTTAACCAATCAAAAAATCTTGGACAAAGACACAACGGCCGGTATTGTTTACGCTCTTTTGGGCGATGAAAGGAAAACGAGATTTTTAACGGACAAAGAGTTGGATTTTTCCTATGAACTTCCCGGCAAAAACAGATTTAGGGTGGCTGTTTATCAGACAAGAGGGGGACTGGCGGCGTCTTTGAGATTGATTACCAACGAGATAAGAACCGTGGAAGAATTAAATTTGCCTTCGATCGTGAAAATATTTTCTAAACTTTCGCAAGGGTTTGTATTGATTGTCGGTCCAACTGGACATGGCAAATCCACCACTTTGGCGGCTATCATTGATCTTATCAACAAAGAGCGCGCCGAAAAAATAGTCACCATTGAAGATCCGGTTGAATATACATTTGTTCCCGATAAAAGCGTTATTGATCAAAGGGAAGTTTATCAGGACACTTTTTCATTCCATAAAGCTTTGAGATCTGTGTTCAGGCAAAATGCTAATGTGATAATGATAGGAGAGTTGAGGGATTATGAAACGATGAGCGCCGCTGTTACCGCGGCGGAAACCGGCCATTTGGTGTTTGCTTCGTTGCATACTAACAGCGCTTCTCAAACCATAGAAAGAATTATTGACAGTTTTCCGCCCAACCAACAGGGGCAGATTAGAAATCAACTTGCCAATACGATTTCCGGAGTTATCTCTCAACGGCTTATTCCAAGAGTGAGAGGCGGATTAATTCCGGCGATTGAAATAATGATAGCCACTCCGGCCATAAGAACCTTGATCAGAGATAATCGCCCGCGGCAAATGGACTTGGTTATAGAAACAAGCCAGGATATTGGCATGATAAGTTTGGACAAATCGCTGGCCGATCTTTTCCGAAAAAAAGAAATAAGCTGGGAGAGAGCGGAATTTTATTCCTCCAACCCAAGCGGATTGAAAGAGTTAGTTTGAGTTTAATTGCTATCTTGTTAATTGCTACCTTGTTAATTGATTGTTTCAAGCTAACAAGCTAACAAGCCAACAAGCTAACAGGTTGATTCTTGGAGTTTAATTATAAAATAAAAACTCAAAACGGAGAATTGATTGAAGGCAATATTGAAGCGCCCGATGAAAACGCCGCAGTCAATATTCTTCACGAGAAAGGTTATGTTGTTTTGTCTTTGCGGGCGTTGAAAAAAGATCTTTTCTCGGCTGACCTGAATCAATATTTTTCAAAACCGAACAATAAAGACATTGTTATTTTTACTCGCCAGTTATCCACGCTGATTGACGCCGATATGCCCCTTGCCGAAGGATTGCGGACATTAGCTCGGCAGGTGGATAAACCGGTTTTCAAAAAAGTAATAACCGAAATATCCGAGGCAGTGGAAGGGGGATCTTCTTTGTCGGGCGCTTTGGCGGCCCATTCCAAGATGTTCAACCAGTTTTATATAAAATTGGTTCAAACCGGAGAAATATCGGGAAAACTGCATGAAACGCTTTTATACCTTGCCGATTATCTTGAAAAAAGCCAGACCATCAATTCCAAAATTAGAGGCGCTTTGGCCTATCCGGCGTTCGTGGTTTTTGCTCTCGTGGTGGTTACCATTATTATGATGGTTTATGTTTTGCCGCAGTTGCTTTCTATTTTTAAAGAAGTGGGCTCCACGGAACTGCCCTTTACCACGAGAATCCTTATTTTTACAACTGAAGCCGTCAACAAGTTTCTTTACCCGATTGTAATCGTTGTTTTCGGCGGTTCATTTTTGCTCTGGCGATATATTAAAACGCCGGAAGGAAAAGCCAGGTTTGATAATTTGAAAATTAATTTTCCTTCGCTGGGGTCAGTGATAAGAAATTTGTATCTTGCTAGGATGTCCGAAAGTTTGGCGACCTTGATTAAGTCAGGCATTCCGATTTTGGATGGTTTAAAAATAACGGCTGACTTGGTCGGAAATACGGTTTATCAGAAAATACTTTTAGACGCGGAAGAAAATGTGCGCGGCGGGGGAAATATCTCGGAGGTCTTAGAGAAGCGCAAAGAAATTCCGCCCCTGATGTCTTCCATGGTTGCCATCGGAGAGAAAACGGGAAAGTTAAATTTTATGCTTGACCATGTTTCCAAATTTTATAAATCGGAATCGGACAACGCCATTGAAAACATCTCAACTTTAATTGAGCCGATCTTGGTTCTTATTCTTGGTTTTGCCGTCGCTGTTCTTGTTTCGGCTATATTACTGCCGATATACAATTTAGTCGGGGTTAATTAAAGAGAAGTCTAAATATTTGGAATTAAAAAGCCCCTCTTGCGAGGGGTTTTGCCAACTTTTTTTGGGGGAGGGATTGGTGCCGTATTCTTGAATAAGTCCAAACGCAGTTTTCGCGGGGGGATTTTTTCGAAAAAATGCATCCGGCGGGACTTGAACCCGCGACCCCCTGCTTAAAAGGCAGATACTCTACCAACTGAGTTACGGATGCACCGAAACTAACCCTGTTCTTTAATTATATCACAGATTGACTATATATGTCAAGACCAACTTGGGTACATTCAACCTGCAAGTGCAACATAAAATAAAATCTGCCCAAAGGCAGATTTTATGGTGAAAATGCGTAAGTTCTATTATTTTATTTGGTAAGTGAGGTAAACATTAACGGAAATTTCATTTTCTCCCGATGGAACCGACGGCCCGCTGTCTCCGCCGCCGCCCATATCTCCTTTAGCTTCAAGATAAACAGGCGTTGGAAAGCCGCCGGTATTTTCAGAAAAATTAATTATTTTCCCAAGGTCAATTCCCAATTCTTTTTCCAGCTCGCGCGCTTTTTTCTTTGCGTCGGCAATGGCCATTTTTCTTGCCTCGGCTTTTAATTTTTCCGGTTCGTCTATTTCAAAACTCAAACTGTTGATCTGATTTGCTCCCGCGCTGACCACTCCGTCAAGAATTGCGCTTACTTCGTCCAGATTTCTTATTTTTATTGTCATTGTTTGATTGACCTGATATCCGCTGATTACCGGCTTATCGTATCTCGGATAAGTATATTGCGGGTAGATGTTGTAAGAAACTGTTTTAATGTCTTTGTCTTCTATTTTTTGTTTTTTCAAAAACTCAACTACGGCTTTTGATTTTTTGGAATTGTCATCCTGGGCTGATTTAGAGGTAGCCGATTCGGTGACGATAGAAAGATAAACCGCCGCTATGTCGGCTTTGGAAACAACTTTGCCTTCTCCGCTGAAAGACACGGTGTTGGTTGTGGCGGCGGTATTTAATTTTTGATTGGTGTTCACAAGAAGGAACAGCGAAGCAACGATTAAAAATGTCATTGCCGTCCAAACGAGGGGTTTATAATTTTTTAACATTCAGAATTATCAATGAACACTTATCAAATATCAATGAAATTATTGAAAATTGAAAAATGTAAATTGAAATTTATTGTTTATTGAAAATTACTTATTTTATTGTATCATTTTTAGCGTGAAGAGAAAAGATATTTATTTAATATTGCACAATATTCGGAGCGCCTACAATGTCGGCTCCATTTTCCGCACGGCTGATGCGGTGGGCGTGTCCAAAATATTTCTATGCGGCATTACACCAACACCAAAAATACAAAAAATATCATCTGATTTAATTCACGATCGTAGTATAAATACGACATATGATGAGGGTAATTTTGATGATAAAATTGCAAAAACGGCGTTGGGGGCGGAGAAAAGCGTGCCGTGGGAACAATATAAACAGACATGGAGACTTCTTAAAAAATTACACAAAAATAAAATGCGGATTGTGGCGCTTGAACAGGCTCCGAAAAGTGTAAACCCGTTTGCTTATAAACCGAATTTTCCGCTTGTTTTAATTGTCGGACATGAACGCAAGGGGTTAAGCGATAAAATTTTAAATTATGTTGATGAAATAATGGAAATACCGATGTTGGGTCAGAAGGAATCCTTAAATGTCAGCGTGGCGGCTGGAATTGCGATTTACCAGCTAAAACTTGGCAATTCTAAAAAGATTTAAAGTTTAAATGTTTAAAAATGAAACTTCCATCAAAACAAATTGAAATAAGAATATTTAAATCGGGTTACGATTTGATAATCGGCGTGGATGAGGTCGGGGTCGGTTCTTTGGCCGGACCGGCGGTAGTTTGCGCGGTGGCGATGACCAATAATTTTTATAATAAAAACCACCGCAAGTTACGCCGATTAAGGGACTCAAAGTTATTGCGGGCAAAAGACAGGGAAAAATTTGCCGAACAGCTTGAGAAAGAAAAAGATTTTACTTTTGTTATTGCTTCGGCTTCAAATAAAGAAATAGATAAATTAAATATTTATCAGGCGACAAGAAAGGCGATGAGAAAAGCGGTAGGCCGGCTTGAATCAAATTTTCCGTTAAGAAAAATGGTGCTTGTTGACGGCAAGACCAAAATAAAAGGTTTAGAAATAGAACAAACCGCAATTATAAAAGGGGACAAAAAAGTTTTTGCCATTGCCTGCGCTTCAATTATTGCCAAAGTTTTTCGGGACAAACTGATGATTAAATATGCAAATAAGTTTCCCGACTACGGATTTGAAAAACACAAGGGCTACGGCACCAAATATCACCAAGGCCAACTTACTAAATTTGGTCCGTGTGCAATTCACAGAAGGTCATTTGCTCCCGTGGCAAAATTAATTTAAAATTAATACATGGCACAAATAAAAATAGCAATCAACGGATTCGGCAGAATCGGCAGGATATTTTTCCGGCAGGCGTTTGATTCTCAGAAATTGGAGATAGCCGCAATCAACGACATCGGCTCGTCGGATAATTTGGCGTATTTATTGAAATACGACAGCGTTTACGGGCCATATGAAAAAGAAGTTTCTGTGAGCGGCGATGTTTTAACGATTGGCGGAAAAAAAGTGCAAGTTTTGCATGAAAAAGAACCGTCCAAGCTTCCGTGGAAAGATCTCGGCATAGATATTGTCGTTGAATCAACCGGTGTTTTTGAATCGCGCGATACATCGGAATCGCATTTATCGGCCGGCGCCAAGCGAGTGGTGATTACCGCTCCCGCCAAAGACGATATTACTCCGACGGCTACGCCTAATGTCGGCGAGGAGTTTTTGCAATCCGATAAAATAACTTCCAACGCTTCCTGCACCACCAATGCGGTAACGCCGGTGATGGCGGTAATGATGGCGGAACCGGGAATTAAAAAGGCCATCTTAAATACCGTTCATGGATATACGGCTTCGCAAGGATTGGTTGACGGACCAGATAAAAAAGGAGACTTCAGGCGCGCCCGCGCGGCAGGAATAAATATTGTTCCCTCTACAACCGGCGCGGCTTTGGCGGCGACCAAGGCCATTCCCGCGTTGGCCGACAAGTTTGACGGTATTTCTCTTCGTGTGCCGGTGATTTCCGGTTCCATAGCCGATTTTACTTTTATTTCCGCCCGTCCGACTTCGGTTGAAGAAGTAAACGATATTTTTAAAAAAGCCGCTCAACGGGAAAGCTGGAAGGGTATTTTGGCGGTGACAGAAGAACCTCTTGTCTCAACTGATATTCTTCGCAATCCTCATGGTTCTATCGTTGATTTAACAATGACCAAAGTTGTAGATGGAGATTTGGTAAAAGTTTTGGCTTGGTATGATAATGAGTGGGGATATGGGGCGATGCTCCTGAAGCACATCTTGGCGGTGGCTGAATTGTTGTAATTTTAAATAAATCATAAAAATGTCGCAATACATTCACGATGATAAAATAAAAAAACTGGAAGAACTGGCTAATCAAGCCAGAGAACTTTTAATCGGCGAATTGACCGAGGCTAAGTCTGGCCACACGGCCGGACCTTTGGGCATGGCCGATATTTTTACGGCGTTATATTTTCATATTTTAAATCACGACCCGAAAAATCCCGATTGGGAAGAACGCGATAGATTGTTTCTTTCCAATGGCCACATCTGCCCGATTCGATATGCAGTAATGGCAATGTCCGGATATTTTCCTCTTGAAGAATTGCAAACTTTGCGTAAGTTCGGTTCCCGTCTCCAGGGGCATCCCGAAAGAGAAAGATTACCCGGAGTTGAAACTACCTCCGGTCCTTTGGGTTCCGGCCTTGGCCAGGCTGCCGGCTACGCTTATGCCGCCAGAATGGACGGCAAAAAATTTCGGGTTTACTGCGCCATGTCGGATGGTGAACAGGAGGCCGGAAATATTTGGGAATCGGCAATGTTCGCGGGGAAATATAAATTAAACAATCTGACCGGAATAATTGACCGCAACAATATCCAAATAGACGGGATGGTTGAAAACATTATGCCCCTTGAACCGTTGAAAGAAAAATACGAGGCGTTTAATTGGCATGTCATTGAAATTGACGGTCATAATTTTGAAGCGATAGTTGATGCGGTTGAAGAAGCCAAAGCGATTTACGAGAAGCCGACAATGATTATCGCCCATACTATTCCCGGAAAAGGAATCAAAGATATGGAGTTTGATTACAAATGGCATGGCGTGCCGCCCAAACCGGAAGAGGCGAAGAAGTTTTTAGACGAATTAAGAACATTGGGCGGAAAGATAACAAGCGAGCATCAATAAAACGAATCCTCCTCGCGGCTTGCCGCGAGGTATCAAGAGGAGGCTTCGCCTCTTGATACCGCCGCAGAGCGGCGGAGTATTCACCCCTTTTAGCTTCGCTCGGGCAAAATGTAAATGAGCTTTTATCAGCACTCAGACAAGATATGAATAAATTCCTATCTTGCTCTTCGTTAGATAAAATAAGAATTTCCATTTTGCCCCTCGCTCGCTAAAATAATAAGAAAGGAGGTGTGTTTTATGCACGGAAATTGTAAATGTCATCATCATTTGGTAACCAAACTTTTGATTGTTTTGGCATGGACTGCCGCTATCGGATTTTGGTGGACGGACTGGAGAGTAACAACTATCTGGTGGATGGATTCAGAACATTTGTTTAAAGATGTTATCATCTTGTCATTATTGGCATTCGGTTCCAAGTTTTGTAAGTGTTGTATGCCCGGTAAAAAAATGACGGAAGATGGAAAAATGGGAGAGGGAATGATGTGTAAGCATGGAGAAGGTTGCCGATGCGGAGATTGCGGTCGTTGCAGATAATTCAACTTTTTATGGAGGCTGTCCCGCCGTTGGCGGGACAGCCTGATAAGCAGTTGAAAATTAAATTTTTAATATGATAAATCCCGATGCAAAATTGGTAGACAATTTGTCCGACAAATCCAAACTGGAAATGGCGGCAACTCGCGACGGATACGGCAAGGGTTTGGTTGAGGCGGGGGAGAAAGACCAAAGAGTGGTGGTGCTTTCGGCTGACCTTACCGAGTCAACCCGCTCTCATTGGTTTGCCGAAAAATTTCCGGAGAGGTTTGTGCAAGTCGGCGTGGCTGAGCAGAATATGGCGACGGTGGCATCGGGCATGGCAAATTACGGCAAGATACCGTTTATTGCTTCATACGCCGTTTTCAGCCCGGGCAGGAATAACGAACAGATTAGAACGACAATTTCTTTGAATAATGTTCCGGTGAAGATCGGCGGCGCTCATGCCGGTATTTCAGTCGGACCGGATGGGGCGACCCATCAGGCGCTTGAAGATATTGCGTTGATGAGAGTTCAGCCAAATATGGTGGTTTTGGTGCCGTGCGATGCGATTGAGGCGAGAAAAGCAACGGCGGCGGCGGCTTTATCCGTCAACTGGCGGAGTAAGCCGACATACATAAGATTTGGCAGAGAAAAATCGCCGGTTTTTACAACCGGAGAAACGCCGTTTGAAATTGGAAAGGCGGAGATTTTTCGCGACCCTTCAATACACTCAGGGCAAGCGGCAGATTGTGTGATAATTGGTTGCGGGATGCTTTTGTACAATGCCCTGATTGCTGCCGAGGAATTGTCCAAAGAGGGAATTGAATGTATGGTTATAAATTCTCACACCGTCAAACCGCTTGATGAAAAAACGATCATTGAAGCGGCTCAAAAGACAGGCGCGGTGGTGAGCGTGGAGGAACATCAAATAAATGGCGGATTGGGCTCGGCTGTTGCCGAAACGCTTTCAAGAAATTTTCCGGTGCCGCAGGAATATATCGGCGTTCAAAACAGATTTGGCGAATCAGGCGAACCGGATGAGTTGATAGAAATTTTCGGAATGGGAATTGCGTCCATTAAAGAAGCGGTGAAGCGAGCGATTGCGAGGAAGAAATAGATTTTTTTAGATTGTCGTAGTGGATGTTTCTTTTTCTGAATCAAGAACCAAAGGTTTTTTGATGAGTTCGCGGAGCTTAATAAAATCGTTTTGAAGATGGGCTTTGATTTGTTCATCGTTGACCGCGTGTTGAGGATGAAAGGTCGGCAAGAGGTCATAAGAGCCGAAATTAAACGAACGGCCGTGGATATTATCAAGCGGTTGGCGAAGTCCGATGCCGTTTAAAGCCATATTGCCGAGAGTAACGACTACTCTTGGTTCAATCGCTTTTATTTCTTCTTTTAAGAACGGGACATAAGATTTGATTTCTTTTGAAGTCGGTATTTTGTCTTTAGGGTAATACTTAAGGACATTGGTGACATAGACCTTGTTTTTGTCTATGCCAGTAGCCCTAAGGAGCTGATTGAGAATTTTTTCTGAATGGCCGGAGATTGGCTTGCCTTCTTTTTCTTCTTCCGGACCGGGAGCTTCGCAGACAAATACGATTTTTGCCTCAGCAAAACCCCTTCCGAAGACTAACTTCTTATTTAAAAATTTTTTCTTAAGAGAATCATTAACCTGTTGTAGTTTCTGTTTCTCTGTCATTATGGCTTAATGCTACCATAAACGCTTATTTTTGGCAAGAGAGTTTGGGGTACATTCAACCTCCAAGTGCAACACTAATCAAAAATGGCCGGATAATCGGACACTTTTAATGTTTGATAGAATTGAATTTTAATTTATTTCAGAAGCTGAAGAGATGATATAATCTCATTAAAAATTGACGATAAGTTTGTGTCATTTATTGTAGTCATTCCTATTATAAACCCGAAGAAATTTTTATTTTCTGGAGTAGCAATCCATGCAGCTTGTTCCCATTTATTGTTGTCTAAATATTCAAACAACAAATTGTTTTGATCGCCTATTTTCATCAATCGGCAATTTTTAATTTCCTCGTAGTTATCAAAGACTGGGGAATTATTGCAAGTCATTGAAGACACGCTAAACATTTTCTCGTAATCTTCTATTGTTGGTCCAGGACCCCATACAAAATTTATTTCTCTATTTGGTATAAATGCCATATGAACATAAGAGCTTTTAACCATGTTTGATTGCGCTGATTTTGGATAAATATCCAATACTTGAATATCGCCCTCATTACTATCAAAAATAAACCAATCTTTAGGATATAAAAATTCAATTCCAAATAAATTGTTTCGGTAAGTTTGTTTGTTTGATGAAGTGGCTGGGGAAGGAGTAATTGTCGCGGTGGGAATTTGATATCGTTTAACAAAAACGACATAGCCGCCGATGCCGACTAAAATGATAAAACCAATAATTAAAGGGATTAAGCTGACAAAACCTTTTTGTGTATCCATACTTAAAGTTTAACACAAACAAAAAAAAGACAACGGTCAAAACAAGTTACATTTGTGTGCGCGCTGAGGGGATTGCCTCCAGCTTTCGCGTTCTTCCGAATGCTCGGCCATAGGCTTGCCTCGCGGTTATTTTCGCCATTTGCGAAAATAACATCGCTCTGGCATTCAATCCCCGACGCAAGTAAAGCAGTTTACTTGCGTTAATTACGCACACTCATTTTATTCGTGTGCGCGCTGAGGGGATTGAACCCCCGACCTACTCGGTGTAAACGAGTCGCTCTACCACTGAGCTAAGCGCGCTTTTCCTTTCTGGTGCGGCCGGATGGATTCGAACCATCAGCCTCGGTCTTATAAGGACCTTGCTCCACCGTTGAGCTACGGCCGCATGGTGATTAATTATCTTTTTGCACTGATTTCTCAAACTCGTTGAAGGCTTATCTTTTGGAGGGGGTTTCGAGCCCGACGGTCAAGGCGAAGGTTTTAGTGCCGCGCTTTAGCCGGCACTGGAATCGCCTCGGCGAGAACTTCAGGATTTTTTAAGCTTCAAAAAATCCGTACCCGAAAAAAGATGTGCCGAGAAAGAGTTTGGGGAAATTATCCTATCAGCGCGTAAAATTCTTTCTGTTCCAATGTTTCTTTTACGATAAGTTCTCCGGCAATTTTACGCAGAGTTTCCATTTTGGTTTCCAAAACTTTTTTGGCCGAGGCAAGAGCTTTTAAAATGAGTTTTTTCACTTCCTGATCTATTTGAAAAGCAATTGTTTCGGAATAGTTTTTGCTTGAAGAAATTTCTTTGCCGAGAAAAATCAGCTCGTCTTTTTCACCAAAAGTAATGGGGCCGAGAGCGTCGGACATTCCGTATTGGGTAACCATTTGACGCGCCAGATCGGAAGCAACCCTCAAATCGTTTGATGCGCCCGTTGTGACATTTTTGAAGATTGTTTTTTCCGAAACATATCCGCCAAGCAGAACAGCCAGTTCCGATTCAAATTCCGGTTTTGAACGCAGGTGTTTGTCTTCGGTCGGCAATTTCAGCGTATATCCTCCGGCCCGTCCGCGCGAGACAATGGAAACCTTATGGACCGGATCGGTGTGAGGGAGCGAGATGGCGACCAAAGCGTGTCCGGCTTCATGGTAAGCCGTGATTTCTTTTTCTTTTTTGGAAAATATGTGGCTTCGTCTTTCCGGCCCCAAAATCACCTTTTCTATCGCTTGGAAAATGTTTTCTTGGGTAATTTCTTTTTGATTGTTTCTGGCGGCAAGGATTGCGGCTTCATTGAGCAGATTGGCCAAATCGGCTCCGGAAAATCCTGGAGTTCTTTCCGCGACAAATTTTAAGTTTACGCCTTTAGCCAAAGGTTTGGTTAAGGCGTGAATTTGCAAAATCGCTTCGCGATCTTTCATTGACGGCTCGTCCAAGATAACTCTTCGGTCAAATCTTCCCGGCCGCAACAGGGCGGGATCAAGAATATCCGGCCTGTTGGTTGCCGCTATCACGATAACCGCGTCATCGGTATCAAATCCGTCCATTTCAACAAGAATTTGGTTCAAAGTTTGTTCTCTCTCGTCATGTCCGCCTCCAAGTCCGGCTCCGCGGTGCCGGCCGACTGCGTCTATTTCGTCAATGAAAATAATTGAGGGAGATGTTTTCTTAGCGAGTTCAAATGTGTCTCGTACCCGATTGGCGCCCACACCGACAAACATTTCCACGAATTCCGAGCCGGAAACGAAATAGAAGGGAACTTTGGCTTCATTGGCGACAGCTTTGGCAAGCAGGGTTTTGCCCGTACCGGGAGAGCCAACCAGCAAAATGCCTCTTGGAATTCTTGCTCCGAGTTTTTGGAATTTTTGGGGGTCTTTTAAAAATTCAACTACTTCGGAGACCTCCTCTTTCGCCTCAACCAATCCGGCGACATCCTTAAACGAAAGCTTCTTTTTGCCGTCTGAAGAATTTGCCAGCCGCGCCTTTGATTTTCCAAAACTCATTGCCTGCATGGAACCCTTTTGGGCCTGGCTGAACATAAACCAAAAGATGGCGATTATCAGCAGAAAGGGCAGGACAACGGGAATAACAGCCGATAAAATTGTCATCGCCCCCGAGGCCTCTTTAATCCGAATGTTGGCGGAAGAAAGTTTGTCTTTGTCTGCGCCAAGATTGGCAAGCGTCTCAAAGACCGAAACATTGCTTTCTTTTTTTGCCGTTAATTTATCGCCGTTATTCAAAACAACATTCAAGGAATCATCGCTGACTGAAATTTCTTTGATATCGCCGGCGTTTATTTTATTGGCAATTTCTGACAGGGATACATCGGCAACCCGGCTAAGCGGCGATTGAAAAACCATAACTAACCCGGCCGCTCCCAGCAGAATGAAGAAAACTATTACAATATAACGGATTAACAATTTCATTATCTTAAAATTTACCACAAAAAATGAAAAAGGCAAACGAGCTTATCGTTTGCCCTTGCGGGTTTACCGCACAACTTCCAGTTTGATTTTACCGGTTTCAGCCATTTCAAAGAATCTTTCTGAACACGCTTTGGCGGCGGGAACCACGGTTACCCTTTTTTGATTATGTATGGCAAAGTTTATGAGTCCTTGAAAATCTGCGTCGCCGGAGACGATTGTTATATCGGTAATATCGCTGTGGATGATCAGTTTTATTGCCTCCCTTTCCATTTTTGCGTCTACCGTATCCCCGTTTTTCATAATTCCGTTTTTAGTTTTTCTTGTGCATAATATCGGCAAGAAATCATGTTTATCGGATAGTTGATATATTTCTGCTCTACCTGCATAATTATCCGGAATAAACACATAAGCAAAAGCGATTATGCCTTGTTCAAGTATTGGGTTGATGAGCCAAGAAAAGTCGCTGAATTTTCTTGTGCCGCCGGGGAGGCCGTCATCAAGATTCTTGTAGTCCATGAATACGGCAAAAATTCTTTTCTGCGGCGGCTGTTTGAAAATTTTTGGTTTTCTTTTCAATGTGCTCTCTGTTTTTTCCGCGGTCTTAACCGGGTCCTGGGGCGAGGTCATACTCACCTCCTTGTAAAACAGTATAGATTACTTGTTTGACAAAGTCAAGTAATTAATGTATATTTGTTCCATTAAATTCGCGCATCCGATGCGCGGATTAGATCATTGAAAATAAGGATAACTGAAAGAAAAACAGGATAAAGGAGCGTGAGTCATGAGTTTTGAATTCGGAGAGCTTTCGTTTACTGTTCAGAATGTGGTAATTCAGGACGGGAAAATTTTACTGGTTCACGAGAAAGATCATGCCGGCGAGGGCGGAAGACGCCCAGGATGGAATCTTTTCGGCGGCAACACCGAGGGGTGGGATATTAACCGGACTTACCGGCAGATCATTAATTTTTTACCGGTTGAAGTGGACATCAATTTGGACGAAGAGTTTTTTAGAAACTTTATTAGACAAGAAAGAATGGACAATGAGTTTTTTTCTTTTTTCCGGACGCATAAAGAATACGGCAATTATGTGACTTTGCTGGGCTCAATGGTTTATTTTACGGCTATCCGCGAGGGAATAGAAGAAACCGGATTGTTGGTAAGGCCGACGGCGGTTTTATTTGAAGAGCTTACCAAATCGGAAAACCATCGCCTTATCGTGGTGCATTCCGAAATCGTGTTAGGAAAGATAAAGAAACGCAGTTTGGAAACCGACGATTGCGGATGGTTTGACCTTCGCAATTTGCCAGAAGGAACTTTTCCTTCTCACAGAAGCAGAATTGCTCTCGCCGTATATAAGTTGGGAATCAGGGACGAAAAGTCCGGCCAGCTTCTTGATTTATTTGTTTAGGAGGAAACAATGCCAAACAAGATTTCTATTGTCGCCGGCGGCGGCGCAAATTTCATCAGCCGAAGTTTTTACGCTCTTACATGCGGTGAAACAACTATCGGAATTGATTATGGGGGCAATGTGCGGGGAGACGAAGAGCAAGAACCCGATTTTTCAGTGGCTCCCGACCTGGAATATATGTTTTATTCCCATGCTCACCGCGACCATGTGTTTAATTGGCCGCGGGTGTCACAAAGATTTCCCAAACTGAAGGCGCAATTTGCGACTCATGAAACTAAGCTTCTTGCTGTAGCGCCATTGCGGCAAGCAATCAGGCGGGCTGAACGAAAAGGCATAAAACCGCTTTTTGCCGAAGAGGAAGTTAATTCCGCTTATAACTCCACTCAAGAAATCAGTATGGAAAAACCAATTTTTCTTCCCGAGGGAATTACTGTTTATCCCATTTCCGCCAGCCATATTCTTGGTTCAGTATCTTATCTGATTGAGTATAGGGGAGAATGGGTTTTTATCACCAACGACATTTGTTATCAGGACAGAAGCTTGATTAAGGGCGCTTTCAAAATTTCGGTTAGCGGCCGATTAAGGTTGTTGGTCAGGGAATCAACTTGTATCAACGAGATAAAGAAAGAAAGAGAAGATACCAAAAACGATTTGGTCTCCGCTACCAAGAAAGCTCTTGCTAATGGTGAGCAGGTGCTATTTGCCACTTTGTCAATTGACCGGGCGCAGGATGTTTATATGATTTTGAAAAACGCCGGCATTGAACCCGTAATTGACGGTTCAGAAAGGGCGTTTGATGTTTATCGGAAATATTTCAAAGGAAGCGTTTTGGACGAGGCCCATATAATAGGCGGAAATCCAAAAATAAGAAATATTGAACGGGAAAATATTCGCCGCAGGGGGAAACCGGCGGTCATTATCGCGCCAGCGGGGATGCTGTTGCCCGATTCTCCTTCATCTTGGTGGGCGGAAAGATTTCTTGGTGATGAACGAAAGCATATTTTTGTCGTTTGCTACCAGGATCCGACCACTCAAGGTTTCCAGCTGCTAAACAGTGAAGTTGGTGATTTTTTGCCGTTTAACGCCGGATTGATAAAGAGAAAGTGCGAGGTCGGGTATTTTGACCTGTCGGCGCACATGGACAAAAAAGACGGCGAAGAGCTGGAAGAACGAATGAATCCCGATACCGTGTTTCTCGTTCACGGCGATGACAAGGAGATAGACAGTTATATCTCCGAGCATCAAAGCGACGGACGCAGGCGGATCAAAGCCCTTGTCGGGCAGGAGGTGGAAGCATGAGTGAAAACATTCGCATAGCAAAATGGCATCCCATTTTTGGAAAAGATTTGATGGTTTCTCTTGAAGTGGTACTAAAGAAAGAAAATGACTTTGTTTATAATTCCGAATTATTGAATGAGAATGGAAAGCAGATTTATCTTTCTGCATGTCAGCGGAAAGTTTACCAGTCAGCTATTGTTGTTGATGCAAATGGCACAAGAACAATTAAATTTGTTCCATGCCAAGATGGAGAAGTTGAATATTACGGGTTTCAGCTGTGGGGCAGGGGGATTTCCAAGAAACCATTCTTTGTCCGTTTTGCTCGATTCGGTGAAGATAAATCCTTTGGATTTAACAATACGAGCAAACCATATATCCGCTTGGTTCTTCTTAGCAAGGAGAAACAAGATGAGTTTATTCCTGTTTTTGTTAAGATTTTGGATAGAGAGAGCGGAGAAATAGTATTTCTGATTTTGGAAGGATGTTTTGGCAAAGAAACTATTGAAATGACAATAAAAAGAGTTTCCGCCACAGAAGTCCCGCCGATGCTCTTAGTAGATTAATAAAGCAACGAGTTGCCCTGTAATCCCTCACCAGTTTCTCAAAAGAAACTGGTGAGGGATTGACAGGGCTTTTTCTTTTTGGTATAATGGTGCCATTGAAGCTGGGGAATGGTTCCCCGGCAAAACGGTCATTGACAACTTTTTTGAAGGAGAAAATAAGGGCAAACAAGGTTTTTCGTGTTATTTCGTAATGAAACTTTCGTAACAATTTTCAGCCCACTTTTTAAGTGGGCAAGAGGAGACAGAAATGTCTAAGAACGATGAAACGATGACGAAGGAAGAGATTGAGCGGGTAGTAAGGGAACATGGTGGGAATTCGAGCATGACGATGATGGACGCCCTCAAGGCAAAGGGCGTCATCGTCGAAGAGAAGAGGGAGAAGGAAAGCAAGAAGAGTGGCAAGAGTGGTGCCAGCAAGATCCTGGCCGCGGTCGCCACGGTCCAGAAGTTCAGTTTCCAACGACCTGCTGTCCTACCGACTGTCCGGCACATTTTGGCGCCCGAAGAACGCCAGAAGGCGCTGGAAGAGCATCAAAAGGCGATAGAGGTTGAACGGCAGAGAATGGCCGAGGAGGAAGAAGCTCTAGTCCAGTTTCGGAAGGATATCGCGCCATTGATGTCCGACCTGGTTACATCGTTACGAGACTACTCGGCAGCGCCAGCCAAGGAGCAAGAACTCGCGGAAAATAAGGAGTCAGAGCTACACAATCGCAAAGCGTTGGCCGATTTGTTCAACCAGGTTACTGGGCGGGCGCGAGAAGTTGCGGTGAAGTGTTTTGCGGCCTCCTATGTTTTGACCTGTCCCAAGAACGGGGATGGGCAAGACCTAAAGGATGTGTTGGACAAATTACTCAATTATGACTTTACCAAGGAGGCCACTGAACAGAGCTACGAATGCATTCCACCGGACGGAGTTCGCGCATTTGATGTGAACTACCAACTCACATCAATATTCGCGAATGACAACGAGGCAAGGGACATCATGAGGGATTTGCGATTCCTCATAAGGGAAACAAAGAAGCTTTCTCGAGCATTCTTTCGAAACAAGGAAACGGAGTTCGAAGCTAAGAACATCGACCCCATGACAAGGGAAAACCTTGTAGCGCTGGTTTACGCAGAGCCAGCCGAGAAGAGCGGGACGATTATCTTGGACATCCCCGAACAGCCGGGAAGGGACCCGGAAGGGAAGTTCTTCGTCTACAAATCAGGACGAATTCTTGCTCAGGTGAGCGAGAACAAACTTTCGTTCGTTGAGGGCATTGGTGGTCTGCAAAAAATTGTTCAGAGGCTTGCGGAGGAAAGGGCTTTCGTGTACCTCAATCAGTTGAAGTTAAAACATGATGTTCTCAAAGACCAACTCGAAAGAGACCAGATGAGAGAGGGAATTCGAAAGAATATCCTTGATATTCATCGGTTTACGCGACTTGGAATCCGCACGATGAGGGAGAAGGCCGAGAAGGCCGAAGCGAAGGTCAAGGTGGAAGCCGAGTTTGCGAAAGAGCGAGAGGCGGTCCTTGCCATGGCTGGCGACATCCCCATCGTTTCCAATGAGGAGTTTCTCCTTGAAGGAAAACCGGGAACGATTCTTCTGGATAACATCAATGACCCTTGGATCCGCAAGGACAAGGGGAGTAGCGGCAAGCCCGACGGCAAGCCACCCATCGAAACGGCATTTCCTCACGCGAGGAATGCTCTCGTCATTCGACAGGATAATGGGAAGATCCTCGTGAAGTGTCCCGACCGTCTCAAGAATCTGTACCAGGGAGCGCAGGAAGCTGCGCATCCCGGTGATGACAAGTTCACCAGGTTGGAATACCCTCTTGGCCTCATGTTGAGAAACATGAGGGACATCACGAAACAGAAGGCCGACGAAAAGGCCAAGGCCGAACGACAGGCCAAAGCCGACACTGAAACCGGAACGCCGACTGAAACCGGAGCCGAAGCCTAGTAGGGCTTGACTCATCACAAAACTCAAAAGCCCCTCACCAGTTTCTTGATAGAAACTGGTGAGGGGCTCTTTTTTTTGAATTTATTGAATATTACTCCAAGGACAGACTCCTTAAAGTACCGATAGTTGATTTCTTCCAGCGAGAAATCACTATCTACATTCTCGGAATTTTGTCCCCCGCCAACGGCGGGGGAACCGTGCCAAAATTCCTGCGAAAGTTACTTTAAGGGGTCTGTTCTTTCCGTAATTTTTAAATATTTAATCAATGACTCAACGACAATTGCCATTGAGTCATTAAACTAAAAAATGAGTGGATAGTGTGTTTTGAGGGATTTACGGAGCCCGACGGGGCGAGTTAAAGACAAAATTCCAGCAGGAATTTATGTCGTGCCCGAGAAACATATTATCCATCCATTTTTTAAACCTTTGATTTGTGGATGTAAAAAGGGGCAGAAGCGAAGCGACCAGTTTATTCAGTTGTTTCTTTTTTGGCAACTGTGCCTTCAGGTGTAAGTGTGAGTTTGTGGTCTTTGGCGTCTATACTGATGATTGCCAAATCGTATGATTTACCGACTTCAAAAAATTCTGCCGGATTTTGTCCGCCCAATTCCGTTGCCGGAACGAAACCGACTATTTCAAGTTTGCTACCGTCTTGATTTTCTATTTCAACAAACGCTCCGGTATTTTTAATTTTAATTATTTTCCCTTTCACTTTTTGTCCGGCTTGATATTTGTCTTCAATGCCAAGCCATGGGTCTTCTTTGAGCGCTTTGAGGGACAGGGAAACTCTTCCGCCATCCAAGCTGATAATCTTGGCTTCAATCTGGTCTCCGCCATGCAATACCTCTCTCGGGTTTTCTATAAATTTCCAGTCAATTTCCGAAGAATGAATTAATCCGTCCAATCCGTTTCCCATTCTGATAAAAGCGCCAAAATCGGTGACTTCGGTGATTTCTCCGTTTACAACATCGCCGACTTTTAATTTGGCCAATTCTTCTTTGATTGATTCTTCCTGAATGGCTCTTTCGGAAACAATAAGCTTGTTTTCCGCTTCCAAAAAGTCAATTATTTTTACTTTAAATTCCTGTCCTTTGAATTTCTGTAATGCTTGAACAATTTTGGTGGTGTCGCCTCCGCCGATTTTCGGATAATGTTCTGCGGATAATTGCGACAGCGGCAAAAATCCCTGCACCCCGCTTACCTCAACGATCAATCCGCCCTTGTTGATGTTTATAACGGGAACGCTGATTATTTCTCCGCTTTCTTTCTTTTCCTTTATATCCTGCCAAGCTGTGGTCATCTGGGCGGAACGCAAAGAAAGCTCGCGATAACCGTCGTCGTTTTCCAGCTCCAAAAGCATGGCCGAAATTTTGTCGCCCGGTTTTAAGGTTTTCATCCGGTCGGGATTGTCATAAAATTCTCCCGGATAGATAATGCCCATTCCGATGGAACCAAGGTCTATAAAGACATTGTCTTTGGAAATACTGATAATTTGGCCGCTTAGAATATGACCCGGTTTGGGCAAAAAGAATTCCTCCTTGGAAAGGAGGTCTTTCATCCCGAACGAAGCAGAGGCGCGCTGCGTGCCCTCGCGGCTTCGTTCGGGATTCATTGTCTTAATATCTGAATTTGTATTATTCACAAAATTGCATCGAGCATACGCTTGGTAGCGGATCCCCGATATTAAAGTTTTTATTTACCCGTCAGCCATCTCTTTTGTTTGTTAAGTATTAGGACTATATCTCAAATTCCTAAATTTTGCAACCATTCTTAGTTTTGTGAATAAATAAGGTTATTTATTAATTACTACTTTGACCTCTCTCGGCAGAGTGTCAGCTATTCAAAAAAGCTAAATAGCGCAGGTCGGGCTTTTTTCTGAATCAGCAGACCGAAGAAAAAGGCCCGACGAAGCACTCGTTAAATTATAGATGTTTACCTAGGCAAGGCCTAGGGAGTACCTGGCCTAGGGAGTACCTAGTTTATGAAAAACAACCCCTGTTCTTATGAAGCCTCCGGAACAGACCCGCTTGGCGGTTTTTGATACAGAAATATAAAAGCGAAGAGATTTGTTTACTTTCTATTGCTTCCTTCTTATTTTTTTGATATAATTGGCGTAATGACGATTACATGGTTTGGACAAAGTTGTTTCCGGATTGAAGCCAAAGAGGGTCCTTCGGCAGGCTCAGGGCAGGTCTCAATTTTGATTGACCCGTTCTCCAAAGAAATCGGCCTCAAACCGCCCAAGCCAAAGGACAATATTGTTATGGTGAGCCACAATCATTACGATCACAATAATATTGAAGAATTGGCTCCTGAAACATTTTTAATAAATACGCCCGGAGAATACGAGCGAAACGGAATTTATATTCGGGGTATCCCGTCGTTTCACGACAAAGCGGAGGGCAAGGAGCGGGGACTGAATACGATTTTTGTAATAAAGGCTGAAGAAATGACGGTCTGTCATCTTGGAGATGTCGGCCACGAACTAACCGACAAACAGATAGAAGAAATAGGCGATGTGGATATTCTGATGATTCCAGTGGGCGGCAAATATACCATTGATTTTAAAGAAGCCGTTGAGGCGATAAACCAGATAGAGCCCAAGATAATTATTCCGATGCATTACAAAATCCCAGATTTAAAGATTGACATTGACGGGCCGGAGAAATTCGTCAAAGAGCTTGGTCTGACCCCGGAAAAAGCGGACAAATTCAAAACGACAAAAAAGCTTTTACCGACGGAAGAAATGAAATTGGTAATGTTTAGTATATAAATAATTGTTACCTTGTTAATTGATGATTGTCCCGACTTTGTCGCGGACTCACGATGGCAAAACCATCGGAGTTATCTTGAAAATTTAAAACAAGATAGCAATATAACAAGATAGCAATCTGCAATCATGTCTTTTTTAAAAGATATTAAAAATCAACCGCAGGCGACGAAAGAAATAATGTTTGGATTGAGCGTTGTCATTACTGTTTCATTGGCGGGGATGGTTTGGTTCAACTCGTTTCAAAAGAATGTTTATGTAATGTTAAATCCGGACAAAGAGACCGAGCAAAAGTTTTTTGCCGGAGGCAATCCCAGATTTGCCCATTTATACGACGAGAAAACAACGGACATTCCTTCGCTGTTCAGCAATATCGGGCAGACCGGAAAAGACCTTAAGGCGGCGGTCTTGAATATGTTTAATATAGGGGGCGATTTAGAAATAAATTCAAAAGAAGAGTCTTTGTCGCCAAGAGAAGAAAACTTGAATATCAGAACCTATTTGTTGCCGTTGGCGGGAAAGAAATGAATATAATTGCTATATTATTAATTGTTATATTGATAATTGAAATTAAAAAACCAAATTAACAATCAACAAGATAACAATATCTCGCTCGGTAAAGTAGCGAGAGTTGTTTTTTAATTATGGCGCAGGGTGTCCAACAAAGAGAAATAACCCAGGAGGTTCAGCAGTCATATCTTGAATACGCGATGAGCGTTATAGTTTCGCGCGCCTTGCCGGATGTCCGCGACGGATTGAAGCCGGTGCATCGCAGGATACTGTATTCCATGCATGAGATGGGGTTAAGACACAGCGCCAAGACCCAAAAGTCCGCCAAAGTGGTCGGCTATGTCATCGGTAATTACCATCCGCACGGCGATACGGCGGCTTACGAATCAATGGTCCGCATGGCGCAGGATTTTTCTCTTCGTTACCCGCTTGTAACGGGCCAAGGTAATTTTGGCAGTATCGACGGGGATTCTGCCGCTGCGTATAGATATACTGAAGCCAAATTGTCTCCCATTTCGGAACCGTTATTAGCCGATATTGACAAGGAGACGGTCAACTTTATGGATAATTTTGACGGAACGAGCAAGGAGCCGGTTGTTCTGCCGACAAGAATCCCCAATCTTTTAATAAACGGATCTATGGGTATCGCAGTGGGCATGGCGACCAATATTCCGCCCCACAATCTCGGAGAAGTTTTGGACGCGCTCGCTTATCTGATTGATAACAGCGATGCCGATGTTAAAGAACTTGTTCAATTTGTCAAAGGGCCGGATTTTCCGACCGGCGGAGTTATTTATAATGAGAGCGATATCATGAATGCTTATGCTACCGGCCGGGGACCGGTGGTAATGAGAGGCATGGCCGATATCGTTGAAGGCAAGAAAGGATTTCAAATAATCGTTTCCGAAATTCCTTATCAAGTGAACAAGGCCGAGCTGATTATTAAGATTGCCGATCTGGTAAAAGAAAAGAGAATCGAGGGGATTAAAGATGTCCGCGACGAATCAGATAAAGACGGCATGAGAATAGCGATAGATTTGAAGCAAGACGCTTTTCCGAGAAAGATTTTAAACCAACTTTTCAAATACACCGAACTGCAAAAGGCGTTTCATTTCAATATGCTTGCGCTGGTTGACGGAATCCAGCCGCAAATTTTGGGACTCAAGGGATTGCTTGAAAAATTCATTGACCACCGCCGTGTCGTCGTAGTGAGGCGATCCAAATATGAATTGCAGAAAGCCAAAGACAGAGCCCACATTCTTGAGGGTCTCAAAAAAGCGCTTGATCATATTGACGAAATAATAAAGATCATCAGGGCATCGGAATCCAAAGAGGACGCTTTTAATAATTTAATCAAAAAGTTCAAATTTTCCGACAAGCAGGCAACAGCGATTTTGGAAATGAAACTTCAGGCCCTGGCCGGTTTGGAAAGAAAGAAAATCAACGACGAGCTGAAAGAAAAAATGGCTTTGATAGCCGAACTGGAAGACTTGTTGGCCAGCCCCAAGAAAATTTTAGCCATGGTGAAAAAAGAATTCCTTGAAATAAAAGAAAAGTATAACGATGAACGAAGGACAAAAATTATAAAATCGCCGCTTAAAGAAATAGGGGAAGAAGAATTGGTTCCGGAGGAGGACTCGCTGTTTATGCTTACCCGCGGGGGCTATATTAAACGAATGCCGCCCGAGGAATTGAAAGCGCAAAAACGCGGCGGCAAGGGTTTGATCGGCATTGCCACCAAGGAGGAAGATGTCGTTTCCCAATTTTTCCTTGCCAATACTCATGACAATATTTTGTTTTTCACTAATACTGGCAAGGTTTTCCAAACCAAAGGATATGATATCCCCGAAGCGTCGCGCCAATCAAAGGGCAAGGCGATTGTTAATTTCCTGCAAGTCAGTCCCACGGATGCGATTACCGCGGTTATCCCGATATCCAAAGAAGAAAAAGAGCGCAAAGGTTTTCTGTTTATGGCGACGGCGAACGGCGTTATCAAAAAAGTTGATATGGACGCTTTCTCGCAGGTGAGGCGGAATGGAATAGCGGCCATTAAATTAAAAGGCGATGACCAGCTGGGCTGGGTAAGCGTTACTTCCGGCAATGACCAGATAATGATGGTTACTTCCAGCGGCAATTCCATAAGGTTCAAAGAAAAAGATGTCCGGCCAATGGGCCGGGGCGCGGGCGGCGTGATAGGAATCCGCCTTGATAAGGGACAAAAAGTTGTCGGCGCCGATGTCATTCCGTCCGGAGTGGAAAAGGGCTTGAGAATACTCGTGGTGATGGCGAACGGTTATGGCAAGAGAACGGACCTTAAGTTTTATAAAGTTCAAAAGCGCGGCGGGCACGGGATAAAAACCGCCAATATCACTCCCAAGACCGGTAATCTTGTTTCCGCTCATATTACTTCCGAAGAGAATAAGGAACTCATTGCTTTGTCTCGCAAGGGACAGGTCATCAGAACCACGGTGGACAGCATTTCGGTATTGGGACGGGCGACTCAAGGCGTAAGAGTGATGAGATTGGATTCCGGTGATGGTTTGGCCTCGGTGGTGGTGTTCTAAGTAATAATTTCATAAAAAACTCTTTCTCGGCACATCTTTTTTCGGGTACGGATTTTTTGAAGCTTAAAAAATCCTGAATTTTTCGCGTCGTCTCGCTCAAAACCCCCTTCAAAAGATATGCCTTCAACGAGTTTTTTTGGATTTAGTTCCTTCTTGTGGATTAGTTGTACTTCTTAATGTGTTAAAATGAATTCATGCTTGATAGCGTTAATTTTTCTCCTCTTTCTCAGGCCCCTTCTCTGTCGGGAGGGTTTTTGGATCCCGGGAAAACAGTGTTGGAATTTGATGTTAAAGAAGGAATGAGTATCGCTGATTTTGGATGCGGGACAGGCTATTTTACTATTTTGTTGGGCCAAAAAGTCGGCAAAGACGGCAAGGTTTATGCGCTTGATGTGCAAGAGCCGCCGCTGGACAGCGTTCGCGCCAAAGCAAAAGCAGTGGGCTTGGAAAACATAGAAGCCATAAGGGCGAACCTTGAAGTTCTCGGCAGTTCTCGTTTGCCTGATAATTCACAGGATATGGTTTTGCTGGCGAATATTTTATTTCAATCAACCAAAAAGAGAGAAATAATCAGCGAAGCGGCAAGGGTTTTAAAAACCGGCGGTTCGCTGATTGTTATTGACTGGAAAAAGGGAACCGGAGGCGGTCCGCCCGATGAGCTTCGCGCCGAACCGACCGAGATGAAAGCGTTACTTTCTGCGGATATATTTTCTTTCCAAAAGGACATTGACGCCGGCAGTTTTCATTATGGGATGATGTTTGTGAAGAGATGAAAAAAAATTGTTAGCTTGTTAGCTTGTTAGCTTGTTAGCTTGTTAGCTTGTTAATTAAATTTAACAACATAACAAGATATCAACATAACAAGATGGCGCGGATTGAATACCAATCGAATCTTCTACATCTTAGTCGGCTTAATCGCAATTGCCATATTTGTTACGGTAATTTTAGTGTTAAGAGGCGTGGGCGGAGGACAGGTTCAGAAAGTCAATTTGGAATTTTGGGGGGTGTTTGACGACAGCGAGGCTTTTACCGGAACAATCAAGGGGTATCAAGCGCTAAATCCCGCCGTCAAAGTTTTTTACAGAAAGTTTGCTTACGAAGATTATGAAAAAAGTTTGATTGACGCATTGGCCGCCGGAACGGGACCGGATATGTTTATGATCGGCAACACCTGGCTTCCCAAGCACGGCGATAAGTTAAAGCCTCTGCCGGCCAAAATCGCCGGACTAAAGCAACCGCTTTTTACGCTCAAGAATTTTCAGGACCAATTCGTGGAAGTCGCGTATAACGATTTAATAAAAAATAGCCAAATTTACGCGATGCCTCTGTATGCCGATACCTTAGCGCTCTACTATAACAAAGATCTTTTCAATACCGCCGGCATCACCCGTCCGCCGTCCAATTGGGAAGAATTTAATTCAGATGTTGAATTGCTGACTAAATTAGACGCAAACGGAAATATCATTCAATCGGGAGCGGCAATCGGCACGGCCAAGAATATCAACCGCTCTACTGATATTCTCATGGCGTTGATGATTCAAAGCGGAGTGCAAATGACCAATGCGGAACGAACGAACGCTTCTTTTTCCAAAAATGTAAACGGTGTTGCCGTGGGCGAGACGGCTCTTAAATATTATACCGATTTTGCCAATCCAAGGGTCCGTACTTACACCTGGAACGACGCTCAGCATTATTCCATAGACGCTTTTGTCCAGGGAGAAACGGCGATGATGTTTAATTATGCCCATCAAGCCAAGATTATAAAAGCCAAAGCGCCGCGGCTCAATTTTGGTATTGTCCCGATACCGCAGATTTCAAGCGCCGACATCAAAAACTACGCCAACTACTTGGCGGCCGGAGTTTCAAACGCTTCCAAGCAATCCGACGAGGCATGGAAGTTTATTGCGTATCTTACCTCCAAAGAAGGCGCGGCAGCTTATTTAAACGCGACCCTGCGGCCTTCCGCAAGGCGCGACTTGATTGATCTTCAAAGAAGCGATATTGACCTTGGATTATTCGCCGTCCAAGCCCTAACCGCCAAGTCATGGTATGAAGTTGATAGCGTTTCCATAGAAACCATTTTTGCCGACATGATAGACGATGTTAATTTCGGGCGGTATTCGGTCAGAGAGGCTCTTACCAAAGCGGAATCCAAAGTGACTGTTCTGATGTCGCAGAAAAGACGCGGCCAATAGAATTGCAGCTTTAATGTAGGAAAAATTATGAAGAGGGCAGGCCCCTTAAAGTAACTTTCACAGGAATTTTGGCTTGGTCCCCGCCAACGGCGGGACAAAATTCCGAGAATGTAGATAGTGATTTCTCGCTGGAAGAAAGCAACTATCGGTACTTTAAGGGGTATGCCCTTAAAGTAATTTTTCATTGGAAAGTTTTATGCATAAAAGTAAAATCAAAATAGCAAAAATAGTAATTTTATCTATTGCGCTATTTTTGATTGCTTTCAATATTGCTTCCGCCGCTCCTTCTTGGTGGCCGATCGTGCCGTGCGGCACTTCAGTTAATCCCGAACCCTGCAATCCCTGCGAAATATTTCATCTCGGCAGGAATATAATTGATTTTGTTTTGCTCGGCTTGATGCCTCCCGTTGCCGCCGGTTTGTTTATATGGGGCGGTTTTTTGATTCTAATGGGCGGGCCCAAGCCGGATTTATTCGCCAAAGGCAAGCAGATTTTCACCACCACTTTTTACGGCGTTCTGATTATTCTCGGTTCGTGGCTGATTACCAATACGATTTTGATGAGCGTGGCGCAGGATTCAATTGAAATCACAAAAGCCGACGGCACGACGGAAACCGTGAACATCGTCACCGACTGGAACAAGTTTAAATGCACATACACCGGAACCGCTCCGACAGAACCGGAATCGGACACACTGACCATTTCTCCGGATACTTTGCCGGATGTTGTGATTAACCATTATTATTCCCAAAGGCTTTCAGTTTCCGGCGGACAGGGACCGTATAGTTGGCCGATTGAAGGCTCGACCACCGAAAATTTACCGTCAGGTTTTACTTTTGACGAAGGTGAAATTCGCGGAACAGCAACAGAAAATGACCTGGGTCCTTATGAGTTCACCGTAAAAGTTGAGGATTCAACCACCCCCACCAAATTATCGGCGACAAAAGAATATCTTTTAAGAGTGCTTTCTACCGCTCAGTCAATAACCATTACAACGACTTCTTTGCCTGACGGCGCGATAAACACCGCTTATCCCACTTTTACTTTGCAAGCGAATGGGGGGATAACGCCGTATTCGTGGGTACTGCAAGGCGGTGTTTTGCCGGTCGGTCTGAAAATGAGCAATGCCGGGGTTATAACCGGCACGCCAACCGCGGCTGGTACCGCCACCCTGGTTATTAAAGTTGAAGACGGTTCTTCGCCCAAATTATCGGCGACTAAAACTTTTACATTAAAAATAGGTACGACAACCGCGTGCGATGGACAATCATTGGCGCAAAAATACGGCGTGCCCTATCCGAGAAAAAATGCTCCCGAATTGGACACACTTATATCATGTGTTAATTCTAAACTTTCCCGCATGATTGACCAAAACCAAATTTATACTTATGAACGGACTAATGATTTATGCAATTATACGCGGGGAGAAAGAGTATGCGGTTCTTGCGCTCATAAAGTCCGGTCTTGCCATTACGGCGGGTCAAATGGCGCCCAAGGAGCGTTAGGTGTTGATTTTAACGCCAAAGCGCCTTATACGGAAACGCAACTAAATACCGAATTACAAAAATTGGAAACAACCTGCAATTTTGGCTATATTGAGTTTGGAACAGACCATACTCATATTAGTTCACAAGGTTGTAGCGGTAATTAAAATGACTAAATTTTTTTACACAATTTTTATAATTATCATATCTTTTTGGCTGGGCTATATAGCTATGGCTGCAGAACAAATTGATTTTCCTAATCCAAGCTATATTTTTTATTTGTACTATGACAACGGTCAGTTATTTGCTGACCGTGATTATGAGATTAAGTATGATGTGATTCCGGAGGTATTTGTTCCCGAAACTATAACCGCCCAATTCCCGTATCGGGGAGAAGTTGTTAATTTGTTAAACCAAGTTGTTTCGGTGTTCCAATTTGACCCCAAGGGCGGGAATATCAAATTTGTAAAAGGCAAGCTCACCGCTAAAGCTCCTTATGCTCCTGACGGACAGAAAGTCAATTTTTACGACAGCCAGGGGAAGCAATTAGTTTCCATATTTGTAAGCCAAAGTTCCTTCTGCAACGATGACGGTATCTGCAACAGCGATACGGGAGAAGACACGACGACCTGCCGCAACGATTGCAAATTGCTTCAAACGCCTCCGCCGACAGTTGCGCCGACGGTTCCTTCTTCCGGCGGCGGTCCTCCGGGATTGGCAACCGTTTTGATTTATAGTTTAATTGGAGGAGGGGCGGCATTTGGCGGGTGGTATGCCTGGCGGTTGTGGCGCAAGAAAAAATCCGCCGGAACGGTAATTCCGCCGAGTCAGTTGCCGGGGAATCCGACACTATAAAGTTATTATGAAAAATAAAATTATTTTCCAAATTATATTTGTAGCGGTATTTGTTATCAGTTTATTATTTTTTCCTGTTAAAAGGGCAGATGCTAATTTTGTAGATTGTTTTCGCAATCCGTTTGACCAATCTTTAGATTCTCGTCTTAGCGCCAACATTACTCTTGTTCCCGGAAGCGGAGCGGCGGGCATGACAGTTAAAGTCAATGCTATTGTGGCGTGGAATTCGGACTATGTTTCATCTTGTAAAGATTTGGGATTGACCGTCAAACTTTCAAATGATGAAGGATGGAGTAGCGGAGACCTTACCCCGCCGGAAGGGACAATAAGTTATCAATCGTCGGTTTTTAATGTACAGGCAAAAGACAGTAATAAAGATGGAAAAGTGCCTTTTACTTTAAATGTTAGCGTGGGTTCTCCTGGCTCCCTATTGCAACCTTACCACGCCATGAGGACTCAAAAAGATTTTTTAGCTCGCGGCGCGGATACAATGCAGTGCGGGTTTATTGACCCGGCTGACGAGTATTACAGGTGTAAAGGGAATCCCGACAGTAATGGCAGTTGTGTTTCAAATACCCAATGCACGGCTGATGCGCAAGCGGCCGGTGTGACAACGGGATGTACGCCCATCAGAGAAACCCAGTGCAATAATCCCGCTTCGGATTTTAAATTTGGATGCTTTATTCTGACCGCCAATACGAATCAAAAACAATTTAAATGCAGCGCAACGCTTAATGATAATAGTTGTCCGGGAATAGATTGTTCTTCTTTTGATAGCGGTTGCATGAGACAACAAACTTATGCTTGTGATCAGCTTGTAACTATCGGTGGCGGTACTGGTGGGGGGAATACCAACTGTGGCGCGCCGCCCCTGGAGCCTTGTCCCACCGGCGAGACAAAAGATTATCCCTTTGAGGTGCCCAATCCGTTGCAGGGCGGAGCCAATACCATCGCCGAGCTGGTAAGCATAATTGTCAAATGGATTTTCACTCTCGCTATCCCCATCGCTGTTGCTGTGATTGTTTATTCTGGAATCTTATTCCTCACTTCAAAGGGCGATATTGGTAAGGTGACCGAAGCAAAAAAGATGCTTCAATACGCCGTCATCGGTCTTGCAATTATTTTAATCGGTTCAGGATTTATCTCGCTGATTAAGAGTATTTTGGAACTTGGCGCTCCGCCAACACCGTAAAAAGTCAGTTTAACAAGTAAGCGCAATTTTTAAAAAAGTAGATAAACCGTTCTGCGGGATTTACGGAGTCCGACGGGACGAGTTAAAGACAAAATTCCAGCAGGAATTTATGTCGTGCCCGCAGAACGGTTTATCTACTTTTTTGTGCTATAATACGAATAAGAGATGGAAAAAATAAATTTAAAAAATTTACCGATGGTTGTGGTTTCCTGGTTTGTTTCGCTCGGCGCGTTTACGGCGCGGGCCGTGGACGGCGACGAATTTCCTGGAGTTGACCTGACCATCCAGAGCGTGTTCGGGATTATTACCGGTTTAGTTTGCTGGTTCACAAGAGTAGCGTTGATATTTATCGTAGTAATGATAGTTTATTACGGCATTCAGTTTATGTTGGCTCGAGCCGATGCGACAAAATTCGGAGAAGCGAAGAATTCTTTTACTTACGGGCTGGTGGGTATCTTGGTTATTTTAGGAACTTATACTATAATTGCTACGATAGCCAACGGGTTAGGCGCCGATTACAGTTTGATTATTCCCCTTGATTGTACCGCGTATTGATTCAACTTGTTAGCTTGTTAACTTGCTATATTGCTAATTGTTGGTTGCTAAAATTTTAACAATTAACAAGATAACAATTAACAATATATTTTATTTCATGAAAAACAAAAAAAATATAATGCTTGGCGTCTTGGCGGTCGCAGTTGTGGTTTTGGCCGGAGCGGTTAATTTTGTCTCCGCTTATGGCGAGTTGCCGGAAGGCATACCGGTAACACTGGGAGAGGTGGAAGCTATTATTCACACTATTGCTGTTTTTTTGATTCTAATTGGCGGGGTTTTGGCGGTTATTTTTATAATTTTAGCGGGAGTAAAATATATGTATGCCGGTTCGGACAGCGCCAAAGTGGGGGAGGCGCAGACAATGTTAAAGAACGGCGTTATTGGAGCCGCGATAGTTATGGGTGTGGGGGTAATCATTCAGACAATAGCCGTGCTGGTTAATAGGGACTTTTTCCGGTAATTTGGGTAATAGGTTATTAATTGTAACTCTCCTTGGCATCAAGCTTCGGAGGGCAATGAAGGGAGGTGGGTTATGATGGATATTAAAAAATTAGGATACGCTGTATTGTTGTTATCGGTATTGGTAATGCCGGTTTTTGCGTTGGCATTGAATGAGCCGACCCCTCCGATAGGAGGCGCGGATTCAGGTATTGATTTGACTGAAATTCAATCAATCATTGAGACGATAGCAAAATTTTTGATTGTCGTTGGCGTAATTTTGGCTGTTATCTTCATTATCTGGGGCGGCGTTACCTGGATGGCGGCGGGAGGAAACGATGATGCGGTTGCCACGGCCAAAAATAGAATTAAGAACGGAGTAATCGGCGCCGCGGTTGTCCTTGGTGTCGGAGTAATTTTGCAAACGGTGGCAAAGTTGGTAACAAGAACTTTCTTCAATTAAGCGAATATGCTTAATCTTAAGTATTTTAAACAACCCCGCCCCTCAAAAGAGGCGGGGTTGTTTTTTGGAAAGAAATTAAGATATTATTAGTGAAAAGAGAACGGTTTTATAATGCCGAGGTGGAG
>Ga0209542_10001731_pt1 | contig 50734 bp, 49 predicted proteins | sample RifCSPhighO2_01_FD_184028 | JGI IMG/M metagenome (GOLD analysis project Ga0209542, IMG submission 184028) | Soil microbial communities from Rifle, Colorado - Rifle CSP2_plank highO2_0.1 (SPAdes) (version 2) | ecosystem: Environmental > Terrestrial > Deep subsurface > Rock core/Sediment ...
GCCGATAATAAATCGGCTTTTTAATTGCTAAAAACAGGGCAAAGCAAAGTTTTGGTTCGATCAACTCAGGACAGTGAGCTTGTCGAATTGTTGGCGATTCTGAAGAAGAAAACGGTACCCGCATTGCCCTCCATAAGTTTACCGAAGGAGGGGCATCTTTTCCTGACCTTGACAGCTCCAACCATAGTGCTAGAATATGACTACTTAGTTTATTGTTCCTTATGGGGGTCTAAAAATGGCAAAAACAGCTTCTGTCGGATATTCTAAATTGGTGGTTGATGAGAATTGGGCAACATATTTTTATCTGGTACCGCCTGAATGGAAAGTAGTCAAGAGAGATGAATTAAATAAGTATCCAAGACTTGACCCAGCGCAATGCTATGACGTTAAACTACCCAATGGGACTGTGTTTACAGGATGTGAGATCAGGGTACAAACGCATCATACTCGCGGGATGGGAGGAATGAGTGAAGATTCGTCAAGTAGTGAAGCATTCTTTTTGGCCAACGGACTTGAGATAAAGTTGAAGTCAGGTTTTCTTCTTCGGCCCAATAAGACTGCTACTACACGGAGGAGATGCAAGCTGGAAGATCAAAAACAAGAAAACATGCGAAAAGACCTGCTTACCAGAAGAGAGGAAATTGACCGAAAATTGGCAGATCTTTAATATGCAGAGGAGGCTAAATGCCCCCTTTTAAATTTATTTTAATTAGGTTGTTGAAGGTTTTCCTAAAATGATTTTTTCGGAGGGGTCTCGCCTTCGTTAAAACTACGGCGGAGCACGGCAAGGGGAGGGGAAGACTTTTGATCAAAAAATCGGCAGAAATGCTGGTTTTTTTTGTTTACATATTTAATCTCTCAGTATACTATTGTCTAAAGGTTTCCAGGAGGAGAATATGTCTTTGCCACATGATTGGAGAATCGGTCATCTCCTAATCAACTGTTTTTATAGAATAGACCCTGTTCTTAAACAAAGATTTAACGAATTGCTTGATAAAAGGATTCTCGATAAAGTACTTTGGGCCATGATAGAAGATAAATTATTCCCGGAATGGGTTGGAGATTCTATGTCATTTGACCCACTCTATGGTCAGCTGGATGGATTAAGAAGGTCATTAACTGTTGCTACCAGAGACTTTCTGATTGGCCTTAATGGCACAAGTTTTCGTTACTATTTCATTGATTTTGAAAAAGATGAATTGGCAGGCATGGCTAATCATGTAGGACTTACAGATCAAGATGTGGCAACACTTTCTCAGGAGCTTAACAGTAGATTACTTGCCGCCGATAATAAATCGGCTTTTTAATTGCTAAAAACAGGGCAAAGCAAAGTTTTGGTTCGATCAACTCAGGACAGTGAGCTTGTCGAATTGTTGGCGATTCTGAAGAAGAAAACGGTACCCGCATTGCCCTCCATAAGTTTACCGAAGGAGGGGCATCTTTTCCTGACCTTGACAGCTCCAACCATAGTGCTAGAATATGACTACTTAGTTTATTGTTCCTTATGGGGGTCTAAAAATGGCAAAAACAGCTTCTGTCGGATATTCTAAATTGGTGGTTGATGAGAATTGGGCAACATATTTTTATCTGGTACCGCCTGAATGGAAAGTAGTCAAGAGAGATGAATTAAATAAGTATCCAAGACTTGACCCAGCGCAATGCTATGACGTTAAACTACCCAATGGGACTGTGTTTACAGGATGTGAGATCAGGGTACAAACGCATCATACTCGCGGGATGGGAGGAATGAGTGAAGATTCGTCAAGTAGTGAAGCATTCTTTTTGGCCAACGGACTTGAGATAAAGTTGAAGTCAGGTTTTCTTCTTCGGCCCAATAAGACTGCTACTACACGGAGGAGATGCAAGCTGGAAGATCAAAAACAAGAAAACATGCGAAAAGACCTGCTTACCAGAAGAGAGGAAATTGACCGAAAATTGGCAGATCTTTAATATGCAGAGGAGGCTAAATGCCCCCTTTTAAATTTATTTTAATTAGGTTGTTGAAGGTTTTCCTAAAATGATTTTTTCGGAGGGGTCTCGCCTTCGTTAAAACTACGGCGGAGCACGGCAAGGGGAGGGGAAGACTTTTGATCAAAAAATCGGCAGAAATGCTGGTTTTTTTTGTTTACATATTTAATCTCTCAGTATACTATTGTCTAAAGGTTTCCAGGAGGAGAATATGTCTTTGCCACATGATTGGAGAATCGGTCATCTCCTAATCAACTGTTTTTATAGAATAGACCCTGTTCTTAAACAAAGATTTAACGAATTGCTTGATAAAAGGATTCTCGATAAAGTACTTTGGGCCATGATAGAAGATAAATTATTCCCGGAATGGGTTGGAGATTCTATGTCATTTGACCCACTCTATGGTCAGCTGGATGGATTAAGAAGGTCATTAACTGTTGCTACCAGAGACTTTCTGATTGGCCTTAATGGCACAAGTTTTCGTTACTATTTCATTGATTTTGAAAAAGATGAATTGGCAGGCATGGCTAATCATGTAGGACTTACAGATCAAGATGTGGCAACACTTTCTCAGGAGCTTAACAGTAGATTACTTGCCGCCGATAATAAATCGGCTTTTTAATTGCTAAAAACCATGTTAAACTCAAAATCTAAAGGGTTCTTCAGGAAATACCCATAAATCTGACCTAATAAAGTTTTCCTCTCCTACGCTAAAGCCATGGAGGAGCAATGCAATGTTCTCTATTGGCTCTGCTAAAATCTAAAAACCGCCTTGAGGACGGCTTTATTAAATAGAGGAGACTATTTTTTTAAACACTTCCGGGTCGTGTTCGGCGAGGTCGGCAAGTATCTTGCGGTCGAGCTGGACCTGTGCTTTGAGAAGTTTGTTGATAAATTTGGAGTAGGTAAGACCATTTTCCCTGGCGGCGGCGTTTATCTTGATGGTCCAGAGGTTGCGGAAAGTTCGTTTCTTCTTTTTCCTGTCGGCGAATTGGAATGACCAAGCGTGGAGCAAGCCTTCTTTGGCTTGGCGGTACTTGGACTTTCTGGTCCACATAAAACCCTTTGCGTGTTTCAGCAGTCGTTTTCTTCGTTTATTAGCTTGTACACCTCGTTTAACTCTTGGCATAGTTTAACTTGTTTGCCCTCCACATTAAGGATTAACTTATATGTTGCTCTGGAGTAACGCCTTGGCGTTTCTTACCAACTCTTTCGGAGCTATTTTATGGCCTCTTTTTTGCCGGGAAGCATCACCCGAATCTTTTGCGTTAAAATGGTTCTGGCCGGGAGGGCGCTTCATCAATTTGCCGTTGCCGGTTATTTTCATTCTTTTCAAGAATGACTTATTGGTTTTCCCTGTATGGGTCATGGAAGTAGACATTATTTTTTTACTATCACAATTGTCCAGCCGAACGGAGATCTTTTTACGTCTTCTTGAAATGAAAAGTTCTCAAGTTTGGCCAGGAATTGCTCAAGTTTTTGCTTTCCGATATGGGCAAGGGCTTTTTCTCTTCCTCGTAGTGTAAGCTCCACCTTCACTATGTGGCCCTCTTTGAGAAACCCTTGGACTTGCCTGGCTTTGAAGTCGAGGTCATGAGCGCCGGTTTTGAAGCCGACTCTGACCGTTTTTCGTTCTTGTTCTTTGGTTTTGCCTCTTTTCTTCTCCTCCCTCTCTTTGCGATACATATATTTACCATAATCCATAATTTTGGCAATAGGGGGCTGTATTTGGGGCGAGACTTCTACCAAATCTAAATCCTTTTCTCTTGCCAGATTTAATGCTTCTTGTATCGGCATAATACCAAGCTGTTTGCCTTCCTCATCTATCACCTGGAGCTCCCTGGCCCGTATTCGATTGTTGATGTTAAGTTGTTGTTTCACTATTGCGAACTATTTTAGCATAAAAAAGCCAAAAACAAAACCGAGCTTAACTCGGTCTAAGCAAATTGCCTTCCTACGATATTGTCAGGGTGGTCTTTGTTGAAAAGTACCTCGCTTTGTTCCATCAAGTACACGTTTTTTATGCCGGCTTCTATCATTGCTTCCCAGCACCAGCGACAACACCACCAGTGGCCCCAGAGATAGAGGTCTGCTCCTCGGGTATCGTTCCCTCTGTCTTTCGCATTATTGATCGCTCTCGGTTCGCTATGATTTTTGGGATGGCATCCTTCGCAAAGCTCGTAGCCCTCTCCGGTCTTGCACTTTAATCGCACCCTTTCACAGCCATGTTTTTCATGATGGTCGCTTCCGTTGGCACCTCTGCCTAGGATACGGCCGTCTCTAACAATGATTGCTCCGCCGGGCATAATCCTATCAAGTGAATATCTTTGTGCTATTTCTCTGGCGATGATCATGCACGGATTGGTTCCGGCGACATATTTAATAGTTTTTCCCTCGGGCAGATAGGGGTATTTAATCTCGGCCATTTTAAGGTCCTTCTGGAGCGCTTGTTGTTATTTAACATATTGTTTGGTTCAAATCCAGTTTTGAGCACAAAGACACCCCTGCTAGTATTAAAAAAAGAGCCGACACTAGTCGGCAAATTCCTAACGCAAGAGCAATACGGCAGGCTTTCTGGTATTGAGTTGCCATTGAGCACCTTCGTGTAACCAGCTAATGGGGAGGTGCAATAGTTTTTCTCTTGTTGCGTAATTCAACTGTGAGAATGGGTAGATTTTCTCTTTCAATCTTCGATGGGCATCATTTCTTCCGAGGCGTTCAATTTCACCAAGCGCCTTACTCGACAGAGGCTTTAGAAGTTCGGATGTGTATGAAATATCTCTGGCGTCATTGCCGATCTTATCTCTCTTTGCTCTTTCTGTGGCATTTCTCTTGGACAAAACAAAGCGAACCACCTTCTCAATATCCACTCCAAATGCGAAAACGGGTTGTATAGGAGAAAAGGGATTGTCAATCTTAGCACCGCCAAATGATGGAAACCGCTCTGCTGTCAGACGTGTGATTCTTGCTATACGACTTTCTTTTTGAGCCATAGTTTCACCGACCCTAATTTTTATCGGAACTAGCAGAAATAGTGCGCCTGATAAAACGATTTGTCAACTTGACGTAATGGTGAAAAATGATACGATAGTAATATTGAGCTAGTTCCAACCAGAAAGGAAAAAAAGAGATGCCGATGATTCTTTTAACAGTGCCTCCTGATACGACTACCCTACAGTGTGAATGGGCAGATCGAGAAATCAAAGCCGCACTTCGAGCAGAGCAGGTGCAAGGCGGCATCACCATCTGGCCCGTAGCACTTGCCACAGTTCCTGATCGGCTCTTACTTGAATACAAAAGTCGGCAAGAGGTTGCTGACCCAAACTACCTTGCAAGAGTTGCTGCTGAAGCAGCCGAAATAGTCTTCGGCATTCAGGTGGAGGCTGCAGTCATCAAGCTTGATCCAGCCACAACGGGTCTCCACATAACACCGAAGAGGTAGTCTGCCCGCAAGAGCCTGCACGTTGTGCCTGCCTGTGGGCTCTTTTATTTGTCCACCGAGCTGAGCTCGGTCTACTTGTATAAAACATAACGCCAAGAAATCATAAATGCTTATATCCCAATTCTGTGAGAATGTCCTGCAGTTGTATCTTGAGTTGTGCTTTGCCGTTTCCGCCTTTCAAGTAAGTTTCTCTGCGTTTGGCATCAGACCATTTTAAATAAGCTTCGTGGTGAATAAATTTTAGGGGCAATCTATTCTTTGTGGCTGTTGATTTTCCACTAAAATGTTCGTGCAACCTCCGTTTTAAGTTGTTAGTAAAGCCGACGTATAGTTGCTTATCTTTATCACTAAGCAAGACATAGACATAATACATGAGCAAAGCTTAGCTTTGCCAAAAACAAAAATCAACTCCAATGGTTGATTTTTGTACTGGATCTTTTTGAGACCCAGCTCAGCTGGGTGGAGATGGAGAGATTGAACTCTCGTCCAAAGTTTTTCCCAAAAAGTGTTTACTTAGGTAGTTGATTTATTATTTCACCAAAGAGTAGAGATCAACAAAATTATCTTTGGCTATTCCTCCTTCATTTTAATTGGATAATGGAGAACTTCTTATCCAACAGAGCTCGCTGAATGACACCCTGGGATCCTCTAGCGAGCATTAAGGCCAGGATGGCTTTACCTAAACGATGTTAGGCGTAAGCGTAATTAGGCGAATGATTTGCACCTATTTGAATGACCGGATGTGATTTCAGCGGTGTAACGGTCATACCGCTCTAAGCACTTAATGGGGCAATAACCTTGTCGAAACTTACATCCCCGCCTAAATTTTTTCGCTTCGGAAATAATTTTTCAGAACCTTAGCTATATACTGTCTACCCCATCCTGTCTTGAAGAACCTCTCTCTTTCTTTCGCATCTTCCCCATTATGATACGCTTCGTAGTAGACTAATTCTAGTGGAAGACGGTCTTTGGTGGAAAAATTATTTCCGTCGCTATGTTCTTTCAACCTTCTTTTAAGGTTGTTTGTATATCCAACATAGAGTTTTTTGTCTGAAGAACTTCTTAGGATATAAACGCAGAACATAGGCGAAAAAACTTAGGCGGGATCCCCATAAGTATATTATACCACATCTCTAATTATTCTTCAAAAGTACCTCTTTCCTTGGTTCGTTGAACATCCTTGCGCTTGATTGCCTCGCGCTTATCATATTTTTTCTTGCCGCGGGCGATGCCGACGAGAAGTTTCAGCCGACCCTTCTTGTCATATATTTTCAGTGGTACCAGTGTCAGGCCGTGGGCATGAGCGGTGCCGATAAGAGTGGATATTTCCTTTTTGGATAAAAGAATTTTTCGGGAGCGTTGGGGATCGTAATTTTTAGGCGTATTGACGGGCTGGTAAGGAGAAATAGTGGCGCCGATAAGATACGGTTCATCGTTTACTATTTTTACATATGAGCCTTTTATGGAAGCCTTGCCGGTTTTAATAGATTTGACCTCATGACCCTCCAACACCAATCCCGCCTCTAGTGTTTCAAGAATTTCATAGTCAAAACCGGCTTTTGGGTTGTTGGCGTATTCGGCCATACGCCTATATTATCGCGAAATCAGTATTTTTAAAACAAAAAACCGATGGTTAGTCGGCGAGCTAGATGTTGATATCATGTGTGTCTTCCAAGTCTCTGCGGTGCAAATACATACCCGGCATAATTTTCTCACACACTCTGCCTTAATCGATCGTTATTACTATGTGATTAAAAAATCTTTCTTCCAAATCTGGCCTGTATTTGTGAAGAACTGCCACAAACTCTCTTACGTCTTCCTCGGAGGAAAGTACAACATTTTGTATTAAAGTCCAAATCTGTTCGTCAGTAAACTCGTTATTTGAGATACATGCAAGTTTGAACTGTTCAACGGTAAGTTCCTTGTCTGACGACATTTCGCCTCTTGTGCGCAAGTGGAACCTACTATTAGTTAACATATGTTGCGCCAACACGCAAGGAGAAAATGGCTAATTTTCAAATCCACACTTAACACCTAGGAGCGGTTGAGCCAGCTGAGCTGGCTTGAGCGACTATTTCCTTTCTTCTAGCGTTGCTGTTAATTTAAGTTTCTTGTCGCCCCTCATTACCGACAGTTCTATATTTTCGCCGACCTTGCATTTTTGAAGCGTGTCGCTGAAGTCCACTTGTTCGGTTAGTTTTTCTCCGTTAAGTTCCAATATTACGTCGTTTTCCTTGACCCCTGCTTTTTCCGCCGGTGAGTCAGGAATGATAGCGACCGAGCCGGGAGTATGGTCTCTTACGACCATAGCGCCAAAATCGGTTGGCAGGGAGTATTTCTTTTGGAGTTCTTTGTTGAGCATTACATATTGGAGGCCGATGAAGGGTTTAATAATCCTGCCATGTTTGATGATGTCTTCCAGATCCTGTTTGGCCCAGTTAATGGGAATTGAAAATCCGATATTCTGGGCGCCGTAAATTATGGCCGTGTTGATGCCGACAACCTCGCCGTCAAGGTTTATAAGCGGACCGCCGGAATTTCCCTGATTGATGGCGACATCGGTCTGAAGAACTCCCCGGAGATGTTCCATCTGACCCTTCTCTCCGAGTGAAGCGGAGATGCTTCTGGAAAGGCCCGATATGATTCCTTTTGAAACCGTATTGGAAAACATGCCCAAAGCATTACCTATCGCTATGACGGTTTGTCCCAACTCCAGTTTGGAAGAATTGCCCAGTCGTACCGTCGGCATCCCTTTGGCATTTATTTTTAAAACCGCAATATCATTTATAGGGTCTCTGGACACTACTTTGGCCGGATATTCTTCAAGATCGGTCGTAATTACCGTATACTCGGCATCAGGATCAAAGACCACGTGCTTGTTTGTTAGCAGAAGTCCGTCGGGATGAACTATAAATCCTGAACCGCCTCCGACTTTTATTTTTTCTTTAGCCCCCTCTTCAACGTCGCCGAAAAAGAAAGGATTAAAGAACGGAGCCGGATAGGCGCCCTTAATTTTAGGAAGATATTTTGATATAACAATGCTGACCACAGATGGCGCGACCTTTTTCACCGCCTCTATGGACAAGCGATCGTATTCACTGCTTGTGGTTAGTTGTGCGTTAGACATAGAAATATTATGAAGTTAAAAAGAATTTTTTTCAATAGAAATACCGTTACTGTGGCCAAAGACCTGCTCGGCAAGTATTTAGTCAGGCGAGTTGGCAAGAAGATTATTGCGGCAAAAATAACCGAGACGGAGGCCTATTGTGGCCGGAATGATTTGGCCTGCCACGCGTCAAAGGGTCTGACGGAAAGAACGAAAGTAATGTTCGGTCCGCCGGGTCACGCTTATGTATATTTGATTTATGGTATGTATCATTGCCTCAACATAGTAACCAGAGAAGAGGGCCATCCTGAAGCAGTACTAATCAGAAGTGTTGAATTACAGAATTACGGATTACGTATTACGGATTATAAAAAGAATACGCAATGCGTAATGCGCAATAGAACAATGGGAAATTTGAATGGTCCGGGAAAGTTGTGTCGAAAATTGAAAATAGATAAAAAATTCAATGGCGCTGATCTGTGCAAGAGTAGAGAGATTTGGATAGAAGGTTTTAAAGAGAAGCCGTCAAAAATTAAGAAAGGCAAACGCATCGGCGTTGATTATGCCGGAAAGTGGAAAGATAAGCTCTGGCGGTTTTCCTTGTAAATTGGTACTCTTGTCAGGCGAACCTTAAAAAGGACTAGAGATGCCAGACCGGAATTATAGGCAAGTAATGCGCCTTGAGCCTGGTGATGAAAAAAGATATGCCTTGGCAGATAGGGGAATTTTGATCTTGGATGACGAGATTAACGGTGCTGCTTCCTACAGCCTTACCCTCGATTTTCTATATAGGCATCTACTGGATATTGATACTACGATTTGGATAATTCTTAATTCTCCGGGCGGTGAGGTAGCTTATGGCCTAGCTATTTATGATGGAATCAGAATGCTGGTTGAGAATGGTAAAACCATCAATATTCTCGGAATGGGACACGTTGCTTCTATGGCCACGGCGATCATGCAGGCGGCCTCTCGAAGATATTCTCTGCCTCATACCCAGTTTCTGGTCCATCAAGTACATCAAACCATCGGATTTTTTGAAGTTGAAGAGGTGAATCAGGGCAAAGAGAGAGTTGAAGAAACGGAGCGTTTAAATGATATTGTAATGGGCTTGATTGCCAACAGAGCAGGTATTGAATTGGCAAAACTCAAAGAGCTTTCAAAAAAGACAGACGTGTGGCTTGATCCTGTACAAGCCCGACAATTAGGACCTAACGGCCTTATCGACGAGATTGTTACCAGGATACCTTTTTAAACGGCCTAAAGCCGTTTTTGATTTGCCATTTTCCAATCTTTCAGTTAATCTAACCTAAGCTCCATTGACAATACAGGAATTCAACCAATGGCAGAAACCAAACGCCACATAGTAAGATCCAGTATTATTGAAGAGACATTCCAACGTCTTTTAAGAGAAAAGAGGGTTATATTCATTACGGGTCCGATTAGTTTGGCTGTTTCCTCAGCTCTCACTCTTATGATTCTTGCTTCTGAGTTTGAAAAAGATAAGAGTAAGCCGGTTTGGGTTGTCATTTCGTCTAACGGCGGGGACCTTTATTCCGGTCTTGCTGTCTACGATCTCCTAAGGTCGCTTGTCGAAAAAGGGGTGCCGGTCCATACAATAGGAGTTGGCCTTGTTGCTTCAATTGCCGTACCCATATTTCAGGCGGGAACCAGACGATCCTGCTTTCCAAATACGCATATCGTAATTCATCAGGCAAGCTTACACGGACTTGGCGGAGGTGAGGTCAATATGCTTGACGACGAGATAAAGAATTCTTTGAAGCTGAATAGCCGAGTTCTCGATGTCATTTGTTTAAGGTCTGGTGTTGCAAGGGATCAATTGATTCAGGACACGAGGAAAACAGATCTACTTCTTAACGCCGAAGAGGCGCTGAGGTACGGTCCTCACGGTCTTGTGGACGAGATTATTACGACCTGGCCATTCTGATCCCGCATTTGCGGGGTTTTTGTTTTCATAAATAATCGGATATATTAGTAGTTATTATGGTGAAACGCTTGCTTAAACAAAAGTTAGAGAAATATTTTCCCGGTGTTGATTTTGACATTTTAGTTCCGCCGGATGATAAAATGGGGGATTATTCAACAAACGTCGCTTTCGTGCTAGCGAAGAAAGAAGGTAAAGATCCGATGAAAGTCGGTGAAGAATTGGCAGTTGATCTGAGAAAAGACAGAGATCTCATCGGCATTTTCGAAAAAATAGAAGTCGTAAAACCGGGGTTTGTTAACTTTTTCTTGGGAAAAGAATTTCTCCAGAAGCAACTTGAGGAAATTTATAAAAAACGCGATTCATTCGGTAAATCCGACGCAGGCAAAGGCAAGACGGTCATCGTAGAATACTCTTCTCCGAATATTGCCAAACCAATGCATATTGGCCACCTTCGTTCGACTGTTATTGGCGATGCCCTTGCGAATGTTTACGAATCCCTGGGTTATAAAATCATTCGTTGGAATTATGTGGGGGACTGGGGTACGCAATTCGGAAAACTGATCGCGGCTTGGAAAAAATGGGGCAAAGAGTTTGGCGGAACGAATACCCTTAACGCAATGCTTAGACTATACGTTCAGTATCATGAAGAAACCAAGAAACATCCGGAGCTTGAGGGTATAGGACAAGAAGAATTTAAAAAATTGGAGCAGGGCGATCCCGAAAACAGAAAACTCTGGGAACTTTTTAGAGAAGAGTCAATTCGCGAGTTTAAAAGAATTTACGACGATTTAAATATTAATTTTGATTTTGAAAGAGATGTTGCCAAAAGTGAGAGCGGATACGAGAAGGATTTGCCGGCCATTATCGAACTTTTGAAGCCGGATTTAAAGAAAAGCGAGGGAGCGCTTGTGTTTGAATTTTCGCCCGAAGCGATTCCGGCAAATTTGCCGTCTACGATTGTAGTTAAATCCGACGGAGCCAGCGTATATTTGACAAGAGAGTTAGCGACGCTTAAAGATCGGCTGGAAAACTATAAACCCGATAAGATTCTTTATGTTGTTGCCAACCAACAGACGCTTCACTTTGAACAGTTATTTGCCATTGCTAAAAAACTTGGTAAAAAAATCGGGCTACGCAACACAGAATTAATCCACGTTAAATTTGGGATGGTGCTGGGCGAGGACGGGAAAAAGCTGGCAACCAGAGAAGGTAAAGTGATCCCTCTTCAGGATGTCATAGATAAAATAGTTGCTCTCGCCGGCAAGGTCGTAAAAGAAAAGAATCCGGAACTGTCAGAAAAAGAATCAGATGAAATTGCCAAAGCAGTGGGTGTCGGAGCGTTGAAGTACGGCGATTTAAAGCAGCATCCCCACACCGATATGGTTTTTGATTGGGAGGCGATGCTGGATATTTCAGGCAACAGCGGGCCATACCTTCAATATACTTACGCCCGGCTATCCAGTATTTTGGTTAAAGCCGGACCGACAACTGACAACAGACAGCCAATAATTTGCGAGTTATTGAATCATGAACTTGAATTGCGGCTAATGAAGCGGCTTTTAGAATTTCCTGACGCAGTTGAAAAATGCGCGGATCTGAACGCTCTCAACGGTCTCGCTTTATACTTGTACGAATTTTCAAACGACATCAACCGTTTCTATGAGTCAGTCCGTGTTTTAGATGATGAAAACATTGAAAGACGCAACACCCGGCTTATGCTGGCAGAGACGGCAGCGGCGGTTCTTGAAAGAGGGCTTAATATTCTCGGCATCAAGGCGCTGAAGAGGGTTTAAGTTATCGGCGTTTTATAAACATAAAAGACAAAGCCCCCAAGATGTCCATCAGGAGATCGTTTATCGTGTCGTCCAAGTCACCAATGAAATAAGCTCTGATACTGAAACTGTTATAAATCGGTTCTATCAGAGTTTGGCTGGCCAGGTATTCGGCAAACTCCCAGACAACTCCTATAAAACTCACGGCGCCTAGTATAATAAGATATTTCTTTATCTTTCCTAATTCGCAATTTGCAATTCGCAATTCATTAATTTTAAGGTAATGAAACATCAACATCGCCATAAAAAATCCACCCAGAAAATGAATAGACATATCGAACCACCAAAATGAATCTACACTAAAATACATCCCAACAAAGTTGGTCACAAACACGATTATTAGGGCAAATATTGTCTTTTTCATCTCTTAAGTATATTATCGTCATTATTGCTTTTTGACAAAGGCAAGAATGACGGCAGCAGTTCATATTGCGGTAGGAGCGGTAGTTGGATTGTGGGGATCCAGGTTGGCCGGCGGATTGGTGAATTCCGAGTCAAAGCTGGTTCGGCTGGCCGTACAAGGCGGAACGGCTTTTTTTGTTGCCACGGCTTCTCATTTGGTGCTTGACGCGGTTCCTCATAGCGAGGTTATGTATGGTTCTGTATTGGGAAAGTGGTCGGTGCTGGCAACGGAACTGGTGATTATCTTTAATGCTATTTTCTGGATTTGTTGTGTCAGGAATCTCAACTTTCTCATTGTTTTTTCGGGAATGGCCGGCGGGGCTTGGCTGGACTGCGCAAGTTTGTTGTTGGATTCCGGCTTTCCGCAGAACTTTTTGCTGAACGCTGTTATAGATTTTCACAACTACTTTCACTCGCAATACGTGTTGGAACTGTCCCTTAGTTTGCCGATGCAAATAGTCATTGTCGTTTTTGCGCTTGTTTTTCTTTTTTAGTCCCGGCATCTCGGGGCTTTTTTATTTGTCAGGAAGTAGATTTTTGAGCTGCGTCAGACGCTATCGAAGATAACTCAAAAATTCACTTCCTGATTTGAGTTTTGGCTTAAATTCGGATATCTTTAATAAATGCTAGACTTCAAAAGAATAGAGCAGGATACACTGTCTTTTTGGAAAAAGAATAAAATTTTTGAGAAATCGCTGGCTCTTCGACCGGTTCGACAAGCTCACGGCAGGCAGGCTCAGGGCAAAAAACACTTTGTGTTTTTTGAAGGTCCGCCTACGGCTAACGGCCTGCCCCATATCGGACATTTTCTAACCCGCGTATATAAAGACGTGTACGGCCGCTACAAGACGATGCGCGGTTTTTTTGTTTTGCGGAAAGCCGGTTGGGATACCCACGGTCTGCCTGTTGAAATAGAAGTCGAGAAAGAGCTTGGGTTTAAGAATAAAAAAGACATTGAAAAATACGGTATAGCCGAGTTCAACAAAAAAGCCAAAGAGAATGTGTGGAAATACAAAGCCGAGTGGGAAGAAATGACAAGGCGCACCGGCTTCTGGCTTGATACCGATAACCCCTATGTCACTTACGAAAATAAATACATAGAGTCGCTTTGGGCAATAATCAAAAAGATCTGGGACAAAAAACTTCTCTATCTGGCTCATCGGGTTGTGCCTTTCTGTACGAGATGCGGCACGCCCCTGTCTTCCCATGAAGTGGCGCAAGGTTATAAAAAAGTTTCCGACAGGTCGGTATTCGTTAAGTTTAAAGTTAAAAGTTTAAAGTTAAAAAGTTCTGAACTTAAAAACTTGGGAACTGACAACTTGCAAACTTATATTTTAGCTTGGACGACTACTCCGTGGACGCTTCCGGGGAATGTCGCTTTAGCGGTCGGGAAGGACATTGATTACGCTGTAGTCAGAGTAGGAGAGGAAAACTACATTTTGGCAGAAGCTGCTGTTGAGAGAATTTTCAAATCCGATTCAAAATTCGAAATTCTAAATTCAAAATTCAAGGGTAGCGACCTTGTTGGGCTAGAATATGAGTCGTTATTTGATGTTAAAGAACTAAAGTCAGAAAAATCGTACAAAATCTATGACGCTGATTTTGTTTCAACCGCAGATGGAACAGGCGTGGTTCATACGGCGGTGATGTACGGAGAGGACGACTATAATTTGGGAACTAAAATTGGTTTGCCAAAATTCCACACCGTGGATGAGCAAGGAAGATTCACCGGTGTGAGCAAAGAATTGGACGGAAAGTATGTTAAAGATCCGGCTACTGAAGAATTAATTCTGCAAAAACTAGTGGCTAGCGGCTATTTGCTAGTGGCTAGTCCCCATGAGCACGACTATCCTTTTTGCTGGCGTTGCGATACGCCCCTTATCTATTACGCCAAAGAATCCTGGTTCATCAAAATGTCGGCGCTGAAAGACAAGTTGTTAAAGAACAACGGCAAAATTAACTGGATACCGGAACACATTAAAGAGGGCAGATTCGGTCAGTGGCTTAAAGAGGGCAAGGACTGGGCGTTTTCCCGAGAGAGGTATTGGGGCACGCCATTGCCGATATGGAAGTGCGGCGATTGCGGAGAGTTCCTTGCCGTCGGTTCGATGGATGATCTTGAGACGTATCGATACAAACCCAAGAATGAGTTTTATATTTTGCGTCACGGGCACAGTGAAAAAAACGGACAAGGCGGACGTGAGATAATCAGTTCTTTGGTTGAGGCCGACAAATATCATTTAACCGAAGACGGGAAAGAACAAATCAAAAAAGCGGCGCAAAAATTAAAAAAAACCGGCGAGATAAATTTAATAATCTCCTCTCCGTTTATAAGAACGCAAGAAACAGCCGAGATTGTTGCCAAAGAATTGGGGCAGGAAGTTATAACAGAACCTCTGCTTGGTGAATTTCAGCACGGCTCTTTGTGTGAAGGAAGGGAGCATAGCTTATGCGCCGCCAATCACTTAGTAAATCAGGGGTGGGAAACAAAAACAGTTGACGGTGAAAGTTGGAAGGATGTGCGTCGAAGAATGTCGGGGTTTTTAAGAAAATTGGATGAAAAATACAGCGGCCAAAGAATACTTATAGTTAGCCATGGCGACCCTCTTTGGTTATTGGAAACTTTCACTTTGGGGCTAAATCCAGAAGAAACGATATCTTCAAGAGACAGTCGCTTTATTCAACAAGGCGAATTAAAGAAAATAGACCTCAAGAACTGGCCGTATGATGACGACGGAGAACTGGATCTTCACCGTCCCTATATTGACCGCATAGAATTAAAATGTAAAAAGTGCGGCGGCTCATTCGATAAAACTCAGAGCCGCCCTGAGCAAGGCCGAACGGGCGGCAAAATGACCAAAGTTCCCGATTTGATAGACGTGTGGTTTGATTCTGGCGCAATGCCGTATGCGCAGTGGCACTGGCCATTTAAAGAGACAAGAGACAAGCAACAAGAGACAAGCAATTTAAAAATGTTTAAAGAGCAATTTCCGGCTGATTTTATTGTTGAAGCGATAGATCAGACGCGGGGATGGTTCTACACGTTGTTGGCGGTGTCGACTTTGCTGGACAAAGGCACGCCCTATAAGAACGTAATGGTGCTTGGCCATACGCTTGATGAAAAAGGGCGCAAAATGTCCAAGTCCCTCAAAAATTTCGTGCCCGTTATGGATCTTATGGATAAATATGGCGTCGATGTGTTGCGATGGTACTTTTTGTCGTCAATGCCCATGGGTGAATCAAAGAGTGTAATTCCGAAAGAGATAGAAGATAAATTTAAGGGGTTTATGACCACGCTGGATAATTGCGTCAGATTTTATGAATTATATGCGTCTGATAAAGCGACTTGGACTCACGATACTAGGCCCAAAGAATTGCTTGATAAATGGATATTGTCGAAACTTCACGGCTTAGTGAGTGAGGTGACTGAAAGTTTGGATAATTATGATCCAACGACTGCCGCCCGAGCGATTGAAAAGTTTGTGGTAGAAGATTTTTCCAACTGGTGGCTAAGACGCTCAAGAAAAAGAAAGGAGGCGCTTGACCTCTTAAGGTTTATTTTACTTCATTTGGCAAAAGTGCTGGCTCCCTTTACGCCGTTTATGGCTGAAGACATTAAGACCAGAATGCATAAATTCCAGAAAGCTGGGCACGAAAGCGTTCATCTAAACGACTGGCCAGAGGTGGATAAAAAATTAATTGATAAAAAACTTGAAGAAGAAATGGATAAGGTGAGGGAGGTTGTCAGAGTCGGTCTGGCCTTAAGGAAAGAAAAACAAATCAAAGTAAGACAACCGCTAGCTAAGATAATACTCGGCGGCAGCCAAGATACAAAAGCTACTGCGCTACTGCGCTACTGCGCTACTGCGCTCGGTGACTTAATTAAAGAGGAGCTGAATGTTAAAGAGGTTGTTTTTAACGAGAATCAAAAAGAAGACACTGTTTTAGATGTGGAATTAACTCAACCGCTTATTTTTGAGGGTTACGCGCGCGAGTTGATGCGACAAATACAAGATATGCGAAAAGAGGCGAAGTATCGCTTGGACGACAGAGTGTTTGCTCAATGGCACAGCGATGACGAGGGTTTGTCGGAAGCTATCCGACAATTTTCTGACGAAATAAAAAAAGAAGTTCTGCTTTCAGAATTTAACAACGGACCCCACGACGGCAAGGCGTATGATGTTGAAAAAGAATTTGAACTCGTTCCTCAGAGGAAAATTTGGATAGGGTTAAAAAAATGAAAAAACGAGTATTCATAATTCACGGATGGGGTGGAAATTCTAATGAGGGATGGTTGGTTTGGTTGAAGAATCAACTCGCGGACAGGGGATTTAAAGTTGTTGTGCCTGACATGCCAGATACCGATAGCCCCAAAATTAGTGTTTGGGTTAACCACCTTAAGAATTTAGTTGGTGTGTGCGATAGAGATAGTTATTTTGTCGGACATAGTATCGGCTGTCAGGCGGCCATGAGATATTTGGAACAGCTTCCAGAAAACGAAAAAATTGGCGGAGCTATATTTGTCGCAGGATGGTTTAATTTGACCGATGAAACTTGGGATGAGAATTATACCAAAGAAATAGCTGATGAATGGATAAATACGCAAATTGATTTTGAAAAAATTAAACGACACACAAATAATTTTGTATTAGTTGCTTCAGATAACGATCCTTATGTTGCTTTGAGTAATGCCGAATTGTTTAGAAATAATTTTGGAGCAAAGATTATAATACTGGAAAACAAAGGCCACGTTTCAGGTGAAGATGGTGTGAATGAACTCCCTGTTGTTCTGGAGGAATTATTAAAAATGGTAAAGTGAAAGCTCGCCAAGGAGGCGAGCGGTGTGAGTCCGGTGCGTCATGCGCCCTTTGAGGGCCCACTCAGCCGTGTTAGGTCTGAGCGCCAGGCCTTGCGGTCCCCAGCTTTGGCCTCCGAACTCACAACTATACGATATCACATCATGCAAACTAAAGCAATAATTATAAAAAAACAAAATACTAGCGAGTATGACCAGTGGGTGACTTGTTACACGGAAGAATTTGGCAAACTTAAAACGGTCGCGAAAAGTATACTCAAGTCGGGTTCTATCCAATCGCTACATTTGGACATATTTAATTTAGCAGAGTTTGAGCTTATTAACGGCCGAGGGATGCCGATAGTTACCGGAGCGCAAATGATCAATTCCTTCGGGGGAATCAAAAGTTCTCTTGTCAAAACGGCGGTGGCTTATTTTTTCACCGAGACGCTGGATAAAATGGTTTTTGAGAATGAAAAGGACGAAGAACTTTGGTCTTTTTTAGCTTCTTTTCTTGGCGAACTGAATAAAGATGACAGCTGCCCGGTGAATTTGTTGCGGCAAGGCCAATCAAGATTGCTTGATATTCTTGGTTATTTGCCGGAGACTGGTTCTTGCCAAGTATGCGACGACAAGTTAAGCGATGGTGATTTGGGAGCTTTTAACTACGCGTTAGGCGGTATTGTCTGCAAGAAATGTTTTTTGTCAGGTCACGGAGGCATATTGATAAGCCGCGAGGACTTTAATTTGATCAGCGGAAAGAATGGTAAATCTGGCGACGAAATTTACAAAAAGTCAGTTCTGGACGGGATATTTGAATATATTTCCGGCAATAAGTTCTCTTCGCTGGATTTTCTCAGTATGGTAAGATAAATAAACATGACCCATATTATATTAAAGTGGCTAATTTTATTGGCTCTGGTTCTGTTCATGGTGGCGATAGTGATATTCTTTTTCGGCAAGCCGTCGTTCAGTGAGGACCAAGTTGTTTTGGAATTGGAGGGTCCGACGCAGGCCTCTGTCGGCGATGAGGTGGTATACAAGGTCAAGTACGGAAATCAGACAAAATTGGAGCTTAAGGATTTAAGGTTCAAATTCACCTATCCTGAAGAGTCGGTTGTGCTCAAGGGAGATGAAATACTGAAAGAGTTGAGCGAAACTTTTACCGTAGACAATCTTCAAGGTGGCAGATCGGGAGAGAAGGAATTTCGGGCATTTTTGATAGGCGACAGAGGAAATATCAAGAACGCTAAAGTGGAACTTGAATTCAGGGCCGGAAATTTGCGCTCATCTTTTGAAAAAAGTGATACCATATCTACGACCCTTGTCAGCGTGCCGATCTCCCTTGCTTTGGTGGCGCCTCCATCCGTTGTATCCGGCCAGACGATAAGCTACATTCTTGATTATAGGAATGAGTCCAGCGACAACATATCCGACATAAGATTTGAATTTACTTACCCGGACGGATTTGCTGTTCAAGAACGAACCCCGGCGCCGTCGGGAACAAATATCTGGTCCGTACCTTTGTTGAGGCGCGGCGAAGGCGGCCGGATAAAAATAAACGGAACTTTGAGCGGCAAAGAGGGGGGAATCAAAACCGTTTCCGTTATTTTGAAGCGGGGCATTAACGGGGAGTTTGTTAATTATCAAAAAGCCGCGACTTCATCATTAATATCAAACCCGCCCTTAGGACTGGACATTTTTGTAAACGGTTCCCAGGATTATTCAGCCCATCTCGGAGACCGCCTCCAATATTCGGTTAGATACAGGAATAATTCCGCTTCTAATTTAATAGGCTTGAATTTGAGAGTTAAGCCGGAAGGAGAAATGTATGACATCGAGACGCTTGATACCAACGGAGGATTCTATGACAGTTCCAGCGGAACGATACTTTGGAATGCCGCAGTCGTATCCGATTTTTCCGCTTTGCCCCCCAACAAGTCTGGAGAAGTAAGATTTGCAATTAGTCTTAAGAGGGGTTTTCCGTCCGGCGGAATTGGAGGGAGGAATTTCTCCGTGAAGTTAGCCGCCAACCTGAGAACTCCAAATGTTCCGTCCGATGTTGATGGCAGCGAGGTTGCCGCAACCGCAGACTTGGTAACCAGAGTGGGTACTCAACCGACGTTATCTCAAACGGCTTTCTACAACGATCCGGCATTCGGTTTCTCCGGTCCCTTGCCGCCCAAGACGGGCGAAGAGACGGTCTTTACCGTTCATTGGCAGATAGCTAATCCGGGAAATGATATGAACAACGCAGAGGCGAAGGCCATATTGCCGCCGGGCGCAATATGGAAGAATATCGTCAGTGTTGGTCTTGGCCAATCAGAGCCGACTTTCAACCCCAATAACTCAGAGGTAAGGTGGAATATCGGAGTTCTGCCGCAAGGTACTGGAGTACTGACCCCGAAATATGAAGCCAGTTTCCAGGTAGGCATTAAACCGTCGGTTGCCGGTCAGACGCCCACGATAGTAAAGGACGGCAGTTTCTCCGGCATAGACAGTTTTACTAAGGAAAAAATAATTCTTAATGTGCCCGATCTGACCACCGATGAATTAGTTGACAGGCCGGGTGAAGGAACGGTCCAGTAAAACTTGCGCGCCCTCCGCCAGCTTCCGCTTGGCGGTACGGGCCCTAAAGGGTTTGCCCAATTTCTTTGTTGCAAGCTCCAGTCCCCCCTCACCCCGCCTTGGCGGGGCTCGGTACGGGCTTCGCTTGCGCCTCGAACTTGGCCAAACGCGCAAAGTTTTAAGTATAATTATGTTATGGAAAATAAATTAGAAAAAATTGTTTCGCTGTGTAAACGCCGGGGTTTTGTTTTCCCCGGTTCGGAGATATACGGCGGGCTGCGGGGTACTTGGGATTATGGTCCGCTCGGTTCAGAGCTGAAACACAACCTCAAAGATGCTTGGTGGGATTTCATGGTCCGCCAAAGAGAGAATGTTGTCGGCGTACAAGCCGCAATTATGATGAACCCCAAGGTGTGGGAAGCGTCAGGACATACCGAGTCATTTACTGATCCGCTGGTTGAGTGCAAGATATGCCACTCTCGTATTCGTGCCGATCAAGAGGAAGAAATAAAAGACCACGAACAAACCCATAAAGGCGAAAATCCGCCAGTTGGCGGAAAATGGACCGAACCGAAAAGATTTAATCTTTTGGTTGAAGCAAAGCTTGGGGTTGTGGAAGGAGAAAAATCAACCGTTTATCTGCGCGGAGAAATAACGCAGGGTGTTCATGTTAATTTTAAGAACGTGCTTGATTCCACAAGGGTTAAGGTGCCGTTCGGGATTGCTCAGATAGGCAAAGCTTTTCGAAACGAAATTACTCCAGGAAATTTTACTTACCGCTCCCGCGAGTTTGAACAGATGGAACTGCAATATTATATTCAGCCTGATGAGAAAGTTAGTGATGAAACCTTTGAATACTGGAAACAAGAACGAATGAACTGGTATCTCGGCCTCGGGTTGAAAAAAGAAAAAACCCGCTTCCGTCAGCACGAGAAAGACGAACGTGCTCACTATGCCAGAGACGCTTGGGATATTGAATACGAGACGCCATTCGGATGGAAGGAATGCGAGGGTATTCATAATCGAGGAGACTGGGACCTAAGAAGACATTCTGAATTTTCCGGTACGGATCTAAGTTATTTGGATCAAGAAACGGGTGAGCGATATATCCCTTGGGTGATTGAAACATCGGGGGGCGTTGATAGGGCCTTGCTGTTTTTTTTGCTTAACGCCTATGAAGAAGATGGAGGCAGAGTTGTTCTGAAACTCCATCCGAAACTTGCTCCGTACAAAGCGGCGGTGTTTCCGCTGGTTGCCAATAAGCCGGAGTTGGTTGATAAAGCCAGACAAATATTTAGGGATCTGAAAGGCACGGGTCTTAATGTTGCCTGGGATGACAGGGGAAACATAGGCAAACGCTATTACTCACAAGATGAGATAGGGACCCCCTATTGCATAACTGTTGATTATCAAACTCTTGAAGACGGAACTGTTACGGTACGAGACAGGGACACGATGAAACAGGAGAGGGTAAAACTTTTGGAACTGACGGAAATTCTCAAGGAAAAAGTAGGACAATAAATCAGCCACTCGTCAATATTGACTATTTTAACCGATCAACTTATATGTGGTGTAGGTTTTTGTTTTTTGAAAATAAGGAAGGCAGATGTTCAAGTCAATCACGGCGGGCTTTTTTGTTGTCGCAATGTCTTTGGTTGCCATGGGGTGCGACAGCTTAAGCGGGTATTCTCCGACAAGTCCTTCGCTGGCAGATTCTTCGGGAAACTTGAATGAAACATCAAGCATCAAAGAAGCCGTCGGGGATGTTGCGGCTGATTTGGAGGACCCCAAAACCATAAACGGCGTGGAGTTTGCAACTGTCAGGGGATGGCTCGCCAATATCTATCCTTGGGAATATGTCCCGGAGCAATCAACGGTTCATCCAGTATCTCGGCTTTGGAACCCGCGCCAACAGCCTTCTCCTTTTCAGGTATCGGAACAATGCCGACAGATAAGAGAATTTGGCGGCGGAGCCGCTGTTCTTGAATATAGCCCAAACCCAAGACTTGGCTGGCATAATTATTGGCTGAGTACCGGCTTTGCGAACGGATGCGGCCCGTTCTTCCTTCTCTACGAACACATTAACGGGACCCGGTTTATTCCCGTCGATGGCGGTCCCAAAGACATGAGCAATCCTTATAATCGCCAAGTGTTCAAGGATGACATTGATTTCATGTTTAGGAACGTCATCGTTCCGTATCAGTCGCGATATGTTGCCGTGAATGGCCGGGCCGTTATCTATCTGTGGTCGTCGGTTCAGATGACCGGAGATTTCGCCAGTTTGCTTGAAGAAGTTAAAAATGAGTACCCGATATTTTTTATCGGGTCAGGAGAAATGTGGAGTGCGCCTCGAGGCGCTGAAGATGTCGCCAGAGTAAGAGCGCTTGACGGTTTTATGGAATATACTTTGGGCGGACGCAGTAATTACTTAAGAGCGGTTCAAGATTATAACAGAGCGTCATTTTCTTGGCGGGGATACTTGAGAGATCTTGAAACTAAAACTGGCAAGAGGCATCTTTTTATTCCGACATTTCAGGCGGCATACGACGACACTAAAATTATCCCAAGAAGAAACAATCCAACTATGTATGCCCGTTCTGTTGATGAAGTAAAGTACCACGCAGAAATGATTCGGAGCGGGATGGGGAGCGTTTATGACTATTTAATCGGCCCATTCGTTGTTTACGGCGAATTACTTGAGGGCGCTGCGGTGATTGAGTCGCAATGTCTGGCTGCGACCATGGATACGCCGGGTAGATTTGTCGGTTGCGGTACGGCTCGGCTTCAAATCCTGAAAGAATATTTCGGGTGGAGATAAAATGAAAAACATCCTGTGGACGATGATTATGCTGTGTATTTTCAGAACGGCTTCGTTTGCTCAAACAGATGCACAACCGCCGGTACTTCCGTCAGAACCAATTATCAGTTACACACTCTTTGTTCAACCTCACTTAACCTGCCAATGTCTGCCAACCAACCCAACTCCTAAAGAACGGGCGCCGATTTTCTTTTTGGATATTCCGATTTCTCCTTTTTGGGATACGGTCGGAGCGGACAGAATTAAAAACAGAACTATCCAATTCGGCGGATCGGCGACGCCCTGGAAGGAAACAGCCGTGTTCGGCGGCTGGCCTGTTCCAAGAATTATTTTTGCGGTATCGGATTTCCGCGCCAGCGTGGAAGGCGGAATTATGAAGACCCAGAATGCGAGTCTTGTCCGAACAATGGAACAAGCTTATGTGACTCTTGATGGAGCCGTGTGGTATGTGCTGGTTGGCGCGGAGGGATTTTTTGGCCAAGAGCAAATTCCGCGAGCCACAAAAAGCGTAAACTTTGAGGCAGATTTCCGCCGTCGTTCATATGGTGGACAAGGCTGGCTCGGCATAAAGATAGGAGACTTTAATCGAAGTTTTATTGTTGGCCGATATGGAAGGGGATATGCGCGGACGGAGGGTTCAACTCGCTTTAATGTTCCAAGCGTAGATGATCTTGACCGGTTCTCTTTATACGCTGAAGAATTCAAGATCGAATCTTTTTCCGTTGAGGGAAAAGCGAGGGCAAAGCGAATAAGCCAGTCGGTACAATTTGAACGGGTGGAATATCAAAGAGTGATTCCGTCTCCTGACCCGCTACGTTTTGGCGAGAACCACCTTCAAGACATGCGGTTAGAAACCGAAACAGAGATTACTCCTTTTCCGCGCGCTCGACTCTTGCGAGGAGTAGTTGTTCTGACAAAAGACTTTCGAAATCAGAACAGACTCATGTTTATCAATGATTATTCGTCTGTCCGTGTTTTTCTTCGCTTAGCGTTTTGATCCCGCCACGGCGGGATTTTATTTTTATACCGAGACATGATGCGCCTGTGTTTATAACCGGTCAAAAAGACGCAAAAACGCAAAAAATTGACTTTTTTGGGGAAAAGGTGTATAATTAGAGTATGGTCAAGGTTGCGATGGAACGCCTTGTTCCTATTGGCAACCTCTTCACAAACAGGGGGAGTACGTCATGAGACACGCTTTTCTGTTCGTTTCGGCGGTGGTGTTGGCGGTGGTGTTGGCGGCCTGCGACAGGCTGCCGACGGGGCCGTCGCGAGACGATGCTCCTCCGGAAATTCCTCCTGGCGCGACACTTCACCAGGTGCCGTTGCCGGGAACGAGCCAAACATTTCGGTGGTGGATTTCCTCCATCACCCCGGAGCGGGGATCGCAGCTGGTTATTGGCCAACATTGGTCGATCCAAGCGGCGTGTGACGCGCCGAATGGATACAGTTTTTTTCTCCAGGGGGAGTTTTCCGATGGACCAGGCACCCCGGGCGGAATCAATCCGGATGGCTATGGCTATCCGGTGAATTTGGGTGCTGGGTCCGGATCTACAGACGGTTGTTCTTGGGCGCGTTCAGTCTTTGGAGTAGGAAGTGAGGTGAAGCCCTCTACTCCGAACCTTCCCTATGTCCGTTTTTCGGTATGGGTAAGGGCGGGGACGACATTTAGTCCGCCGGGGTATCCGATCACCCCGCCCGACATGGTGATTGACGAGTTTATTGGCTGGCGACGGCCATGATGAACTCTCCGTTCTACTGGGCCGACGATTGTCGGCCCCATTTTGTTTTTGTGGATAAGTTATGCGGTTTAATTTGATATGATTGTATTGATTTAATATGTCCAAGAAGACTTCGGTTATAGTTTCGATTATTGTTTTACTGCTCATTGTCGCGATGGGTTTTTATGCCATCCCGTTCAAGGGCGAGCGGGTTGATATTCGTAAGTTCGCGGGTAGTGTTACCGGCATAGAGGGGGAGGTTATCACGCTTCGCGGGATTTTTACCGGTTTGCCCGGAACTATTCCGGAAGAAATATCATCCGAGCGGGATTTTTCGTTTCGGACGGATGAAACCACGCGATTTGAAAAGGTTGATATCGGTTGGCCGACTTGGGAAGAAGTAGCGGCAGCTCCGAACGGCTATCTCGAATTTAGCGTTGAGGATTTGGTCCAGACTCAAGGAGAAGGAACACTGGATGATCTTAAGAACCTGTTCTTGTCTAATCCCGGGGCGGTGTATGTGGAGGCGGATTTTCGGGCGTCTATCCATAATTCCAAAAATCCAGTGGCATCCGCCATTCTTTATAAATTGATAAATATGCCGTCTCCGCCAACACGCACCCCATGATTAGGTTAAATCTAAAAAATCTCTGCACCGTTTCTTTTCTGGTTTTCATTGTTTTCTTTGCCGTTCATCATGACGCCGGCGCCGCATCAGTTACGAATAGTTGGGATTTTCAATGTTCTAGGCACGGGTTCGGAGAAACTAGTGATTGCGGTGGTACACAAACTATTAACATACCAACTGGCCATCCTTACACTTCCGCTGCTGCCAGCTTTCAGTTTTTGGGCCATCGGCACGGAGGTTCTAGTATTCAAGTATCAGTTTGCATATTTGGTGATGGTGTTGATACGCCACAGACGCAGTGTGGCGCATGGAGCTGTGCGGGTGATACTTGCGGACCCGAGTATGGCAACGAACATCCATTTCCTCGTCTTAGTAGCGGGCAAGTTGGTATCGCGGGTTTTACTAACGGATTTATAACTTATTATGCTAGAGTAGTTGATGCTGAAGTGCGAAATCAGGGGTCTTGGGCCGCTTATTATCCTGATCCTGAACCACCTCCTCCACCTCCTGGTTTTGTAAACTTAAACTTTACCGTAAGAGATGCTTGTTCCAGCAGTGGCATATCCGGCGCGACGGTTCAGGTTGACAGAGATTTTGGAAATGGAACCACAAGAACTACAGATGGCGGTGGTTTTGCTAGTTTTGGAGTGGCCCGAAACACTTCGAATATAGGATGGAGTGTCTCCGCCGGCGGTTACAATAACGGAAGCGGTACCGCTAGCACCAATACTTTAGACGTAAATGTCCCCGTCAGTTTAAACAGGACTGCCGGATGCGGCGGTGGTCCACCTCCTCCACCTCCTCCACCCCCTCCACCGGGCGTAACTTGTTCGTTGAGTTTTTCTCCTTCAACAATTGACGAGGGTCTATCCTCTACGGCCATTTGGAACACCAATGATGCCGACGGTTCCATTCCATATAGCTGTAACGGAAGCGGCATACCGTCTCCCGGCACCCTTGGCGGGGCGAGCGGTTCAACACCTGTGACTCCGACCAATAGTCAGACATGCATTATCACCGTTCAAAATAGCTCCGGTTTAACCGGCCAGTGTCAGGGTTCAATCACGGTTGCTAATCCCATTCCAACCACATCCAACGTTTCCGTCACCATGCCCAACTACTGCGTTTCCGGTCCTACGGCTACCGTCGGCTGGAGTTATTCCGATCCGTCCGGCAGCCCTCAACTGGCTTACCAGGTTCAGATAGACAATCAGGGCTCGTTCAACAGTCCGGAAGTGGACAGTGGTAAAGTAACCTGTCAGAACTGCCGGTCGTACTTTGGCGGTTCCGGTATTCTTCAATTTAATACCACTTATCAAGCTAGAGTAAGGACCTGGAACACTTATGACTCTGCTTCGTCGTGGCAGGAAGCGACTATCTGCAACGGCACCGGCTGTCAACCGAATGGAAGTTGGAGAACGCCCACGCATGCCTACCCCAACGTCAATTCCCCCTATCAATTTTCCTGGTCGCCCCCAAATCCGGCTGTTAACAACCCGGTTCAATTTACCGATCGCACTTGGTTTGCTCCGTCAAGCAACAACAGGGCTTGGTCTTGGACATTCGTTCCCGCCGGCGGAGGCTCAGGTTCATCAACTGCTCAAAACCCAGTTTATACTTTCAATAGTGAAGGCATCTACCAAGTTACTGAAAGGGTGAGGGACAATGCTTTGCCCCCCGGCCAATACTGCACCGGTCCGACTCAGGCGGTGAACATACAGAAGCCGATACCGATCTGGATAGAAGTGGCGCCGAGGTAGCAATTATAAAGTCAACCAAAACCCCGCCCGTGCGATAATTTCAGGGTGGGGTTTTGGTTGACTGAAACCAAATAATCAATTAAATTTCTTTAAAGAACTTTAGCGGAGATAATTATGTCAAACCAAGAACATCCTCTTCCGATTCATAACGTCCGTATCAAAAAACTCAAGTCGTTGCTGGCGATAATAGAGAATTCCGTAAAGGGTAGCGGCAATTATTTATTCCGTAATCTTTATGCTGATGAGAATGGAAAAGAGATAGATCTTCTTGAAGACGGCAAGAATTCCTGCGGCGTTTTTGTTTCCTGGATACTGCTTACGCTAGAATTAATTAAGCGTCCGCATTCAACAGTTTATGGAACCGAAAAAGATCTTGTATTGAGCGGTTGGTATGAAATCAAAGAATTAAGACCCGGCGCCGTTGTTGTTTGGGAAAAACGGCTGGCTGATGACGGACTTCTCGGAGATAAAAATGTCGAGCTTTCCCACATAGGTTTTTGTGTAAGCGAGACGGAGGCTGTCAGCAACAGTTCTAAGGGAACTGGTTTTCCGTGGAAACACAACATTACTTACGGTGGTACCCGTAAAATAGAGAAAATATATTGGCACTCCGATTTAGACAAATAGCGCCCCGCCACTTGGCGGGGTTTTTAATTTTTGGTATATCATAGCCAGTGTTCTTTAATCGGGAAAGGCAAAAATGAGAAGTGAGCAGGATGATCGCTGGCTTCGCTCCGAGTTAAGGGGCCACGCTTTTGATGATTTTCTTAATCCGCCCGGTTGGGGCAAGGTCAAGACGAGAAAAGGCATATCTTTGGCCACCAACTTCTCTCAACATATCGGACTCAATATTCCCATAGTATCAGCCAATATGGATACAATCACTCGAGCCAGAATGGCGATTGCTATGGCCAAAGAGGGCGGCATAGGGATTATTGAAAGATATTTGAGTATTGAGGAACAATGCGACGAGATCAGAGAAGTAAAAAGAAAAGAAAGTCATATCATACTTCAGCCGCACAATATTTCTAAAAATGGCACGATAGCTCAGGCCAAAGAGTTGATGGAAAGGAATAAGGTCGGTTGTCTGGTTATTCTAGATGAGTCGGGAAAACTCCTCGGTCTTCTAAGCCATCGAGACGTACGATTCGCGCGGGATAACGACTCGGTTGCCAACAGAATGAAGCCCGTTGAGCGGCTTGTTACCGCAAGCCCCGATACTACGCTTAACCAAGCCAAAAAACTGCTGGACAAGAGTCGGTTAGAAAAACTGCCGTTGGTCGACGAAGGATTCAAGCTCGTCGGTCTTATTACAGCCAAAGACATTGAGAACCTGGACAGATACCCTCTCGCCAACAAGGACATCAACGGACGTCTGGTTGTCGGAGCCGCGGTGGGAGCGGTCGGGGACTTTCTTGAAAGATCATCCGAATTGGTTAAGGCCGGCGTTGACGTGATAGTTATGGATATAGCCAACTTCCAGTCCGAGCCCGGGATAGAAGCGGTCAGAAAATTCCGCAGAAAATTCCCCGATACGGAGTTAGTTGTGGGCAATGTCGTTCTTCCGGAGGCGGTGGAGATTTATCAGCGCTTCGGGGTCAACGGCGTCAAGGTGGGATTGGGCCCAGGTTCGGCGTGCACGACTCGATACAATACCAATATTGGCGTTACTCAAGCGCAGGCGATATATGAATGTGCCAGGGTTGCCAAAATTCCGGTAATTGCCGACGGAGGCATCAAAAGGGATGGTCATATAAGTTTGGCTTTATTGCTGGGTGGTGATTCTGTTATGATTGGCGGCCTTTTTGCCAGTACCGATGAAACTCCAGGTCTGGTATTTCGGAAATCTACAGGCCAGAGCGTAAAAAGCTTCAGAGGCATGGCGTCCCGTGAAGCGATGCACCAAAAATTAAAAGCAGAAGAAGCCGATGACCCGTATGAAATTTCATCTCGGATGAGTCCGGAAGGCATTGAAAAAGAAGTCGAAGCCAGAGGATCAGTTGTGCCCATTGTCAGAGAAATGGCCGGCCACATCGCTTCCATGATTAGTTATATCGGTGGTCGCACGCTTATAGAAGCCCAGGGTATATTTATGGCTAACCCGAGTAAATATCTCGTTAAGCTTTCAGAGGCTGCAAAGAAGGAATCGTTCGATAGATAAAGCCCGTAGGGGCTTTTAATTTAGCCAAATTCATGATAATATTATAGTGATTTCGATGCCTATTTACAGAACTCTTAATCAAAATTTTTTCAAAAAATGGTCTCCAAAAATGGCATATGTTTTAGGATTTTTCGCAGCGGATGGGAATATGATAATAAATAATAGGGGAGCCCATTTTATGGAGTTTGTTTCAACCGATAAAAGTATTATTGTTAAAATAAAAAATGCACTTTGTTCTAACCACAAAATAAGTTGTCGTAAAAGAGATAAGAAGTGGAAACCGGCATATAGGTTACAAATTGGGAGTAAGGAAATATTCAGTGATTTGGTTGGGTTGGGAATGATGCCGGCGAAAAGTAATATTATTAAATTACCAAATATTCCCGATGATTATTTTAATGATTTTTTGCGTGGATATTTTGATGGCGATGGACACGTGTCAGTCTCTACTTATCGGCGGAAAGGTAGAAAAAGTAAAAGCACCATAATTATCACCGGGTTTACTTCCGGAAGCAGAAAGTTTTTAGAAGAGCTTAAACTGATACTTGAAAATCATAAAGTTGCGGTAGGTGGCTCCCTTTATACCACCAATGGGCATCATTTATGTTTTTCAACGCGAGATAGTCTGCGACTCTATAATTTTATGTATCAGAAAGAAAAAGGCTTGTACTTGAGAAGAAAAAAGGATATATTCAAACATTATTTTAACAATTTTTTGGGGGCGTAGCTCAATTGGTTAGAGCGCTTCCCTGTAGAATTTGCAGCTTTTCGTCGAAAGGCGGATTGAAAAATTCCGGGATAACGGTGAAGGCTAAATCTTTAAGACATGCGAACACCGTGGGAACCAGGCATTTTCTTCGTAATTAGTAGAAAGTGCTTGGGCGCCGTAGAGACTAGATACCGGAGTCCCTAAAGATTCTTCTATGGGAATGATATAGTCCACACCACTACGAAAGTATTGGACAAGTGCACGGAAGAGGTTGCGGGTTCGAGTCCCGTCGCTCCCGCCATGTTATATAACTTGGCTGTTTTAATAATCACAGTTTCGTCTTTTGCGGGGTTGGTTATCATAGCAACCAGTTACGATCCGTATACTGCCGGCAAACTTATAAAATTCTTATTTTTCGGATCCCTAGTCCTTGTCTTATCCGGCTTGGTTATGGGTATCAGGATAATTTTAAAAAATAGATGGCGAAAGAATTCATCAAAATAGAATCTCCGGAAGAAGTTGAAATTGCCGAACAGCTTAATGAAAGGCGGGATCCGGATGGGTTGCGTATGAAGCGGTTTTTGGCTATGCCCGATCTTTCCCGAACTCCCGGCAATCCGCTTTATGAAATAGTTCAGCGGGTTTTGAATTGGCCAAGTTTTAAAAATTTCGACGTGATTCAGGTTCCGGAGATTGTGCCGACTGACGTCAGTTTCGACCTGTTTGACTTTCCCGCCGATCATCCGGCGCGTTCTCGGTCTGACACCTACTATGTGGATAATGATCACATTCTCCGCACCCACACCACGGTTATGTGGTATTACTATTTGAAAGACGAGAGTATTAAAAAACGCATGGCTGCCGGTGAGCCAGTCGGTGCATTTTGTTTCGGTAAAGTTTACCGGCGGGATGAACTCGACCGGCACCATATGAATGTGTTTCACCAGATAGACGGTTGGTATCTTGCTCCGAAAGACAAAGACATTATAACAACTAGTGAATTGCAAGAGGCATTATCCGGTTTTGCCAAAGCGGTTTTCGGCTCCGACGTTCAGATTCGTTTCAATGACGACAGATTTCCATATACCGATCCTTCCATTGAAATGGAAATAAACAAAGACGGAAAGTGGCTTGAGGTTGCGGGCGCCGGAGTGGTCAAGGGGAGTGTGCTTGAGAAATTCGGCGTTGATTCATCCAAGTGGAATGGCTGGGCCTTCGGTCCCGGCTTAGAGCGGTTTGCAATGATATCAATGGAATTGCCTGACATTCGGCTTCTGTGGTCTCAAGACGAAAGAATTAAAAAGCAATTGAAACTCGGCCAAAAATATCAGGAGGTTTCAAAGTACCCGCCCATAACCCGCGATATTTCTTTTGTGGTCAGCAAGGACTTTGTCCCCAACGATTATTTTGATCTTATTCGCGATCTTGGCGGAGATCTGGTTGAGCAAGTCGAGTTGATAGACAAATACGAAGACTCAAACAAGTTCGGCTCGGACAAGGTAAGCTATACATACCGTATTATTTATAGAAGCATGGAGAGAACGCTTAAAAGCGAGGAAGTAGATGTAATCCAGGACAAGATTTATCACGAAACAGCGGGACAGTTTAACGCCGAATTAAGATAGAAATTATCAAGATTTCCGTCTTGCCTGTGACTCCTAAAAATGATATAATTGAATAAGATTAAATGGTCCCGATGAGCGGGATTACTCATTATAAAATGGCCGCAAAAGACGACAAAAATAAACAATCTTATACCGCCGAGTCCATACAGGTTCTTGAGGGTCTGGAACCAGTCAGGAAACGACCCGGTATGTATATCGGTTCTACCGGACCGGAAGGCCTTCACCATTTGATATGGGAGGTTTTTGATAATTCGCTCGACGAGGCGATGGCTGGCCACGCCAAGAATATCGAGGTTATTTTATTGCCGAACGACAGAGTTAGGGTAAAGGACGATGGGCGAGGCATACCCGTTGAGAAACACAAGCAGACAGGCAAATCAACTTTGGAAACGGTTCTTACGGTTCTCCATGCCGGAGGTAAATTCGGCGACAGCGCCTACAAGGTCTCGGGTGGGTTGCATGGAGTTGGTGTATCGGTGGTAAACGCACTCTCAATTTATTTGCGCGCCGAAGTGCATCGCGATGGCGGTATTTTTGAACAAGAATACGTTCGTGGCGAACCTAAAAAGGCGGTCAAAAAGATCGGCTCTGCCAAAGATACCGGCACGATTGTTGAGTTTGAGCCGGACCTAGAGATATTCAAAGAAATTAAATTTGACTGGGGCCAAATATTGACTCACTTGCGCCAGCAAGCGTACCTGACCAAAGGAGTAAGGATAAGCGTCAAAGATGAAAGAACCCCTGTCAAATATTTAAGCAAACGCCAAAATAAAGAAATAACCGAATCCCCCTCACACACATTTTATTTTGAGGGTGGGCTGGTTTCATATATTGAGTTTTTAAATCGAAACCTTGACCTAAAGAACAAAAATGTTTTTTATGTCGGCAAAGAACAGCAAAACATATTCGTTGAAGTGGCTTTGCAGTATGTCGACGATTTGCATTCGCAGGAAGTAAGTTTCGCCAACAATATTCATACCCACGAAGGCGGAATGCATTTGACCGGTTTCAGATCGGCGATTACCAGATCTTTAAACGACTATGCCCGCAAGAATGGCATCTTGAAAGAAAAAGACGATAACCTAACAGGCGAGGATATCAGAGAGGGTCTTACGGCGATTATTTCCGTAAAACTTAAAGATCCTCAATTCGAAGGCCAGACGAAATCCAAACTAGGCACTCCCGACGCCAGGACCGCCGTAGAAACAGTTATGGGCACCGAGTTTAACGATTGGCTGGAAAGAAATCCTACTGACGCCAGAGAAATACTGGAGAAGGTAATACTGGCCTCAAAAGCCCGTCTTGCGGCCAAAGCAGCGAGAGAAACTGTTCTTAGAAAAGGAGCTCTTGAGGGAATGACCCTTCCCGGAAAACTTGCCGATTGTTCAAGCCGCGACGCGGCGGAGTCGGAGATATTTATAGTGGAAGGCGATTCAGCCGGCGGAAGCAGCAAGCAGGGACGTGATCGTCGAACTCAAGCCATTTTGCCGCTTAAGGGTAAAATTCTTAACGTTGAAAAAGCGAGAATTGATAAAATGCTTGCCCACCAAGAAATAAGGGCCTTAATTATAGCGATGGGTACTGCCATTGCCGAAGAATTCGACTTATCCAAATTACGCTACCACAAAATAGTGATAATGACTGATGCTGATGTTGACGGTGCGCACATCAGAACGCTTCTGCTCACGCTTTTCTACCGGTATTTCCCTCAAGTCATAGAAAAAGGCCATCTTTATATAGCTCAACCTCCCCTGTATAAAATTCAAAAATCAGGCAAGATTTTCTATGCTTACAATGATAATGAAAAAGAAAAAATACTGGCCGAAATAAAAAAAGATACCCTCCTTCGCCAAGGCTCCGGAGGGCAAGCAAGCGCAAAGCGCAAAGCGCAAAAAGACAGTGAATTTGAAGTAACACCACTGGAGGGGGATGGAAAAGAGGACGTTGAAGCTACGGAGGGCGAGAAAATATCCGGAGTGTCTATCCAGCGCTATAAGGGTCTTGGAGAAATGAATCCTTCCCAGTTGTGGGAAACGACTCTTGATCCCCAGAATCGAGTTCTTCTTCAGGTAGGTATTAAAGACGCGCACGAGGCCGACAGGATATTTGACGTATTGATGGGTTCGGAAGTTATGCCCAGAAAGAAATTCATACAATCTCACGCCAAGTCCGTCCAAAATTTAGATATCTAAAATTAGCGCAGTAGGTAGTAGGTTGTAGCGCAGCAGGTTGCGGTAATGCTACTAACTACCAATTACTGCGCTACTGCGCTAATCAATGGAGGGTCAAAGTTTTGAAGAACAACATGAGACGCCAAAACCGGAAACCGGTCCGGAAGTTGATATTGAAGTTGAATCGGTTTTGGAAAAAAGGGAGATAGAAAGCGTCGAACAATTACAAAGATATTTCAAAATCAGTGTGGTAAAGCTCAAAGACGACGGTCAGGCGATGTTTAAGGAAACTTCTGACAATTTCGTATCACACCATCATTTATTTTTGAGGAGCGAACTTGAGTTGATAGCGGCGAGAATCGACAAGAGGCTGGGATTTGGCCTTGTACCCCCCACGGTAACTAGAACAATTAAAGGATGCGCCGGGGTTCTGCAAGAACGTATTTTTGCTAAAGTTGCTTCACAGGTAATTAATTGGGAATATTTTGTTGACGATTTATGGCTAGCCAAAGCTGCCGTTTTTGATTATCTAATCGACAATCGAGACAGACACGATGGGAATTTTTTGATTGACCCGAGTACCGGCCGAATGTGGCTTATTGACCATGACTATCTCTCCTTAATTATTGGCGGTTCTGAGCAGAAAGAGGTTTTAAAAAAAGCCAGAGATAAAAATCTAACCCAACTATCGGAAGACATGAAAGAATCCCTCAGACTTCTTTTGGCTGATATCGATTCTTTAAAACAGGGAATAGACCATGTTGAGGTTGTCGAATTTGTTGAAGGCGTTAAAACGAGAGCGCAAGCATTATTAAACAAGGGGACACTCGCATGACACTTTTTTATTTCGTGGATCTTTATGAGTTAGACCAAGACGCGAAGCAAAAGAAGATTGCTACTTTTAGGATGCAAGAAGATGAGCCGGGGAAGGTTGAGATCGATGGAGACCACAATCATCCGGTGCTTGAAAACATAAAAAACGAAGGCATATTTGACTATAAAAACACGAGACCTGGCAAGCTGTATCCGTACGACGGGATGATTTTTTTGGAAAATCTAAAGTATTATTTTCGGTCGGGTTATTTATTGGCCACAGATGTCCAAAAGAAGACAGCCCCGATGTCCTAAAGGGTCGGGGAGCCGACAGAGTTCTTCGGGAGTGGATGATGCCTCATTCCGAGAACCGAAGCGCCAGCTTTTGACAAACAATATGGTTTTATGATATTCTTTACTTAAGTATTGCCCCGTGGGCAATTTAAAATACCTTAATTCACAGATTATAATGGAAAAAGTCACCCAATTCCTTAAGGAGGTCAGGCATGAATTGTCGAAAGTAAGCTGGCCTACCAAAAACCAGATTATCCAGTATACGGCAGTGGTAGTTGCTGTTAGCTTGGCCACAGCCGTGTTTTTAGGATTGCTGGACCTTATGTTTGAGTGGTTGTTGAATAAATTTGTAATAAAATAAGTGGCCACCCCGCACATATTTTGCGGGATGTTCTACGGGCAATCCGCTGCGCCCATAACAGTATGTCCCTATTCGGGACACGCGGATTGCAAACCAATATCAAAGTATTTATTAACACATAATTAGAGAGCATTAGCGACGGTAAAATATAAGCGGGGTTGGCATTTTGCGGCCAATCGCTAAAGCTCTTGGGCAAAATGCCAAAACAAGTAACAACCGGAGAAAAGAATTGGTACGCGATCCATACCTATTCCGGGTATGAGGATAACGTGGCCAGAAACTTGAAACAGCGTGTGGAATCGCTTGGTTTTGAGGATAAGATATTCAGCGTCTTGGTTCCCAAAGAAAAAAAGATAAGGATAAAGGGCGGTAAGCGAGAGACCATAGAGGAGAAGATATATCCGGGCTATGTTCTTGTTGAAATGATGGTGGACGACGATTCCTGGTACGTGGTTAGAAATACACCGAATGTGACCGGATTTATCGGAGCCGGTACTGTGCCAACTCCGCTTTCAAGCGAAGAAGTTGAAACATTATTGAAGAGGATGGGCGTTGAAGAGCCTAAGTACAAGATTGACGTCGAGGTGGGCGATAGGGTAAAAATAACCGACGGACCGTTCAAGGATTTTGACGGCAAGATATCCGAAATAGATATGGAAAAAGGCCGGGTAAAAGTGCTGGTAACGATATTCGGCAGGGAGACGCCAGTCGAACTGGACTTTCTACAGATTAAAAAATTATAGAAAATAAAATGTAGGCTACCCCGCCCCAATTTTGCGGGATAAGCCACGTCGGTCTGCTTCGCCCGTAAGGGATGTCCCTGTTCGGGATGCGCAGACCGAGAGGGTTTCAGCCGTATTTATTTATCACAGGGTATAGTGATCTACAGATAGCAAAATTGAAGCGGGGTGCTCAATTTTGCAACCAATCGCTACGCTCTTGGGCAAAATTGGCAAAAAAAATAAAAACAATAGTAAAACTCCAAGTCGTCGGCGGTCAGGCAACGCCGGCTCCGCCGGTTGGTACTGCCCTTGGTCCTCATGGGATAAACCTTCAGCAGTTCGTGTCGCAATTCAACGATATAACCAAGGACAAAATGGGCCAGGTCACACCCGTTGAGATAACCATCTATGAAGACAGGAGTTTTGACTTCAAACTAAAGACTCCGCCTGCGGCGTATCTTTTGCGAGTTGCTGCGGGCCTGGAAAAAGGTTCGGGTGTGCCAAACAAAAACAAGGTCGGCAAAGTCACCAAAGACCAGGTCAGACAAATAGCGGAGCAGAAAATGATTGACCTTAACGCCAACGACGTTGAAGGAGCGGTTAAAATAATAGAAGGCACCGCCCGGTCTATGGGGATTGAAGTTAAATAATTATGACTTTTGAAAATCCAAATCCAGAAAAAGAATTTGATCTCGGATTTAAAATTGGCGACCGGGTAGCCGTTAAGAGAACAAGCGGCGATATCGAGAATGATTGGACTTGCAGTGATATTGAATCCAACGGAAGAGATATTACTATTTTTGTTCAAAAGATGGGTCCTGATGGCCACAGAATGATAAAGGGATTTTCAAAGAATAGAGATCCTGAACAGTTTCAAGAGCTGTTGGATCTAAATAAAAAGCCATAATTATTGAGGGTACAGCTATCTCTATGGGGATCGAGGTGAAGTGAGCGGAGCCGAGTTAGACTCGGCGAAGCGAACGGAATCCCGCACCAATCCCGCTACCTTTCTTAATGGCGGCCTAGCGGATAAGATTGGTGCGTGGGTGAAGTAGTGACTTTATAAATAGGTCAGAAAAATGAAAGAGCCCGCGAGGAGTGCGGCGTAATGATACGCGGACTCGATCACGGGCGTCTAGACCCAACCTTTCAGTAGAAAGTATGGGCGAGCCAGGAACAGTTCGTACAAGCGGTTGACCCACTTGTAGCGAGCCCACTTCTGGCTGTTGTTCGGATCGTACATTTCCTTCAGTCCTGGCGGTACGAGAACAGTCAGGCCGACCTTCTCAGTTGCCTTCATGGCTCGCCAGTAATGAGGGTAGAACGAAACAAGGACCACATGCTTTGCACCCAGCTTGTCGCACTCGGCTTTTTGCCAAAGCGCGATGTCGAAGGTGTTTATGTAGTTGGGGGTTGTTTCCTCCTGCCGTGGACTCACCGCAGTCAGCGGGACGTCGGATAAGCAGGATTTGAGTTCGCCCTGGATGATTACTGGCACTTTCAGCTCTTGGTAGAGCTGTCTGATCAAGCCAGCGAGGAACTCGTTGACTATACCAGGATCACTCGGACTGTTTTCTCCAGCCGCGTGTGCCAGAATTGCCTGTGCTCCCCGAAGCGATGTCGGAGGCACAGACCAGACGGTCAGGCACTCCCACAAACGCTTGAACATTTATCACCTCTCTTGGAAAGGAACGTGACCCATTTTCTTATTATAACATATTTTAACTACTATGTAAATAGCAAGCCGCTATTGACTTTTATTATGAGTGTGATAAAATCTCCACAAGTTGCCGTACATTTAAAAGACGAGGAGTATTATGAGAAAGAGGGTTACGTTGATGGTAGGCATTTTGCTAGTGGGAATTTTTTCCGGATATGCCCTAAGCTCAAATATCGGCTGGCAATATAAAGACAGCTTTATACAAACCACGAAAATGAAATTTAGCTCCGTACTTTATAAACACATTGATCGTTTTTGTGATCCTGAAGGAAACTCAGTATATTTGGCATATGGCCCGACCAATGGCAGCATATCTCTATTTGTGCTTTCCAAAAGTCAAGCGGGTTACGATTGCAGAAACACCCGATAATTATTAAGGTGTTGGCGTGATAATCTCACGCTTTTTTACTACTCAAATTTTACTCTCAAACCAATTCACCTCACTTTTAAAAAAAGCAGGGGTTGGCCGGTACGGCAATTTCTGAAAAGGATGAAGTAAATAACTCCAAAAAACCGCCGCAAGGCGGTTTTTTGTTATCAACAGAGACGAATTTTAATTTTTCGGTTAAAATTTCAAAACTCAAGTTCTTTTAGCGAGGAGTGAAATGATTCCAAATCCCTTTCGCGGCAAATTTATTTTGCTGGCAGGCGTTGACGATTCGGGCAAGGGCACTCAGGCTCGCCGACTCGAAACAGTTCTTCGGGCTAGGTATCCAAAAGTTAAAGTTCTGTCGCCCTTTCCACATGAGCCGACAAGGGGTCCGATAGGCCAGAAAATATATGACATTTTGTTTGATCGCGATTCCGAGTACACGCTTAAAGATGGCATAGAAGGAAAAATCAAAATCACCGATTTAGAATTTCAGGCGTGGTTCATCAGGGACCGCATTCAGCATTATCAAGATGTCATTATTCCAGCGCTGGCCTCCGGTACAAATGTGATTTGTGATCGGGGTATGGACAGCACTATTGTTTACGGCGGAAACAGCATTGGTGATTTTCAAAAGATCGTCGCTTTGCATGAGACGATGTTCGCGGAAGCGGGGCTGATTCTTTTCTGGCCAGACCTTATAGTCATATATGATATTACGCCGGAAACAGCGATGAGGCGCAGAAAAGCGTCGGGTAAAGAATGCGATGCTTTTGAAGACGAACTAAAGACCCGCCGGGTGACAAGCAACTATCGAGCGCTGGCGGCTCTATATCCCAACTGTCATCTAATTGATGCTGAACCGGAAGGCGAGGATGGGCAAAAAGCCATTTTCGCCGATGCTCGGAAATATATTTATCCGATACTTGGCATTAAGGATTAGGGGTCAGATGGGGCATGGTTGCCCCTTTTTAAGTATTTGTCCAAGAACAAAGTGATTGGCAACAAATACTTAACCCCGCACCAATCCCGCTACCTTTTTTAATGGCGGCCTAGCGGATGAGATTGGTGCGCGGGTTGTTTTCCTTAGTTACTTTTGATACTATCTCTGAACCTGTTCTTTTACGGTAGAGGCAAAAATGGCTGAAGAGCTTCCAAGCCGTATTTTTGAAGAAGTGAATCAAACGCTTCGTCCCATAAGCGAAGGCGCGGAGAAGTGGCTGTATCGGCCCATCCAGTGCCTTGACCATGGATTTGTATATTTGGCCGATTATATGGGAACCGATCTTGCTGTTGTTGATGCGGCGCGGGTTTCATACGGCCAGGGCACCAAATCGGTAAATACCGCCGAGAATCTTATTCGTTATCTTCGCCGGCATGTCCACACTTCTCCTTCGGAGATGGTGGAGGTGAAGTTCCACTGCAAGATGCCTATTTTTGTAGCTCGTCAGTGGGTGAGACACCGGACGGCAAATATCAACGAATACTCTGGCCGTTATTCTGAAATGGTTGACCAATTCTACCTGCCCGAGCCGGATGTTATCAAGAAGCAGGCCGTAGATAACAAACAAGGACGAGGAGAAGATCTTTCCGATGAAGAAAAACAAAGAGTAAGAGAGATACTCTCTGCCGGTTATCGGCGCCAGTACGCCGACTATCAGGAGCTGCTCAAGATAGGTGTTGCTCGCGAGTTGGCTCGCATACCGCTGCCGGTAGCGAACTACACCGAGTGGTACTGGAAGATAGATTTCCACAACCTCATGCACTTCTTGCGCCTTCGGCTGGACACTCACGCCCAGTACGAGATCCGTGTTTACGGCGAGGCGATGGCCAAGATCATTCAGGCCTCCTTCCCGATGTCATTCCGGGCATTTGAGGACTACCAGCTCCACGCTCTTTCATTTTCACGGCTTGAACTTGAGATATTGAGCGTCCACCAGTGGCCGATGTCCATTGAAAAAGCTAGCCATGTGATTCCAGAATCAATGCCGAACAAGCGCGAGCAGGAAGAGTTTATAGTGAAGCTCGGCCGCTTGAAGTTTGTTGTGTAAGCCCAATTAAGGGCTTTTTTTATTGGTTAAATAGTGATATTTTGTTCTATATGTATAAGCCAGTAATTGGTTTAGAGATTCATGCCGAATTAAGAACTAAAACAAAGATGTTTTGTGATTCTTTAAATGACCCGGACGAGAAGCATCCGAATATTAATGTTTGTCCGATATGTATGGGTCATCCGGGCACGCTTCCTGTTGCAAACGAAGATGCGGTTAAGAAGGTAATTATGGCTGGGCTGGCGCTAAATTGCAAAATAGAGAAAGACACTTTTTTTGAGCGGAAGAACTACTTTTACCCCGACTTGCCGAAAGGATATCAGATATCGCAATATCAGAAACCGCTGTGCTATGGAGGGTGGTTGGACATAGAGACAAGAGATAAGAGACAAGAGACGGGCAAAAAGAAGATTAAGATAACAAGAATTCACTTGGAAGAAGATGCGGGGCGACTGTACCATTTACCGAACAAGGATTACTCCCTTGTTGATTTTAATCGTGCCGGTGTGCCGCTTATGGAGTTGGTAACTGAACCCGATCTTGAAAGCGGAGAAGAGGTCAGAAAATTTGCCGAAGAGCTTCGGTTGATATTGCGCTACCTTGGCGTATCGGATGCCGATATGGAAAAGGGTCAGATGCGCGTGGAAGTCAACATATCATTGAGAGATAAGGAACAAGAGACAAGCAACAAGTTTGGAATTAAGGTTGAAATTAAAAACATTAACTCTATTAAGTTTGCTGCCGACGCCGTTGATTATGAAATAAAAAGACAGACCGAACTGCTTGAAGCGGGGGAGAAGGTAAAGCAAGAAACACGTGGCTGGGATGAACAAAAAGGTGCTACCTTCAGCCAAAGATCAAAGGAAGAGGCGCAGGATTATAGATATTTTCCGGAACCGGATTTGCCGCCGCTGTTGATTAGAGACAAGAGACAAGCCGCCAAAGGCGAGCCTCGTCAAGGGCGGGAAACAAGAGACCAAGGAATTTTTATCGACGAAATAACGGCGTTAATTCCGGAGTTGCCGCAGCAAAGGAGAGAAAGATTTGCCAGGCAGTACAGTCTGCCCGAAAAAGACATCGATCTTTTTACCACAGACAAAACACTGGGGGACTACTTTGAACACGTGGCATCGGAATTGTTGTCTTTTGACAAGCTGGATCACCTAAAAAGACCAGAGCCGAAACATCAACAAAAATTATTTAAACTTGCTTCCAATTACATTATTACCGAGTTAAAACGGATGGCTGAAGAGGTTTATGCCGAACCGGCGGATACCAAAATATCGCCGGAAATGATGGCAGACTTGGTTGTCAGAATTTTTCACGGCGAAGTTTCGTCAAGCGGCGCCCAAACGGCGCTGAAAGAAATGTTTGCTACAGGCGCTTCGCCGGGGAAGGTGATAGAAGAAAAAGATCTTGCCCAATTATCAAATATCGGCGATCTTGAAATGGCGGTGAGTAAGGTTATCGCCGATAATCCCAAAGCGATCGGGGATTTTAAAAAGGGCAGCGAGGCGCCGATCAAATTTCTTATCGGCGCAGTTATGAGAGAAACAAAGGGGAAAGCCAATCCGCAGATTGTAGAGCAAATTATCAAAAGAAAATTAAAGATATAGAATTTAAGTGGTCGAACCTGCCTGCCGGCAGGCAGGGAAATAATTAAGAGTAAACTTAAATAACCATGTCTGTTCTGGAAAAATTTAGGAGAAGAGAAAAAGAAGAAAAAGAACTCTCCGAAGAGAGAAGGCGGGAAGCGTTAAGGCGGGTCCAAGACGAGTTAAGAGAAAAGCTGGAGAGACAGAAAGAGGAAAGGGGACAAGAAAGAGTCGGTCTACCGCAAGAATCGGACAAGTAATTTTTCGGCGTTCTTTTGTCCGCCGGCTGGCGGATTTATCCAATATATTTCGGGATTTCTTTTAAACCAGGTCATCTGGCGTTTGGAGTATTTGATAATATCTCTTAACAAATTCTCAAATTCTTGAGAATTTAGGAATTGCGCATTACGCATTACGGATTGCGGATTGTTTCTTAGCCATCTTGAAATCCAACGGTATTCCAGTCCGAAGTCATCCAATCTCTTCCAACTAATCCCTTGTTTGTGGAGTTGCGCAACTTCTTCAATCATCCCTTGTTTAAGTCTGGTATCCAAACGTTTTTTTATTTTTTCAGTCAATTTTTCTTTGTCTGGATTTAACCCAAGCCATAAGATATTGAATTTAGAATTTAGAATCTTGAATTTGGAATTTGTAACGGGTTTACCCGTGCTAATTACAATTTCCAATGCCCTTATCAATCGGCGCTTGTTTTTTGAATCAATCGTCTTTGCTCGCCACGGGTCTAGTTTTTTGAGCATCTTGAAAAGATGCTCAACGGTGAGCTTGTCGAACTGCGCGCGCAGTTTTTTGTTGGGTGGAACTTCGGCCACAGCCATTCTTTCAAGCAAAACGTCAATATAAAATCCCGTACCCCCGACGATAATCGGAATTTTATTTTTGGTTAAAACTTCTTTTATCGCTTTTTCTCCGAGTTTTTTAAAGTCGTCTGCGGTGAATTGCTTTTTAGGCGAAGCGATGTCAATCAGATAATGTTTTACGCCTTTCGAGTAGAAATCTTTACTTGATAAAACTTTTAACTTTTTACTTTTAACTTTTGAACTCGGAACAGGAAAAGTCGCGTCTCGCGCGACTTTTCCTGTTCCGATATCCATCCCGCGATAAACCTGCCGCGAGTCTGCGGAAATTATTTCGCCACCGAACCTTTTAGCGATTTTTATGGCAAGATCCGACTTTCCTGAAGCCGTCGGACCGACGATAACAATAACTTTAGTTGAATTGATTTTGCTCATTAAAAACGGTAGTATAGATGGAGTTTCTTTCCAATAGAGGATGTTAGCATGTGAGGAAAAAAATAGCCAAAATTCTCGAGCTTTGGCCTGTTTATCTCCTTGTCTGCGTTTATTATGTATCTTGGTTCAATCCGGACCTCATTATCGCTCCCATGCTTCTACTGAATCATCATTCGAAACTGTGGGTGGTGTTTATTGTCGGCTTTGTCGGTTTCTTAGAAATGCTCGGCGGTTATAAAGGATGGTCAGAAATAAGGGGTTTGGTCATGGAGAAATGGCTCAAAGATAAAGAATTTGTTAAAAAATTGAAAGGTGAGGAGGGGGCGGGTAACTTTGTAGAAGGCCTTGAGATACGTTTTACCAGAAAGTATCTTAAATTTACAGACAATAGAGAGTATTACCAAGAACCAGTCTCCAAAGTATGGCTATTCAGAAATATAGACAAAGTACTCAAATGGTTTGTTGTTATTTTGAAAAGCGGGGGATTGCTCATGATGTTTGCCTTCGGCTTAATTCCAATCCCGGGTTTTCGCGTGGTGCCAGATGTGTTGTGCGGAAGCGCTAGATGGAAAATGGGATTTATCGCCTTGTCTTCGGGCAACTTTCTAAAGACGGTTGGTATGGTTTATGGTTGGAGCAAGATTCTCTAGTTAAAAGTCCTAAATTAGGACTTTTTTGTTTCTATTTCTTTTAGAATTTTATCAATGAATTTATCTAATTTCATCTGCCCGATGTCTCCCTTCTTGTCCTGAGTTTTATCGAAGGAGCCGCGTTGGCGTACGGCAACGGCTTTGGCCTCAACTTCTTTCTCGCCCACGACTAAAACATAGGGGACTTTCTGCAGTTCTGCTTGCCGTATCTTTTTTCCGAGCGTTTCATTGTCCAGATCAACTTCCGCTCTGAGGCCGGCCTCTTTTAATTTATCTCGAACACTTTCTGCCCACCTGTTCTGTTTATCGGATATCGGTAGAATCATCGCCTGAACGGGGGATAGCCATACCGGAAAGGCACCGGCATAATGTTCGATAATGATCGACAAAAATCTTTCGATTGAGCCCATAATTGCGGCATGAATCATAACGATTCTTTCTTTCTCTCCTTTTTCATTGGCGCAGGTAAGGTCAAATCTTTCCGGCATATTCATATCCAACTGTATGGTGGCAACTTGCCATTGGCGTCCGAGCGAATCTTTAGCCATAAAATCCAGCTTGGGCCCGTAAAATGCCGCTTCGCCGAGGCCGTCTATCGCCCGAACATTTTTTTCTTTTATTAAGTCCTGCAGGACCTTTTCCGCTTTTTGCCAGTTATCTTTATCTCCAAGGTATTTTTCGGGATGTTCCGGGTCGTGGCGCGAAAGTCTGACCTCAAGCGCCAATCCGAATGCGCCATAAAACTCATGGACTATGTCCCAAATCTTCAGAAACTCTTCTTTGACTTGAGACATTCTGCAAAACACGTGGGCATCATCTTGGGTAAACGCTCTTACTCTGGAAAGTCCCGAGAGTTCTCCTGTTTGCTCGTCGCGATAATCTTTTGTCGTATTGGCATATCTTTGGGGGAGTTCGCGGTAGCTGTGAGGCTTTCTGGCATATATTTGCGTATGATGCGGGCAGTTCATCGGCTTCATGGCAAAAATGTGTCCTTCTCGGGTTTCAATTTTAAACAGTTCATCTTTAAACTTATCCCAATGCCCGCTAATTTCATAAAGATCTTTTTTTGTAATGTGAGGGATATCAACTTGCTGGTAGTCGCGTTTTTTTCTTAAACTCCAGACGTAATCGTCAAGAATATTTCTTAGTAATGTTCCTTTGGGCGTCCACAAAGGAAGTCCCGGACCAACGAGTTCAGAAAAAGTAAACAGATCCAGTTCGATGCCAAGTTTTTTGTGGTCTCTTTTTTTGGCCTCTTCAAGCATCGCCAGATAATCATTAAGCTCCTTTTTTGTGGTGAAAGCGAAGCCGTAAATACGAGTCAGTTGCGGATTCTTCTCGTTGCCCCGCCAGTACGCGCCGGCGACGTGAGAAAGCTTGAAGGCTTCGGGGTTGATGTCTTTGGCGCTGGTTACGTGGCCGCCTCGGCAAAGGTCAACGAAATCACCCGACTTGTAAGAAGTAATTTTTTCTTCTTTTTCGGCTAATTCTCTAATCAGTTCATTCTTGTATTGATTTTCTATGTAACGGGACTGAGCGGAATCTTTCGTTTCTTCTATTTCTTCAAACTTGTTCCACGTTTTCAAAATTTCCCGCATCTTCTTTTCTATCTGGGGCAAATCGTCGTCAGAGAGCTTTCCGTTCATATCAACATCGTAATAGAAACCATTTTCAATCGAGGGGCCTATGGCTAACTTTGAACCGGGATACAATTCTAAAACCGCCGCACCCAAAAGGTGGGCGAGAGAGTGGCGTAGATATTCGATATTATTTTCTGCCATGATTAGAAATCATAGCAAGTTTATGCAATTGCGGCAATCGACTTAACTTCGTCGCAGAGCAGTTTTATCTTGCCGTCGCGGTCGTTTATTTTACCAGTAGCGACAATTATACTGTTCTCTTTCCAAATATCCGGATTTTTTTCCAAAACATTGGGGAATACCACTACCTCTATTTTTGAAGTAAGGTCTTCGAGCAAAGAGAATAGCATCGGTCTTCCGGTCTTGGTCATTATTTTTTGTATTTTAGTTATTATTCCGCCTATCCTGATCGTGCCGGCGGTAGCGGAAGATATGTTTTTGATAGGCAATACTCTCTCAAGACGCAATGCCAGCTGAAATTCATTGAGAGGATGATCTGATACGAACAGGCCAAGCAATTCCTTTTCCCACACTAGTTTGTCCCAGACTTTGGCCGGTTCGACTGATATTAAGCGTAGCGGCGGCAGAGATACATCGGTTGAATCGCCGAACAAACTTGTTTGACCCCGACTGGCGTTCTTTTGTTTTTCATGGGCGTAAGATAACAGCGCCTCTAGGTTGGCGAGAAGCTGATTCCGTTCGCCGAAAGCGTCAAAGGCCCCGCATTTTATCAGCGACTCAAATGATTTTTTATTAAGGTCTTTATTTTGTACTCTTGTGACAAAGTCGTCTATGTCTTTAAATCCACTGTTTTTATTGCGTTCTGCGATTATAGCGTCAGCAACGCCTTCGCCTAGATTTTTTATGGTCAGGAGTCCAAATCTTATCTGATCGCCTTGTCTCTTGTCGCCTGTCTCTTGTCGCTCGTTTTTAATAACCGTAAAATCCTTGAACGAACTATTAATATCCGGTGAAAGGACGGCAATTTCCATTCTTTGGCATTCTGTTATTATCTCGGCGATCTTTTCAGTGTCTCCGGCTTCTGCCGTAAGCACGGCGCACATATATTCTGCCGGAAAGTTTGCTTTCATATACGCGGTTTGATAGGCGACGCGCCCGTAACAAGCGGCATGGGCTTTGTTGAAACCGTATCCTTGGAACGGTTCGAACAGGTTCCAGATCTGCTCTGCTTGTCCCTTTGTCATTCCGCTGTGGGTTTGGCACCCTTGGACGAAGATTTCATGCTGTTTGGCCATTTCTGCTGGTATCTTTTTGCCGACTGCTTTTCTGAATTTATCCACCGTTTCCCAGTTATAACCGGCCAGCTCCAAAGCCGTTGATAGAAGGTCGTCTTGATAAACCAAAACGCCATATGATTTTTCAAGGAATTTTTCTGCTTTGGGATGGAAGTACTTAATAGAACTACGGCCTTGTTTGCGGGCTATATATTCGGGAATATTATTTATTGGACCTGGTCGGTATAAGGCAACCATGGCGTTGATGTCGTGGATGGTTGTCGGCTTGAGTTCTACTAAGTACTTGGTCATGCCATCGCCATTTAGCTGGAAAAGACCTTCCGTTTCGCCTCTGGCCAGCATTTCAAAAGTTTTCTTGTCGTCAAAAGGTATTTTTTCAATATCGATGTCAATATTTCTGTGTTTGTGTACCAATTGCACGGCGTTTTCCAAAATTGCCAGATTGCGAATACCCAAAAAATCAAGTTTGGTAAGCCCTACTCCGTCTTCGCCGACCGTATACATATCATACTGAGTGATTATCTTATCGCTTTCTCTCGGATCGAATTGTACTGGCACGTATTCCAGCAATGGTTTGGGAGCGATGACTACGCCGGCGGCATGTACGGAAACATGGCGGACGGTGCCTTCAAGTTTTTTAGCGATATCAAGTATCTGGCGAGTTTCTCCGTCACGGTTGTAAAAATTTTTGAGCTCCGGTTCTAACTCCATCGCACGGGCTATCGTCATTGGAAATCCTTGAGAGCCCATAGGTATAAGTTTGGCTATGCGGTCGCCGATTTCATAAGGCTTACCCAGCGCGCGCGCAACGTCGCGGACTGCTCCTCGGGCCAGCATGGTGCCGAAGGTGCCTATTTGGGCCACTTTGTCCGCGCCATATTTTCTTTTGGCATACTCTATGACCTCCTGTCTTCTGTTATCGGCAAAATCCATGTCGATATCGGGAGCTGAAGGTCGGAAGGGGTTCAAAAATCGTTCGAACGGCAATTGAAAATCTATAGGATTAACATTGGTTATTCCGGCAAGGTATGCCACTAAAGAGCCTGCTACCGAACCGCGAACCGTGGTGTATATTTTTGATTCGTGGGCAAATCTGAGCATATCGGCAACCACCAGAAAATAAGGGGCGTAATTCTTGTTTCTTATGACTTCAAGCTCATATAAACGGCGCTCTTCAATTTTTGGGTTATTATCCAAACCTCGTTCTTTGATCCCATTGATAGTCAGTTCACTCAGGACCTCGTCAGCTGTTTTGCCTTTTTCAAGTTCGAAGTTGGGGAAAACGAATTTACCCAGACCAAGCTCTATGTTGCATCTTTCGGCGACCTTTTCCGTGTTTGCTATCGCTTCGGGGATATCTTTGAACCACTCTAGCGCCTCTTCGGTGGTTATGAAGTGATATTGGCCGTTGCCGGAAAAAATTTTGGTTTCAGTGATATCGGTATTTGTAGATATGGCTACAAGTGTTTTATGAGCGAATGCGTCATCGGGATGAAGATAGTGCGAATCCTGGGTGGCCACAAGCGGTATATTGAGTTTGCGGGAAAATTCTATCAAAGCTTTTTTCCAATCTTCAAAAAATTCAACGTCAGGGTGGTTCATTATCTCGAGGTAATAATTGTCCGAGCCGAAGATCGATTGGTATTCTTTAATGACGGCTTCCGCCTTTTCCATGTTTCCGGATTTGATGGCTCGCCCCAGCTCGCCGGCAGGACAGCCGGACAGCGCGATAAGCCCTTCCGAACATTCTCTAAGCAGGTCTTTGTCCACGCGTGGCTTATAATAATAGCCCTCAAGATGGGCGGCAGTGGTAAGTTTGATAAGATTCTGATAACCAGTGTTGTTTTTTGCCAGGAGCGTCAGGTGGTATCGCTTGTTATCAATTTGGGGTTCTTTTTGAAACCTGGTTCGGTTTGCGACATATGCCTCGACTCCGATTATCGGCTTGATGCCGTTCTTCACACAGGCCATATAGAACTCTACGGCTCCGTACATTGCGCCATGGTCGGTCAAAGCTATTGCGGTCATACCATTCTCTTTGGCGAGCTTGACCATATCCTTGACCTTGGAGAGGCCGTCAAGGAGAGAGTAGTGGGAGTGAGTATGGAGGTGCACGAATTTCATTAACCTAATTTTAGTTCTTTGTTCTTGATCGGACAAATGTGGACAACCCCGTAATACAACAAGCACATAACTCCTAGCCGGCTATTAGTTTGGTGTTTCTCAGTGTTTGCAATAGAAGGCAGGATGTTTGACAATAGTTACGGTTGGTCGTTAGTAGGCAGGTGCTTGTTGATATACGGGGACAACATCCAAATACTTTAGAGGATTTGTCAAAAAATAATTTGTCTGATATGTTTGTGCTAATCTGTGGTTCGTTGAAAGGAAGATATGACCCCAACTAGCGATAACAAGCGCTCCGAAACGATTAGCTTCTTAAAGTCCTTGAAGGCCGGTTCGGTCATTTCGGTCATGGTATCCGGATACAAACCCAAGGGAGAGATTTATAGAGCCCTTTTCTTTGTTGATAGCCATCCCCTCGGAGCTACTAGAAGTGGAATATACGGCTGGTTTGAAAATGAGCTAAAGATGGCTCCGTCAAGATTTGTTCGCTATGAGGATTTTATCGTTGCTGATTTCGTGGCGGAAGGATTTTCTCGTTCCGCGGAATATATTAAGTCGTTGGTTCTTGAACGAAACGGATTGCTTTATAAGATCAAGAATCACAATAATTTTGTTAGAGAGAAGCTGATGATTGCGGTTTAGTGACCGCTTTTTTCTTTCCTCACCCTCTACTTTGATACTATGATGTATCATAGCGCGAATGTGTTACTCCCTTCAGGGGCAGAGGCGGGAGAGTAATGTATTCAGGTTTTTATGGTAGAGCAAGCCTAAAAGTTCCAAAATTTACTTGGAAGGTACAATGCGTTTTTCTTGGCTCTTGAGAGTACACGAATTGAAGTAATCAACCCCGAACATTTCGATGAGGAGATAATGCTTCACCAGTAGCCGCAAATGCGGCTCTTTTATTTGCGCCAATTCCTTTTTTGTGTTAAGATTTTAAAACTATGGCAGTACCACGTCATCACATGGCCAAGGGCAAGCAGAAAAGGCGCAGAAGCCACCTTGCTCTAAAGCCCAAAAAATTAGTAAAATGTTCTCATTGTGGGAGAGAAATTTTGCCGCACGTTGTTTGCCGGCACTGTGGCTATTATAAAGGCGGGGAAGTTGTTAATGTTTTAGCCAAAGCATTGAGGAAGAAGGAGAAGAAACAGCATTCGGCGGCAAAGTAATTTTTTTAAAAATGGCATCGAGACACCTTTCCAGATCAGTTGCTATGCAATCACTCTATGAGTGGGATTTTCGAGGCAGAAAAGAAGAAACCCTGCCGGGAATAATGGAAAGGAATATCCAAGAATTTGCCGCAGGAATGGAAGATACTACTTTTGTCCGCGACTTGGTCGACGGCGTTATAGAGCATATAGTCGAACTGGATAAGATCATAGAAAAAGCTGCTCCCCAGTGGCCTCTTGAGCAGATAGCGATAGTTGACCGCAACGTGCTTCGTCTTGGCCTTTACGAACTGTTATTTGGAAAGAGGGACGAAGTGCCTCCCAAAGTGGCCATAAATGAAGCGATAGAACTGGCCAAATCATTCGGCGGAGAGTCGTCCGGCAAATTCGTTAACGGAGTATTGGGCACTGTTTACAGAGAAATAGGCGAGCCGGGCAAGGATGATGCGCCGCCGGCGAAAAGTAGAGACAAGGAACAAGAAACAAGCGACCAAGAAGAAAAACAGCTCGAAGACAATCAGTTATAGACACGCCTCCGTCCCGCCAGCGGCGAGACTCGGCTACTTCCTGCCTGCCGGCAGGCAGGTCGCCCAACCTTTTCTCGGGCAGTTTAACGATTATACTGCCCTCGACCATGCAAAAGGTTGGGTCTCTAGTGTCTCTAACTGATTGTCCTCTCGCTCTAAATATAAATGTTAGAAAAAACTTCTGAGCTGGAATCAAAAATAGGCTTCAGCTTTAAAAACAAGGACTTATTGATCACAGCGTTAACTCATCGGTCGTATTTGAACGAAAATCCCAGTTGGCGGCTTGACCACAATGAGCGCCTTGAGTTTCTGGGAGATGCCGTCTTAGAGCTGGTAGTAACGGAATATCTTTTTAAGAATTATCCCAACCCCGAAGGGGAAATGACCAACTGGCGAGCGGCTTTGGTTAACGCAAACATCCTGTCTAAAATTACCGGAGAATTCGACTTGAACGATTATGTTCTTCTTTCAAGGGGAGAGGCGAAAGACACCGGCCGGGCAAGGCAATATATTTTGGCCAACGCGATAGAAGCGCTGA
>Ga0209542_10001735_pt1 | contig 50651 bp, 54 predicted proteins | sample RifCSPhighO2_01_FD_184028 | JGI IMG/M metagenome (GOLD analysis project Ga0209542, IMG submission 184028) | Soil microbial communities from Rifle, Colorado - Rifle CSP2_plank highO2_0.1 (SPAdes) (version 2) | ecosystem: Environmental > Terrestrial > Deep subsurface > Rock core/Sediment ...
CTGGTAGTGGAGAAATGGTGCAGGGATTAGAGATGGTTTATAATAATTTTAAAGAAATTTTAGAGAAAGAGGGTGTAAAAGAGATTGTTGCAAATGGTTGTTTGTTAGATCCTAATTTACATGAAGTGTTAGAAGTTATTGAAGGAAAAGAAAATTATATTATTGAGGAATTACAAAAAGGATATATGTTTAAGGATAGATTATTGAGAACTGCAAAAGTAAGAGTTGGTAAGGGAGAAAATAATGAGTTGTGAATATTCTAGTCCATATAGTGTAGATATGTATAAATTAGATGATTATAAATTAAAAAATAATTATGGAGGAAAATAAAATGACAAAAATTATTGGAATAGATTTAGGAACAAGCAATTCAGCTGCATCAGTTTTGCAAGCTGGAAGACCAATTATGATTCCAAGTGTAGAAGGAGCTAGTTTATATGGAAAAGCTTTTCCTTCAGTTGTTGCTTTTACTAAAGATGGTCAAAAATTAGTAGGAGAACCAGCTAGAAGACAAGCCGTTAGTAATCCAGAAGGAACTGTGATGGCTATTAAAAGAAAAATGGGTACTAATTATAAAGTAAATATCTATGGAAAAGAATTTACACCTCAAGAGATTTCAGCTTTTATTTTAAAGAAAATTAAAGATGATGCTGAAGAATTTTTAGGTGATAAGGTTGAAAAAGCGGTAATTACTGTCCCAGCTTATTTTGATGATAATCAGAGACAGGCTACAAAAGATGCAGGTAAAATAGCTGGTTTGGATGTTGTTAGAATTATTAATGAACCAACAGCAGCTGCTCTATCTTATGGTTTGGATAAGAATGTTTCTGATGAAAAGATTTTAGTTTTTGACCTTGGTGGTGGAACTTTAGATGTTACTATAATGGAATTTGGTGATGGAGTTTTTGAGGTAAAAAGTACTTCAGGAGATACACAACTTGGTGGAACAGATATGGATAACTTTGTTATGAATTTTATTATTGATGACTTTAGAAAAAAAGAGGGTATTGATTTGAATGAGAGTAAAACTGCTGTCCAAAGGGTAAGAGAGGCTGCAGAAAAAGCTAAGATTGAATTGAGTACTGTTTTAGAAACAGAGGTTAATTTGCCATTTATCTCTGGTTCAAAAAATTTGAGTATGAAATTAACTAGGTCTCAGTTAGAAAGGATTGTTGATCCAATTGTTCAGAGATGTAAAAAACCAGTTTTACAAGCCTTAAAAGACGCTAATCTGAGCGAAAAACAAATTGGTAAGATTATATTAGTTGGTGGCCCAACAAGGATGCCAATTGTTAAGAATTTTATTGAGGGTTTGTTAGATAGAAAGGCTGAGGGTGGAGTAGATCCAATGGAATGTGTTGCACATGGTGCAGCTGTTCAAGGTGGAGTTTTGGCTGGAGAGGTTAAAGATGTTTTACTATTAGATGTAACCCCTTTAACTTTAGGTATTGAAACTTTAGGGGGAATAAGAACCCCTTTAATTCAAAGAAATACTACAATCCCAACAAAAAGATCGCAGATATTTAGTACTGCTGATGATAATCAACATGCTGTAACAATTCATGTATTACAAGGTGAAAGAGAAATGGCCCTAGATAATAAATCTCTCGGAAGGTTTGATTTAGTAGGAATACCTCCTGCTCCAAGAGGAATACCTCAGATTGAAGTAACATTTGATATTGATGCAAATGGTATTGTAAGTGTTTCAGCTAAGGATTTAGGGACTAATAAAGAACAAAGAATTAGCATTACTGCTTCTCAAAAATTAGATGAAAAAGAAGTAGAGAAGATGAGAAAGGACGCAGAGCAGTATGCTGAAGAAGATAAAAAGAAGAAAGAAGAAATTGAGATATTAAACGAAGCCAATAATTTAATTTATACTATTGAGAGAACATCTGCAGATTTAAAGGGAAAAGTAGAAGATAAGGAATTAGAAGAGATTGGTAAATCAGTAGATGAATTAAAAACATTAATTGCTGATAAAAACATTGATAAACTAAAGATTAAGATGGAAGAGATTAATAAAAAATTACAAGAGGCTACTATGAAGATGTATCAAAAAATTCAACAAGAAAAATCTTCTGATAAGAAAGATGATAATGTAGTAGATGCTGAAGTTGTGGATGAGAAGAAATAATTTTCTTCTTTTTGAAAAATGAGTGAGGACTATTATGAGATTTTAGGTGTAAGTAAGAATTCTTCTAAAGAGGAGATTAAAAAGGCTTATAAAAATTTAGCTAAAAAATATCATCCAGATGTTTCTAAAGAAAAAAACGCTACTGAAAAATTTAAAAAAGTTTCTGAGGCTTATGCTGTTTTAAGCGATGATAGTAAAAGATCACAATATAATCAATTTGGTAAAGAAGGATTTAGTCAGAGATATTCACAAGAGGATATTTTTAAAAATTTTGATTTTGGGGATATTTTTGGTGATTCTGTATTTGATATGTTTTTTGGAGGGAGTAGAAAAAGGGGAAATAGAGGTAATGATTTAGTAGTTGAGATAGATTTAAGTTTTAAAGAAGCAGTTTTTGGTATTACAAAAGAAATAGAAATTGAAAGATATGTAACTTGTGGAGAATGTAATGGCTCAGGTGCTGAAAATGACAAATTAAAAGTTTGTACTGGTTGTGATGGTCGTGGACAAATAAGGATAGAGAGGAGAACCCCATTTGGTATTTTTGCTCAAGTCACTGTTTGTCCAAAATGTAAAGGAAAGGGAAAGGAGATACTAGAAGAATGTAATGCTTGTGATGGAGAGGGCAGAGTCAGAAAACTAGAAAGAGTTAAAGTGAATATTCCTGCAGGTGTTGAAGATGAGATGAAATTAAAAATAAATAGTAAAGGTGAGGTAGGTAAAAGAGGAAGTTCTTCTGGAGATTTATTTGTTGTTTTAAATGTTAAAGATAGTGATATTTTTCTTCGTGAAGAGAATGATATTCTATTAAAATTTCCATTATCATTCTCTCAAGTTGCTTTAGGAGATGAAGTTAATATACCTACTTTAGAGGAGGATATTACTTTAAAGATTCCCTCTGGCACACAATCAGGAACTAAATTTAGATTAAAAGGAAAGGGTGTTCCTTTTTTAGATGGTTATGGTAGAGGAGATTTATTTGTTGAAGTAAATATTGTAACACCTAAAAAATTATCAAAAGAACAAAAAGAATTATTTACTAAATTAAAAAAAACAGATGAAAAAAAGGGTTTGTTTGATAAGATTAAAGAATTTACTAAAGAGATTTAGATAAAATTCTTGTTGTAATTTTAGTGGAAAATAATGCTTCAAGATTTTTAAAAAAACAAGCACTAAAAAAAATTATCAAAGAATTGCAAAGATAAAATCTAGCATTATCTGTTATTATAACAAAGAACGCAAATTAAAGTAAGCTTTATAATCATTGCTATTTGTAATTTATTATGGAATTAAAGAAAGTTGATCCTGTAAAAGTTGAAAAGAATATTTCTGTGAATAATTTAGTTTTACAAATGGAAAATGCTGGTGTAATGGGGGGAGGAAAAATTGGTAAAGCAGCAGATATTTTTACAAGAATGATTCAAGATGAAGAATGTAGAGTTTTTTTAGGTGCTGCAGGTGCTTTAGTTCCTGGCGGTCAAAGGGAGTTATTAATTTATATGTTAGAGAACCATTGGATAGATGTTTTTGTTTGTACTGGTGCAATGTTAACACATGATTTAATTGAGGGATTAGGTATGCATCATTATAAAGGCAATCATATGGTGAATGACAAGGAATTAAATGAAAAAGGTATTGATAGGATCTATGATTCTTTTATGAAAAATGATGTTTATATTACGTTAGAAGATTTTTTTAATTCTCATAATTTTGAGGGAGAATATAATATTAAGGAATTTATGTGGAAGATTGGTGAGAATATTAAGGATAAAAGTATTTTAAAGATATGTTATGAGAAAAAGATTCCTATATTTTGTCCAGGAATTAGTGACTCTGGAATAGGGTTAATGATTTGGGGGCTTTTAAACAAAAATAAAAGAATTAAGGTTGATGTTTTTAATGATTTAAAGGATATAATGGAGATTGTTTGGACAGCTAAGAAAACAGGAGTGATTTATTTAGGAGGAGGATCACCAAAAAATTTTATTCAACAAGCTATGCAATTTAATCCTTTAGAAGGAGCAAGTTATGGTATTCAAATTACTATGGACAGACCAGAACCAGGCGGCAGCTCTGGTGCAGAACTAAGAGAGGGAATTAGCTGGGGAAAATTAAATGAAAAGGCAAAATTTGTTGATGTAATATGTGATGTTACAATAGCTTTGCCTTTAATAGTAAATGCTGTTGTTTGCAGAGTTTAGAGTTTTTTTATTCGTTTTCCTTTAACAAAAATAGTTCTTTTTCGTGTTTTTTTATTTCTAATTTTTCTTAAAATATCTTGAATATTTTTAAATCTAGCAAAGGCGTAATTTATTCTTTTTTGGATCATTACATCTTTTTTTTTAACTATTTGGCTGATTTGATAGCCTAAATCTCCTATATAAATATCTCCTTGAAGTTTTAGTAGTTTATTTGCAGTAAATATTGCATTATAACATCGTGCATATTCTTTATCAGTTAATGGATCATTAGGACGTTTATTTAATTCTATATAAATGTTTATTATTTTTTCTCTTTGAGCATTTTCTAAGTTGTTTTGGTCCATAAGATTGCATATATCTTAAATTCTTAATGGTTTGGTTTAAGAATCTTTAAAAACAATGGCTTTTTTGTGAGTGAATGCGAGATTTAATTATAATAGGTAGTGGAGCTGCAGGATTAAGTGCTGCTTTGTATGCTAGTAGATTTGGTTTGAATGTTTTAGTTATTTCTAAGGAATTGGGGGGATGTATTGCAGATAGCTATTGTGTGGAGAATTATTTAGGTATAGAAAATATTTCTGGTGAAGATTTAATAGATAGATTTAAAAAACATTGCGATAGTTTTAATGTAAACTTTGAATTTGAAGAAGTGTATAGTATAGATGGAGAAGATGGGGATTTTGTGGTTTATACTGAAAACGGAGAGTATCAAACTAAGAAAATAATTTTAGCTTTGGGAATGAAAAGATTAATGTTAAATGTTAAGGGTGAAAGAGAGTTTATGGGAAGGGGGATTACGTTTTGTGCTGTATGTGATGGTTCTTTTTTTAAAAATAAAAAGGTTTTTGTTGTTGGAGGAGGAGATGTTGCTATTTCTACTGCTTTAATAATGAAAAAATATACAAATAATGTTACTTTAATTGTCAGAGAACCAAAATTTACTGCTCAACCTAGGATGCAGGTTTTAGGAAACAATATTGATGTTTTATTTAATAAAGAAATAATCGAATTTAAAGGAGAAAATAAATTAAAAAAGGTTAAACTTAGTGATAATAATGAAATAGATGTTGATGGTGTATTTATTTCTGTAGGTAGTAAACCTGATGAGAAATTAACAACTAATCTACATTTAAATGTAGATGAAGAGGGTTATGTTCTTGTTAATCCTAGAATGCAAACTAGTAGGGGAGGAGTTTATTGTGCAGGGGATCTTTCTACTGGAAGTAATAAATTAAGGCAAGTGAGTACTGCTATTTCTGAAGGTACTATAGCTGCGCATTCTGTGTATGAAGATTTAGTTAGTTTTAAGATAGATTAGATTATTATTTTTTAATGGAATGTAAATATTTTGGTAAATGTGGGGGATGTAATTTAAGAGGAATTTATGATATTCAATTAAAGAATAAATTAGATTATGTTAAAAAATTATTAAATTTTGTAGATGTTAAATTATTTTTTTGTGAGCCTTATTTTTATAGAAATAGAATGGATTTTGTTTTTGGTAAAACTTTAGGTTTAAGAAAAATAGGTAGTTGGAAAAATATATTAGAGATTAATGAATGTTTAATTGCGAACAAACAGATAAATGAAATTTTTAAGGAATTAAAAGAAGAGTTTGTTGAAGTAGATAGTTTTGATTCAGTTAGGAAAATAGGGACGTTTAGATACGCCGTAGTTAGAGTTGCTGAGAGATCATGTGTTAACTTTATTTTAAATACAAATTCTATGAGATTAAATAACGCAATTGAAAAGATTAAAAAATGGAGTGAAAGAAGTACTGTTGAAAATGTGACTATAGGTTATGTTTCAAGTAATAAGGATGTGAGTGTAACAGATGATTATTTTGTAGTAAAAGGCAGTGATGAGTTGGAAGTTAATATTTTAGATAAAAAATTTGTTTTCAATTGTCAGGTTTTTTTTCAGAATAATTATTGTGTGATGGAGAAAATGCATGCATATATTAAAGGTATATTAAGTAAGGGTGATAGATTATTAGATCTTTATTCAGGGGTTGGTTGTTTTGGAATAATTAATAGTGATAAATTTAAAGAAGTAGTTATGGTTGAAGAATTTAAAAGTTCTGTGAATTCTGCTGAGAAAAATATTAAAATAAATAATTTAAAGAATATCAGTGTTTATTGTTTAGATGCTAAAAATATTAAGAAATTGGGAAAATTTGATATTGCTATTTTAGATCCTCCTAGGAATGGGATGCATCCTAAAACTATTTTTACATTGAATATAATCAAACCAAAAGAAATTATTTATATATCTTGCAACCCAGAGCAGTTAGCCAAGGATCTAAAAAAGTTTGTTGATTATAAAATTCAAGATATAGCTATTTTTGATATGTTTCCAAATACAAAACATTTAGAAATTATTGTAAGGTTATCTTTATAAAGAAGCTTTAATATATTGCATTATGAAAAATATAATTTATTTAATAGTTTTATTATTAATAATTGGAGTAGTTAATGCTGAAAGTTTATATATATTAGATGGATATGATAGCGGAGAGTGGACTAATTATGGGGGTTTTGTGGATTATAACAATGAAAGGTTATATTTAGAGAACAGTGAAATATTAAATAATTTAGGTAACACTTGGGTAGATTATACAGAGGAGTTTGATTTTTTAGTTGAAAGTGGTAGATTTAATTTTGGTTTTTATCAATCAGATGAAGAAAGGTATTATGTGCAGTTTCGTCAGACTGTTTTTGAATTATATAAAGAAAAGAGTGATGGTAGTGTAGAATTATTGACTACATATATTGCAAACTATCTTTATAATGAGGAATATCATATGAAGATTTATGTTAGTGATTCTTTAATTGATGTTTTTGTAGAAGATATTAATATTATTCACTATTCAGATGTTGCTTCATTATTTAGGGGTTCTGTTGGTTTTGAGGTGATTGATGGAAAAGGTTACATTAGCAACTTAAATATTGTCGGCATTGATTATTGTGATAATTTAATAATGGATTATGATGAGGTAAGTGTTGATTGTGGTGGAAGTTGTGATATTTGTAAAGATGTAAATCCTATAGATGATGGAACTAATTATATTATTGAGCAGACTCCAGAAAAAGAGATTACTGAGATTGCAGAAGAAGAGGTTTTAACTGAGGAGTTAGATGAAGAATTAATTAGTCTAGATGAGGTTGTTATAGAGACTTTAAAAGAAGAGAGTTATTGTGGAGATGGTGTTTGTAATATAAGAGAAAGTCGTTATGGTTGTCCAGACGACTGTAAATCTAGACGAGGATTAAGATTTTGGTTTATAATTTTTATAGTTATTGCTGTTATAGTTATTATTTTAATAATATTACTTATACCTAAACAAAAGATAGTTGTTGTTCGTAAGAAAAAAAGAAAGAAGTAACTTTATATATCTCTTTAATTTTTTTAATTTTATGTTAGAAATTAGGTTTCATGGAAGGGGAGGTCAAGGGGCTAAGACTGCTGCAATGATGTTAGCAGAGGCAGCTCATGAAGAAGGTAAATATGTTCAAGCCTTTCCAGAATATGGCGCAGCAAGAGAGGGTGCACCAATTCAGGTTTTTGTTAGGATTTCTGATAAACCTATAAGAATGTATTTTAATATTAAAGAACCAGATATTGTTGTTGTATTAGATGATTCTTTATTAAAATCTGTAAATGTTTGTAGTGGTTTAAAAAATTCTTTAATTGTAAATTCTATAGGTGGTTGTTTGGATGTAAGGAAGAAATATGGTTTTAATAAAGATGTTTATGTAATTGATGCAACTAAGATAGCCTTAGAAGAGATAAATATGAATAAATCTAATACTGCTATGTTGGGTGCTGTTGCTAAATTAGCTGGATTGAAATTAATAACATTAGAGAAATATATTGAAAAATATTTTATAACTAAGTTGGGTAAGGATTTAGTTAGAAGAAATATAAATGCAATGCGAAGGGCTTATGAGAGTTTAGGAGAGTGTAAACTTTGAAGAAGTGGAAGGAATTAGAGGATGGAGGAGTAATATTAGAGAAGGGTAATAATGAAAGTAATGATATGAGTGGTTGGAGAACATTTAAACCAATACATATAAAAGAAAAATGTATTGATTGTATGATATGCTGGAGTGTTTGTCCAGATAATGCTGTTATAACTAAAGGTGCTAAATTTATTAAATTTGATTATACTAAATGTAAGGGTTGTTTATTATGTTTGAATGAATGTCCTGTTAAAGCAATTAAAAGTGAGAGGGAAAAAAATGAATAAAAAAGCAATGACTGGAAATGAAGCAGTAGCTTATGCTATCAAACAAATAGATCCAGAAGTCATTGCAGCCTATCCAATTACTCCTCAAACACAAATAATTGAAATTTATGCTAAATATTATTCTAACAAAGAAGTTAACGGAGAGTTGATAGATGTTGAATCAGAACATTCTGCTATGAGTGCTACTATTGGGGCGGCTGCTGCTGGGGTAAGGGCTATGACAACTACATCATCCCAAGGATTAGCCTTAATGGCTGAAATGGTTTATATTGCAGCTTCTATGAGATTGCCTATTTTAATGCCAGTAGTAAATAGAGCATTAAGTGGTCCAATTAATATTCATTGTGATCATTCAGATACAATGTTAGTTGCTAATTCTGGTTGGTTACAACTTTATTCAGAAAATACACAAGATATATATGATAATTGTTTTATTGGTTTGAAGATAGCTGAAGAATTAAATTTACCAGTAATGGTTTGCCAAGATGGTTTTATAACAAGTCATTGTGTAGAAAATATGAATGTTTTTGATGATAAGATTATTAAAAAATTTATTGGTGAGTATAAACCAAAATATGATCTATTAAATAAAGAAATTACTGTGGGTCCTTTTGATACATTTGATTATTATTTTGAACATAAAAGAAAACAAGCACAAGCAATGTTTGATTCTGTGGATATTATTAAAAAAGTGTTTAAAAAATTTTCTTTAGTTTCTGGACGTAAATATGATTTTTTTGAAGAGTATAAAGTGAAAGACGCAGAGAAAGTGATTGTAATTATTGGTTCAACATTTGGAACTACAAAGAATGTTGTTGATAGTTTACGTGAGAAAGGAGATAAAGTAGGTGTTTTAGGTGTTAGAGTCTTTAGACCTTTTAATTATAAATTATTAAAGAAAAAGTTGAGTAAAATAAAGAATTTAGCAGTTATGGAAAGATATGATCCCTTTAGTAACTTTGGTGGGATTTTATTCAATGAAGTAAGAAGTTCATTAGGCAGAGAAGATATAGTTGAATATATATATGGATTAGGTGGAAGAGATGTGGATGACTCTCAAATTTTAAAGGTATTTAATGAAATGAGCAAAGGTAAGGAGTTAATTAGATATGTTGGGGTTAGAGAATGAATCTAAAAGAATTAAGCGATAGAGAAGAAAGATTTGTTGGAGGACATACTTTATGCCCTGGCTGTGGTGAAGGGATAATAGTCAGAGCGGTTTTACAAGGAATAAAAGAAAAGGTAGTTGTTGGTTGTGCGACTTCATGTTTAGAGGTCTCTAGTTCAAAATTTCCACAAACATCTTGGAAATGTAGTTTTATTCATAGTGCATTTGAGAATGTTGCTGCAACTATGGCTGGTGTTGAGACCGCTTATAATGTTTTAAAGAGAAATGGTAAAATAAAAGAAGATGTCAAGTTTATTGCTTTTTCTGGTGATGGAGGATTATACGATATAGGTTTACAAAGTTTTTCAGGTGCTTTAGAAAGAGGGCATAATATTTTATTTGTTTGTTTAGATAATGAAGCTTATCAAAATACAGGGATTCAAAGAAGTTCTGCTACTCCATACGGTGCTTGGACAAGTACAACTCAAATTGGAGAAAAGCACAAGGGAAAGGAACAATTTAGAAAGGATATTGTTAAAGTAGCTGTAGCACATGAAATACCTTATACTGCTCAAGCCTCTCCTTCTAACTATTTAGATCTAGTTAGAAAGGTTTCTACAGGTGTTTCAATTAATGGTCCTTGTTTTATTAATACCTTAAGTCCATGTGTTCCTGGCTGGAGATATTTAGCTATGGAGGGTATACATGTTTGTAGAAGAGCAGTCGATAGTTGTTTTTGGCCATTATTTGAAGTTTTTATTGAGAACGGTATTGAAAGATGGAAATTGAATTATGATCCCAAGGATAAAAAAGAACCGGTTATTAATTTTTTAAGAATGCAAGGAAGGTTTAAACATTTATGGAAGGATAATAAAGATATCGTTGATAAGATTCAGTCTAATATAGATTTAAAATGGGAAGAATTAAAAAAGAAATGTAGTGTTTAAATTGATGTGATAAAGGTCTATAGATTTGATAGTCATGAATGTGCTTATAATCTAAGACCTTCTTTTTTAGGTAATTTTTTAAGATTTAGAGAGGATTCTTTTGATTTTATTAGCGATTGTTATGATCGTAGATTAGCTAGGATAATTACTTCTATTTTAATGGGCTCTCTGAGAAGATCTATAGATATTAAAAGAGATATGAGGTTGTTTTACAAAATATAGATTTAACTGTTAAAATTGGTTGGAATTTTGAAGATTATTCAGTTTCATTATTCCATTTAGACAAAAGGCATATAGATTATTTTGGTAGAGGAAATCATTATCTGTATTTAAGCGATATTAAAAAGAGAGTAAAAAGATTAGTTGAAAATGGAATTATATATTTTGGTGATGAGAGAAAAGAGAATTTATCTTTTTCTTTTAAAAAAAATAATTGTTTGTGTTTATCTAATGTTATTATTGATGAAAGTAGAGTTGAAGATTCAATTAGGAATAATCAATCAGCAGCCTCTATAGTTCATGAAATTAGTTCTGATAATAGGGGTTTAGATTTTTTTTATTTTTTAGCTTTAAAAAAAATTAATTTTTAATAACTTTTATAATCTAGTAAATCGAAATACGTTTAATGGAAAAAGTAAGTACTAGGGATAGTTTGAAGAAGTATTTTAATCTAGTAAAAAAATATAAATTTACCTTTCTTCTGTTAGTTTTCCTTGTGTTTTTTACTGAATTATTAAATATTTCTAATAATTATGTATTTAAATTTTTTACAGATAAGTGTAGTGCATTTATTGCTAATACAGTTACTAAGAATGAATTTTTATCTTTTATTTTAATTTTAGGTTTAATTTTTTTAGTAATCCAGCTATTAGAAGGTATTGTTTTATGGGTTAGGATGCATGTATTGAATAGATTAGAAACAAATATGATTCTAGATGTTAAAAAAAGATTTTTTAATCATATTATTGAGCTTTCATATAAATTTTTTTTTACAAATAAAATCGGAGCATTAATTTCTTCTTTATTAAGGGGAAGTAGAGCAATTGAGGAGATTACTGATGTTTTTGTTTTTCAATTTTTGTCATTCGTATTTAGATTTGTTATAGTTTCTTTATCTTTAATTTATTTAGATTTTTTTTCTTTAGTTATTGTTTTTGTAACAATAATAGTTTATATGTTCTATGCCTTTTATTTTAGTTCCAAGGGAAGATTGGCCAGAGCTGAAGCAAACAAGGCAGATGACATAGAAAAATCCATTGTGAGTGACACATTAACTAATGTAGAATCTATTAAGTATTTCGGAAGAGAAGATGCTGTTAAAAGAAAATATGCTAAAGTTGCAGAAAAAACAAACTTTTTATTTTTAAAGTCATGGGACATAAGTAGGTGGAGGGAATCTGGGTTAGTAATTATTAGTAGTTTGGGTCTTATTTGTTTACTCTATTATGCTGTATTAAGATTTATTCAAGGAGAATTAACAGTTGGGGATATTGTATTTTTATATATGACTTATGGTAGTCTTTTAGAGGGCTTATATTCTTTTGAAAGGGGGATAAGAGGTTATTATAGAGGAATGACAGATTTTGCTTCTTTATCTGCTTATGATAAATTTAAGAATGAGATTATAGATAGATCAAATGCTAAAGAATTAAATATTAAAGAACCAAGTATTGAGTTTAATGATGTCGATTTTTCTTATAATAAAAAATTAATATTGAATAAATTTAATTTAAGTGTTGAGTCTTATAAGAAAATTGCTTTAGTTGGGCCCTCAGGTAGCGGAAAAACTACAGTTATTAGATTGTTATACAGATTATTTGATGTGGATCATGGTGAGATTATAGTTGATGGTAGAAATATTAAGGATTATCAACAAGAATCCTTGAGGAGCGAGATGAGCATTGTTCCACAAGAATGTATTTTATTTGATGATACTATTTATCATAATATTAAATTTGCTAATTCACAAGCTAAGAGGAGAGATGTTTTAAGAGCTATAAGATTTGCTCAGTTAGATAAAGTTATGAATCATTTTCCAAATGGGATCAATACTATTGTAGGAGAGAGAGGGATTAAGCTAAGTGGTGGTGAAAAACAAAGGATTTCTATTGCAAGAGCAATTTTAGCAAATAAAAAAATTTTAGTGTTAGATGAGGCTACTTCTGCTTTAGATTCTAAGACTGAATTTGAGATTAGAAGGGCATTAGATAGATTAATGGAGAAGAGAACATGTATAATTATTGCACATAGATTATCTACAATAATGAATGCTGACTTAATTGTTGTTATGGATAAAGGTAGAATTGTTCAAATGGGTAAACATAACGAATTAATTAGACAAGAAGGCCAATACAGGAAATTATGGAATTTGCAAAAGGGTGGCTATATTAAGTAGAAGAGATTTTCTTATTAATAAATTTAAGAATACCTATTGCTCCAATAATGATGAATATTACTGGCCACCATGAAATATCTACTTTTATATAACCCAAATCTTTCAATAACCAAATAATACCAATAGTTAAAAAAATTGTACTAATATATGGAATTGAGTGATATACATATGTTCTCATCTATTTTTGGATTTTTAATTATTTTTAAGTCTTTTGGAGAACTTTATAAGTTAGTTTATTATTTTTTATATGTAAAATTATAGGCTTTCAATTTCTTTTATTATGCATTGGAGATTGTCTTTTAGATTTAAGAGTATATATGCACAAGTTCCTAGAAAAATTATTGATATAAATATAATTATTCCAATCGTGTTTAATGTTATTTTTTGAGTTATAATAGCGATAATTAACCCAATTACATAAGTGAATATTAAAATAATTGTTGTATTATAATATTGTACATACTTGTTATGTTTTAGATCTAAAACGTTTTTTCTTTTCTCCATTTTAATCACCAAATGCAATACCTAACAAAACTAATCCGGTAACCATTAATATTGCTGAAAATATAGCAATCGCATATTTTTCTTGCATAAATGAAGGAATTATTAATACTATTCCTAGTACCATTCCTGAAACTCCTGCAATAGCAAGTATATTTCTTTTTGTCTTTTTCATATTCGCCATAGGCTATTATTCCTTAAATGTGTTTTGTATAATTTTTCGTAAGTTTTTTGGAGAAACTTTATAAGTTTAGTTTATTCTTTTTTTATATGCAAGATTATAAACAAGTAATTTTAGTTAGATCTGACTTAAAACTACCAAAGGGTAAGTGCGCCTCCCAAGTAGCACATGCAGCAGTTGAAGCTGTTTTAAAATCGGATAAAGAAACAATTAAAGAGTGGAGAATGCAGGGAATGGCTAAGATTGTTTTAAAGGTAGAAGATGAGAAAGAATTATTAAAGTACAATCAAAGAGCCAAGGATAGTAAATTAATTACAGCTTTGATTACTGATGCTGGAAAAACAACGATTGAACCAGGAACCAAAACGTGTGTTGCAATTGGCCCAAATATATCTGAAAAGATAGATTTAATAGTTAAGGATTTAAGGTTGCTATAACCTCCAACCAACCCTCTGATTTCATTAATTTTAGAATTTTAAAATTAGATAGTAATTTTTTAGTTTTTTCTTCATCATATAGTTGAAATATTCTTTTTATATTATTATAACGTGGATCTTCTTGTTCTTTTATTCCTTGCCCATATTTCATAGATAGATACAATATACCTCTATCATCTAACATCTCTTGAAAGTTATTTATTACTTTTTGTGCCTCTTCATTTGAAAGCTCTGATATTAAAGCCATACACCAAATTCCCTGAAATTTTTCTTCAGTTTTTTCCTTTGTTAGGTCTAATTGTTTCGTTTTTAGATTCTTTTCTTTAGCCTCTTTTAACATCTCCTCAGATACATCTACAGCTAAGACTTCTAAGCCTTCTTCTTGTAGATATTTTGCATCTCTTCCTGTACCACAACCAGCATCTAAAACCCTTGCTTTTTTAGGAAGTTTAGAAATAAATTCATTTAATTGAAATTGTAGTAGTTTATGTTCATTATATTTTTTGTATAAATCAGAATATTTTTGATAGATTATTAAAGACTCTTTTATTTTATCTTTTATGAAAGAAGGCATAGGTTTTAATGTTAAAATTACATATTTAAGGGTTTCTAAATAAATTTTAGTTCAGTTTGTCTGGTCTTAGGTAATTGATTTTTTAAAAGATTATTCTTTATAAATCCACACCCAATATTAAAATTTTCATATTTTATTAGAATAAAACCCTGTAATTCTGAATTTATCTCTAAATCTTTTCCTCTAATATAATCTAACGTTTGTTCTTTATCTAGGATTATATAGTTTTTACTAACATACTTTCCAAAGGTTTGAAAAAATGAAGTTGTTGGTTTTTCCTTCCTTAAAATTAAAAGACCAGTATTAATTGTGAATTTAAGAATATTTTTTGGTCCTAAAGAGATTTTTTCTTCTGAACCAGAATATAATTCATATTTTTTAAATATTTCTTGAGGTATTCCATATCTATTTTCTAAATAATTAAAGATTGCTTTTTTTTGTTTTCTTTGTATTTTCTCTAGCATTTTTTTATTTTTGCAATGAAAAACCCCCCACTATTGTTATCTTCAGGAATAATTCTAATACATTTTTTTATTTCTTTATTATATTCTTTATTGTTAAAATTTAATATTCCTTCTCTTGTTTTTAAATTTAGATTAATTTTTTCTAATTTTGCATTTGTTTTATTTAATAGATAGTTTATTACCTCTTCATTTTCTTCTGGTGCAAATGTACATGTTGAATAGATTAGTATACCTTTTGGTTTTAATAATTCATATGATTTTAGAATAAGTTGTTTTTGGAGATTAGAATGTTTTAAAATATCCTTTATAGACCAATAATTAAATACTTCTGGATTTTTTCTTGTTGTTCCTTCAGCTGAGCATGGTGCATCTAAAAGTATTATATCTGGTTCTATATCTTTTATTCTTCGTAAGTCTTGGTTTGTTATAATTGTATTAATTGCTCCAGTTTTTTCTATATTATGTTTTAAGGCCTTTATTCTTTGATAATCTAAATCATTAGCAATAATTGTACCATTTGTTAGGGTAGCTAGTTGTGTTGTCTTAGAACCTGGAGCTGCACATGCATCTAGGATTAAATTAGCTTCTTTTAATTCAGTTAAGATTGTTAATGGTGGAAGCATAGAGGTTATTTCCTGAGAGTATATATATCCTAAAAAATGTTCTAATGTTTTTCCTATTTCTGGAGATTCTGAAATAAATGCTTCTTTATAAAAGTCTAAGCGTTTTATGTTTATATTATATTTTTTAAATCTCTCTTTTATTTCTTTTATTGTTGTTTTTATTGTGTTTACTCTGAAACTTTTTGGTAATGGTTCTGAAAGTATATTAAAATCAGAAATTATTGATGAATATCGTTCTTTGAAATTATTAGGTATATCCATTTTTTTTATTATATACTTTTCTATGTGAATCACCCACCATTAAAAGGATAGGCTTCTAACTTCATGAAAGATACTTGCTCATTTGATTGAGTATTGGTTTCTTCTCCATTAAGGCTAATTCCTAACCTTCCATAATTAACTATATTCTTAGCTGCATTAACATCTCTATCTAAACTTAAACCACAAGAACAATTATAGATTCTCTCGGATAATTTTATCTTTTGTATTCTTCCACAAGAAGAACATTCGAGGTTATCATTTTCAACTTGTAATGCCTTAGAATATACGTTCTTCATTTCTGGGTAACAAGCTTTTAAATCTAAAAGATAATTTGATAGTTCTAATTTAGTAAATCCACTATTTAACTCTGAAAGAAGTTCATTATAAGTTCTTCTGCAAATATCTAAAGATAATTCTAATCTATCTTGTTGTTCTTTGCTAGGATATAACCGGAACTTATAGCTTATCATAACTAAACTAAGTGAAATTTATTTATATATTTTGTGCGTCCATGTCCACTACAAAATTCATCCAACCAATAAATTAGTTGGTTTTCTTTCGCTAGGATATAAATATTTATTAATTTTTCTCTCATACTAAATAAAAAAGGAGAGGATTCAATGAAAAAGATATATATATATATTTAATGTGTTTTTTGTTAGTCGCAATAGTTGCTGCTAGTGTGTATGCTGCTTTTTATAGAGATGTTCCAGTTAAATTTAAGGTTAGTGGGCCTTTAATTGATGATATTTCTGTTATACCAATAGATTTAGGAGAAATTTATCCAGGTAGTTTTATTGATAATCAAATGTGGAATATAACTAATAAGGCTAATGGTCCTATAAATTTAAGAATTAGCTTTAATGGAATAACTATTTGTCCTCCAGAAAATTTAACGTGTTCAGTTGTTTATACACCTTTAATTATGAACAAAACAGGTGTGTATATGCCAACTCCCATGGAATATAGTTTAAATGTTGGATATAATGAACTTTGGTGGGGCATAAACGTATCTAGTGGAAGCGATATTGGTGAGATTGTAGGTAACTTTACAATAGAAAGAATATAATTTTTTATATTTATTTTTAAATATTCTTATTCTTAAATTCATAAAGTTTTTATAGACTTTGTTTACTAAAACTTCATGGATGAAGAAAATATTGAAAATAAAATAAGTCATAATGAGGTTGATAAAGAAATACATTCTGGAGCAGTAGAAGCAAAGGAAATTAAAGGGGGATTTGGTTGGAAGTGGATAACCTTTTTGACTTTAGCAGTTATTGTTATTATATTTTTATTTGTTAGATCTAATGATAATGGACCTACTAGCGGGGCGATAAAGGAGGTTGGTGAAGATAATTATATTGCTGAGCTTTCAGATATTTCATTAAATTCTATGAAAACATTTACTTACAACAATGAACCAGCTATTTTAGTAAATTTTGATGGAGAAATTAAGGCCTATCTAAATAAATGTCCCCATAAAGGCTTACAATTTGATGAAAATAGTTTAATTAACAGTAAAATTCAATGTCCTTGGCATGGTGCTACTTTTCAACCAGCAACTGGGGATTATCTAGGTAATATTGATGGAAATAATTATGGACTAAGTGGCTTAACTATAATTGATTTAAGGGTTGAGAATGGTAAAGTTTATGTGAAGTGAATTAAATGGTTGAATTAGTAAATTTAATTTCTGCTTTTACATATGGATTAACTAGCTCTTTAACACTATGTCTAGCCTCTTGTTTGCCAGTTTATTTGCCTCTTTTATTTGGTTATGCTGAAGATCATAAAAAGGGATTAAAAATTTCAATTGGGTTTGGTATTGGTAGGTTTATAGGTTATTTTTTTTTAGGAATACTTGCTGCAATAATGGGGGCAACATTTATTTATTTCTTTAAGGATACTTTTCCAAAAATATCTATATGGATTGTTTTTTTCTTTGGTTTATTAACTATTTTTTATGGAACTTTAATACTTGCTAAAGTAAATTTCATGATATTAAAAGAACAAAGTTGTAAAAATTATATGAATAAAACTAAATCTTTGAATAGGCCAGGAATTGGGGCTGGTATTCTTGGTTTTGTTTCTACAGTAACCCCTTGTGTTCCTGTTTTTACTTTTTTATTATTACCATTTGCTTTGGGTAATATTTGGGAAACTAGTTTTATTACTATTGCATTTGGATTAGGTGCAAATCTTATTTTCATTGTTTTAAGTATTTTTGTTGTTTTAGGTATGAAAAATCTTAAAGAGAAATTTGCTTTATGGAAGAGAAAATTAGAACTTTTTTCTGGAATAATTTTAATAGTTTTTGGTTTATTCTATCTTATATGGGCAATGGGACCCTTATTTTTTAATTGGACCTATTTGAATTATACGCTTCCTACAATTTTCGATTTTATTAATTTTATAAAATATTTTTTGCTAAAATGAAAAAAAAAGATAAATTAAAGATTATTGTATTTATGTTTTTATTATATTTTTTATTTATTATTTTTTATGCTGTATTGCAATCTAATTCTATAAATTTATTTTATACTTTAGGTAAATTAAGTGGCCTTATTGGTTTCTTATGTTTATCTTTTCTTATATTTTCAGGAGACACTGCCAGGTTTTTTGATAGATTTTTTGGAATTGATAAAATAATTAAATTTCAGAGAAGGTTTTCTTTAATTACATGTTTTTTTGTTTTATTTCATCCTATTTTTTTTATGTTATCTAGTAAAAATATATTAAATTATATTTTTCCAGATTTTACATTTATAGTATTAGCTTTTGGTATAATTTCTTTTTATATTTTTATAATTATAATGATTTCTTCTTTAATTTACAAGAGGATTTCATACAAATCATGGCAATATATCCATGTATTAATTTATATTCTTTTTTTCTTTAGTTTTTATCATGCTATTAATGGTTCTGATTTTTCATATTTAAAATTTTTTTATATTATTTTATTTATTTTAGTTATTATTGGAATTATATACAGGACAATATATAAAATAAAAACTAAGCCAGAATTTAAAGTAAAAAAAGTCATTAAGGAAACAAAAGATATCTTTACATTAGTTCTTTTTTCTAATAAAAAATTTAATTTTATTCCAGGTCAATTTTGTTTTTTGAGATTAAATAAAGATAAACTTTATGCAAGACATCCATTTTCAATTGTTAGTTCTCCTCAAGAGAAAAATTTATCATTTACAATTAAACTTAAGGGAAGATTTACACAAGAACTTTTAAAATTAAAAGAGGAAGAAGAGGTTATTTTAGATGGACCATTCGGAATATTTACTATCCAAGAATCAAATAAGGATATTGTTTTTATTGCTGGAGGTATTGGAATTACTCCATTTATGAGCATAATTAGAAACCAAGTATTAACTCAAAAAAAACAAAAAATTACATTATTTTATTGTGTAAAAACAAGAGATGATTTAATTTTTAAAGAAGAATTAAATAATATAAAAGTAGATTGGTTAAAAGTAATTTATATTTTTAGTGAAGACTCAAATTACCCAGGAAGTTGCGAATTTGGATATCCATCTAAAGAAATTATAAAAAAATATTTATGGAATGTAGAAAATAGTTTATTTTATATTTGTGGTCCAGAACCAATGAAGAAATCATGTAAGAAATTTATATCTAATTTAAATGTCAAGAAAAAAAATATAATAGTTGAGGATTTTTTTTGGTAAATTCTAGGAATAATTATTTAAACCTTTTTTTACTTGTTTCTCTATGCTTAAAATATATAAATTATTATTGAAAGAATATGGAGAACAAGGTTGGTGGCCATATGATTTTGTTTACAATAAAAATTTTAAAAACAAAGAAAGAACAGAAGAAGAAAAATTTGAGATTGTAATTGGTGCAATTTTAACTCAAAATACTGCTTGGAGTAATGTTGAAAAGACCTTTAAAATCTTAAAAAATAATAAGATCTTAAGTAGAAAAAAATTAGAAGAATTAAATATTGAAGAGATTGCTAAATTAATAAAACCTGCTGGATATTATAACCAGAAGGCTAGAAAGATTAAAGAATTCTTAAAATTTAATAAAGAAATAAATAGAGAAAATTTATTAGAAATTTGGGGATTTGGTCCTGAAACAGTTGATTCAATACTACTCTATGCCTATAATAAACCCATCTTTGTTATAGATAGTTATACTAAAAGAATATTTTTTAGAATTGGTTTATATTCTAAAGATATTTCTTATAATGAATTACAAGATTTATTTTATAAAAATCTAAAAAAAGATTATAAAATATTTAATGAATATCACGCCTTAATTGTTGAACATGCTAAACAACATTGTAATTCTAAGCCAAAATGTGCTGGTTGTTGTTTGAATGAGGTTTGTAAAAAAAATTATTTACAATAATTCAATATGGACGTTTTAAATAAGAATTTGTTTCTTTTATAGCCTCTAAAGATAAATTCGTATTTAATCTAAAAATTGCCCTAGCAAATAAAGGAGCTATAGAAACCATTCTTAACCAAGGTTTTTCACGTATTCTTTTTGGTATATAAACTGCATCTGTAGTAAAGAATTGTTTAATTAAATTGTCTTCATATGCTCTATCAAACATCTCTTCTGCAGGTGGATCTAATAACGGTAAACTTGCAGCAATATAAATATCAGCTAAATTATACCTTCTCTTTACTGATTCTGCATTCTTTTTAACAGAACCACCTGTGCTAACCATATCATCCACATAAAGAATATCCATACCCTCAAGATTAATACCATCTCCTAAGTTAAGTTCTATACTTTCTATTCTACCAGTCTCTTGATTTCTACATTTATTTGTTTTCGCTAGTGGTCTTTTCAAATATTTTGATGCTTTTTCTGCTCTGCTTGTATTGAGATCTATAGAAGCAACTATTAGATTCTCAAGTTTAGGTTCTAACTCTCTCTTCAAGAATTGAAATAAAATTGGACCTGCAGATAAATCAATAAACCTAGCATTATCAAAGGCTAATTCTGTATTTTCGTTATGAATATCCAATGCCACACATCGATTAACAAACCTACTCTCTAAATCCCTTATAATTCCTCTTAAACCTAGGTCTTCTCCAGGACTTCTTTTGTGTTGTCTAGCATCTGGAAAGGATGGAGTAATTGTTGTCATTTCTCTAGCACCCAAACCATATACTGCCTCACAAAGTTTCTTCAAAGCCTCTTTATTTGCTGGATTACTAGTTATTCTATCCACTAGTTGATTACTTTTTGGATCATAAACGCTTATTTGTTCCCTTTCAACATCTTGAAATATGTAAACATCACAACCAGCTAAAGAAGAAAAATCATCATTAGCTATCCTTATTTTTATATCTGAATTTGGAAAATGGATTTCTTTTACAGGGACCCTTTCAACAAAAGGAATCTCAAATTTAGGACCATATTCTTTTACAAGGAAAGATAATTCTTTATAAACATCATCTGCAAAAGAATCTGCTGCAGCACAAGAAAGAAGAATTATTGGACCTTTTGATCTTTTCCAATCTTCACTTTTATACTGCATATTCTTTAAATTTATGTTTTCTTAATAAAGATTATTATATTTTGTTGAATAGTTTATTTAAATATAGCCAATTAATTTAAATATCTTTTGGTAATTAAAGTATAATGAGAAGTTTATCTCCTACAAGTTTTGAAACAGTTATAGATTTTAGAAGGTTTTCTGAAAGGGATACTGGTTTAGAAAGTGTTACAAATATGGCTGATTTATCAGAGAGTTTTCTAGACCCTAGTTTATTTTCTAAAGTATCAAAGAAAAGAATAAGGTTTGATGATGATGAAGTTGAACCATCTTATTTAAGTGAGCGTTTTGGTAGATATATCCAAAATAGATTAAATTTTCTTAAAAAAGATTATAAGTGGTTAGCAGAAGAATTAATTGTGTCGCCAATGGTAATTAAAAGGTATATTTCTGGAAGAGAATTACCTAATGATAGTCTAGTTAGATTAATATACATAGCATTTGGAGATAGTAAGAAAAATGTTACTGATGTTCTGGTGGAAAGAGTACCAAAAAGATATTTTAAAAATTTAAAGTAAAAATTAGTTAATTTTAAATTTATAGGCATTATAAAATAAGTTATGATTGAAAAATATGTTTTACAAAATGCTGTAAAATTTAATGGAAAAGCTAATTCTGGTGCAGTAGTTGGTAAAGTTCTACAAGAAAATCCAGATTTAAAAAAAGATATAAAAAAACTAATAAGTGAAATTAATGAAATAGTTAAAAAAGTTAATAAATTATCATTAGAAGAACAAATTAAAAAATTAAAAAAAATAGCTCCTGAACTATTAGAAGAAAAGAAGGAAGAAATAAAATCGTTAAAAGAATTATCAAATGTTAAAAGAAAAACAATAATGAGATTTGCACCCTCGCCTTCTGGACCATTGCATATAGGACATGTTATTGCATTTATATTTAACTCTGAATATTGTAAAAAGTATAAAGGCGAATTTATTGTTAGAATAGATGATACTAATGCTGAGAATATTCATAAACCAGCCTATCAAATGATTGAAAAAGATGCTAAATGGTTAGTAGATAATGTTTCTAAAATAGTTTGTCAGAGTGATTTTATGGGTGATTATTATGATGCTATTGAAAAATTAATAGAATTAGATAAAACATATGTTTGTGAATGTACTGGAGATGATTTTAGAGAATATGTAAAAAAAAGAAAGGCTTGTCCATGTAGAAATAAAAAAAACCATACTGAAAGATTTGCTAAGATGTTCTCTAGCTATAGTCAAGGAGAAGCAATTGTTAGGATTAAAACTGATCTAAAGGATAAAAATCCTGCAATGATAGATTTTGGTTTGGCGAGAATTAAAGAGGATATACATCCTAAGACTGGAAAGGAATATAGAGTATGGCCTTTATTAAATTTTGCAGTTGCTGTGTGTGATTTTAAATTGAATATCACCCATTCTATTCGTGGAAAAGATCAAATGGATGGTGTAAAAAAAGAGAGGATTATTTGTGATTATTTAAATTGGAATAAACCAGAGGTTGTTTATTTTGGAATGGTTAATTTTGAGGATTTACAATTAAGTAAAACTAAGGTTAAGATGGCTATTGAAAGAGGGGAATATTCTGGTTGGGATGATATTAGATTACCATTTGTACCAGCTTTAAGAAAAAGAGGTTATAAGGCTGAGGCTTTAAAGAGGTTTGCTTTAGATATTGGTTTGAGTGAGAATGATAAAACTGTTTCTAAGAACGAGTTTTTTAAATTATTAAACTATCACCAAAAACAATTAATTGAAAACGTTGATAGATATTTTTTAGTTTTAGATCCTGTTGAAGTTAAACTAGATATTCATAAAGAAATAGAATTGGATTTACATCCAGGTCTTAGATTAAAAGGTAGAAGATTAAAAATTAATGGAAAAATATTTGTTTCTAAGTTAGATTATGATAATTTAAAAAAAAATAAGGTCTATAGGTTAATGGACTTATGTAATTTTACCTTTGATAAAAAATTAAAGTTTCATTCTTGGGAATATGAAAAGTTTAAAAACAATAAGAATAAAGGAGAAATATTACATTATTTACCTTATGACAATTATAAAGTAAATGTTATTTTTGAAGATGGAATTAAAAAAGGAATTATTGAAAAGAAATTAAAAGAGAATACTATTTTTCAAGCCGAAAGATTAGGTTTTTTTATTGTACACGAAGGAGAGGTAATATTCTGTTGTAGATAATATAAGTAAATAAAATTTAAATATCTTCTTTCTTTGTACAATTTCAGATAAGGAGGTTAAAATGAAAAAAATATTACTCTATTTAGTTCTAATGGTTAGTATAATCTTTAGTGTAATTGCAGCACCAGTCTTAGAAATCAGTAATGGGGATTTAACTTGTACAAATGGAGAATATTATTCGTGGAGTATTAATGGAGAATATATGTATAAACTTTATCTGCCTTTAAATGGGAATACTATGGATTATTCAGGTTATAATAATAATCTAGAAACAGATTATAATCAAGTTTATGTAGATGGCGTTGGTGTTACTGGAGGAGCTTTAGTTTATGATCAATCAGAGGATTATGCCTATATCAAAGATTCAGATTTATTTGATTTTTTTAACACATTTAGTGTTGAAGCTTGGATTTTTTTAGAAGATAAGAATTATTCTACAAATGAAAGGATGATTCTAAGTAAGATGAAAGGTACCCATGATGTTGGTCAATTTAGTTTTGGTGTTTCTGATCAAGATACTTTAATGGTTAGATTATGGGACGAAAATGGAAAAATGCAAGCCTTTTATTCAGGAGTACAAATACCATTAGAACAATGGGTACATGTAGCTGTTGTTTATGATAATGGAGATTCTTTAAAGTTTTATAAGAATGGTGTTATGGAACAAGAATTAACAAATGGATATGATATTAATAATCAACTAAAAGATTTATATGTGCATACTTTATTTAATCAAGAGTATGATAATGATGCAATCTATGTGGGTAATTGGCAGGGAGGAGCAGAGTTTAATTTTTTAGGAAGAATTGATAATATAATTGTTTATGATGGTGTTTTAAGCGATAATTTATTATTAAAACATGCAAATCAATTTTATGACGTAATCACTGAAGATATGACTATGCATGGACAGAATTGGAAGTGTTATTCAGGTGGAGTTGGAAGTAATGAACATTTTTTAGATAATCTACCTATCTTAACAAATATAGAGCTTAAAGGTAATTCTGATGCAGATAATTTGATTTGTGATGCTACTGGCATAATAGATCAAGATAATGATAGTATTCAGGAAATTTATAATTTTTTTAAAAACGGTCAAGGATTAATGGTTTTAAACACACCTTTAGAGGATTTAAAGGCACAAGATTATAGTGGTTATCAAAATAATGGCGTTGTCTATAATGGTGAATTAGTTAACGATAGAAATGGTTTTGAAGCAGTTAGTTTTAGTGAGACTAGTTATATTAAAATTGAAGATGATGCTAGTCTAGATTTAACTAAATATTTTACTATTGAGGCTTGGGTTAAGTTAGGTGCTAAAAGTCATTATCTAGAGAGAATGATTACATCTAAATGGGATTCTACTGATCGAATTGGACAATATACTTTTGGTGTTGCAGAAGCTAATACATTAATGGTCAGACTAATGGATACTAATGGAATTTATAGTGCATATTATTCTGGTGTAAACATACCTTTAGACCAATGGACACATGTAGCTATTGTTTATGATAGCGGTAAATTAAAGTTTTATAAAAATGGAGTTATGGAACAGGAGATAGTTACTAATGTTACAGATATTTATAACCAAGAGTATAATAATGATGACTTATATCTAGGAAATTGGGTTTATTTTGAAGATGGTTTTAATTTTGTAGGTGCTTTAGATGATATTAAAATATATAATTTGGCTTTGACTGATGAAGATATGCAAAATCATTATAATAATAATTATAACCAAGTAAGCGATGCTTTGACTAGTAATGGTGATAGTTGGGTTTGTAGCGTTGATTTATATGATGGTTTTGGATCAAATAATTATGTGAGTGAAAATATTTTAATAGGTTCAAATACCCAGAGCGTAAGTTTGTTAAGTACTAATAGTGATAATAGTAATTCTAATAGTTTAGACACAAGTAATGATGGTGCAGAAGATTGGACATTTGCTTCTAATGAAGAAACAACCATTATTAACGAAAATGACGATACTGCAGTTAAGGAATTACTAAAAGAAGAGGTTGTAGATTCTGGTAAAGAAACACAAGTCCAGAATTCAAATGAAGATATGGAAGGAATTACAGCAGCAACAATTGGTGCTAATGGAAAATGGAGTTTTGGCGTATTTATAGTGTTAATAATTATTTTAGTTGGTATGTTTGGTTATCTACTCTTTATAAAATATAAAAACTAAAATATCTATTCTTTTCTTTATTTTTTATCACCTTTTTGTTTAAATACTAGTTTTATCTTGTTGTTACTATGAAGAAGTTAGTAGTTATGATACCTTGTTATAACGAAGAAAATGGTATTGGTAAAGTTATTGATTCTATCCTTTATTCTTCTTTTAATGCTTTAGGATATAATGTAGAGGTTTTAGTTATTGATAATAATTCTAAAGATAGAACTGCTGAGATTGCTAAAGCACACGGAGCTACTGTTATTTTTGAGAGTAAACAAGGAAAAGGAAATGCAGTTAGGTCTGGTTTTAATTCTATAAAAAAAGCAGATATTGTTGTTATGTTAGATGGTGATGCTACTTATAGTGCTAAAGAAATGTTAAGATTAGTTGAACCAATCGCATCTGGATTTTGTGATGTTGTTATTGGTTCTAGGTTATGTGGTAAAATAAATGGGGAAATGTCTAGATTTAATAGGATGGGAAATTGGTTTTTTAGTTTTATGGTTAGGATAGGTTATAATGGAAATGTAACAGATGTTTGTACTGGTTATTTTGCTTGGAATTTTAAAGTAATTAAAGAATTAAGAAAACATCTTGAGTCAGAAGGATTTAGTATAGAGATGGAGATGTTAACTAAAATGAGTAAACTAGGTTATGAAATTTTTGCTGTTCCTATTAGTTATTATCATAGGGAAGGACAAAGTAGTTTAAATCCCCTTAGAGATGGTTATAGAATTATGAAAAGTTGGGTTAAGTACTTAACATGGAAGCCATAAATTTTTTTGAATCTTTATTTGAAGAAGGGTTTTATAGATATAGGGTTAAAGAGTTAGAAAAGGATTCTTATAGGTTTACAGTAGCTTACTTGTTAGAGGATATTACCTCTCTTGGTATTTTAATTCGGAGACAGGAAAGATTAAAGGAAGAGATTGAAAATGGTGCAAGAAAAGATTTAGTTTTTGATAATGAAGTATTACCTTATATAAAGATTGGAGCAATCCATTTAGGTAATTTATCTTATAATAGACACAATTTAACAGCTAAAGAAAATTATCTAATAGTTTTATGTCATAATCCTAGATTATTAGATTATTTCCATAGAAAGAGTATAAATAATTGTCTTAGGGAAGAGAAAAAATTTATAGAAGATCGTTTACCATGGTATAGACGATGGTCGAGCTGAAAAAGATCTGTATTTTAGCACCAGAGTTTATTCCTTGTTGGGGTGGTGTTGGAACTTATGCAGCCAATTTAGTTAAAGAATTAAGTAAAAGTTATGATATTCATGTAATTACTCCTGTTAGAGGAGATTATTATAACAAAGAAGAGTTAGAAAGGGAATTTAATTGTAAGATTCATAATTTAACTATTGCTAGGGATTCTTTTTTCTATAATTTTAAGTTTCAAATAGCTTTATTATTTAAATTTTGGAGATTACAGAAGGAAAATAATTTTGATTTAATCCATTCTATGAATCTGGTACATATGCCAGATATCTGGCTAAAATTCTTTCCATCTTATCGTAAAATAAAACATTTAGTAACAATACATACCTCAATTGAAACTCAATTAGAAGCTACTAAATTAAGCAAAGAAAAGAGGAGTTTTTCTGAATCAATGAGTTTATTATTTAGTTTTTTTATTAAAAGATTACAAAAAGCCTATCTAAAAAGGACTACTAATTTTATTACAGTCTCTAATTTTTATGCAAAAAAAATTAAAGAGTTATTCGGATTAAATGCCTTTGTTGTTTATAACGGGGTAGATCCTAATTGTTTTTATAAAGTTGATAGAGAAGATAGTTTAGAGAAATTTCCACAATTAAGAGGAAAGAAAAATATTGTTTTATTTGTTGGTAGGTTTTTAGCTCAAAAAGGCATTCATGATTTAATTTTAGCTACTAAGGATTTGGATGTAGAGTTAGTTGTTGTTGGTCACGGAGATAATATCAACGGTGTTAATTTTTTAGGTTATATTTATAATAAAAATTTGAAGTATGTTTATTCTTTAGCTGATGTTTTAGTGTTACCTTCTTATTATGAAAACTTTCCAATATCAATTATTGAGGCTTTAAATTGTAAATGTAAGGTAATTGGTTCAAATGTTGGGGGAATTCCAGAAATTTTAGATAAAGAATATTTATTTGAAGCTGGAGATATTAAAGGGATTAAGGAAAAAATAAATTATGTATTAAATAATGATTACAAATTTAAAAGTTTTAGTTCTGAATCAATGAGTATTAAAACTAAAGAAATATATGAAAGTATATTTGTTAATAGTTAGATTATAGTATCAAATATTTTTAAGTATTATTGTTTTAACTTAAAAGTTATGAAAGTTTTATTAGTTAATCCTCCACGTTTTAATGGTATTCCTGTAATTAGAGAAGAGAGATGCGAGATTGTTGAAAGAAATTCTATATTGCCCCCATATTCTTTATTACAAATTGGGAAGATTTTAATGGAATTAAAACATGATGTTACACTAATTGATGCAAATGGAGAAAATCTAAGGTTTAAAGAATTAAAATTAGCTGGTTATGATGCGTTAATTTTTAGATTTACACCCACTACTTTTGATTATGATATGGGTGTTTGTAAATTATTTAAAAAAGTCAATAAAAATGGAAAATGTATAGGTATTTGTTTTACTTTAAGAAATGTTTGGAAGAAAGTCATGATTCAGGCACCAGACATGGATTTTTTTATTACTGGTGATTTTGAAGTTGTTTTAAGAAATTTATTTAAAGACATAAATAAATTTAAGGATATCCAAGGTTTGGCTTATAGGTTTAAGGGTAAATTATATAATAAGTCTTATATTCGAAACGGTTTTGATTATGATTCTCTAAGCATTCCTGCATATACTTTATTAAAGAGTTTTGATTATTATTCTATTAATACAAATATTGGAGAAAGATTTTCTATTATTTATAGCAGTAAAGGTTGTCCATATAACTGTAATTATTGTAATGTTGCCTCTACCCCTTTAAAGATGAAAAGCGTTTCTTTAGTTGTTGAAGAAGTCAAACTTTTAAAAAATTATGGCGTTAGATTAGTTAGCTTTTTTGATGAAACATTTACTGTTAATAGAGAGAGAGTTTTAAACATATGTGCTGGTTTAAGAGGGGTTGGTATTAGATGGTATTGTAATACAAGGGTTAATCTAGTTGATTTAGAATTACTAAAAATTATGAAAAAATCTGGTTGTTCTGGAATTAGTTTTGGGGTTGAATCTGGGTCACAAAAAATTTTAGATTTATCCAATAAAAATGTTAAAATTGAAGAGATTATTAAAGCTGTAAAATTATGTAGAATAGTAGGAATTAAAACTTATTGTGCATTTATGTTTGGTCTTCCAGGAGAGGATTGGAATACAGTTAAAGAAACCTTTAAATTTATTAGAAAATTAAGACCTAATGGGGCACAATTTAATATTGCAGTTCCATATCCTGGAACCAGTCTATATGAGAAATTTGGTAATGGGTTAAGTTGGAGAGATCTATTCCAAGATAAAGCATTAGTTAGTATGTGTGATTTGAGTATCGAAGAATTAAATAAAATTAGAAAAAAAGCTTATACGAATCTATATTTTAATCCTTTTTGGTTGATTGGGAATTTTCTTTTTGTTTTAAGAAACCCCTATGATTTTAAACTAGGAATAAGATATTTTTTTAAGATTATGAAAAATTATTTTTTTTATGGGATGGAGAAGGCACACTAATCTTGAATGAATTATTCTTTAAGATAATTTTTTTTTAATTAACTTTAAAAAGATAACTTATATTTTAGATTTATGAATAAGAAAGGTAGTTTTGGAATATTTATTACTATTACTACAGTTGTTTGTTAAAACAAATGCAAGAGGTTGATCCTAATTTTGGTGTAATTACAATCTATAAAGATCTTGTTACTGGAAATATTATAATTAAAAATTCTATGCTTTCCGGAGACTGGATTACTATAGAAAGTGATGTTTTAAAAGGAGAAGGAATATTATTATCTGGATATGATCAAATGGAAGGAAAAATCCAAGTAGGTGGTCTTATGAGTTTTAATGTTGGTACTAATTTAAATACCTATGGAGAAGAATTAAGTACTTTAAAGGTTAGTCCTGATGCTGAATATATTAAGATTTGTTTACCTAGTTATGGTTCTAGTGCTTGCTTTCCTGTTGAAAAAACAGACGGAGAATGGAAGAGTAAGAGTATTATAGTTTCTCAACGTTGTCCTGAAAATGAAAGAGGTGAATTAGAAGAAGGTTTTAAACATGTAGATGAAACAGGTAATACAGCATGTACACAAGAAGTAACAGTTATTTAATTAATTTTCTACTACATGATAATTAAATATAATAAATTCAGATCTTTCACCACAAGTATCGAAACTATAGACTTCTACTTCATATTCACCAGTTGAAAAAAATCTGTCCATAATCACCTCATCACAATAATAACCTCCCCCACCTATATTTTCACCATCTCTGTAAATTCTGGTTTGACAATGATCTAAATTTCCATCTATATCTCCTGTTCCTTCAGGATGAATAGTAATATCAACCCTATCTACGTCTTTTCTTATAGTACTTCCACTAGGAGGATTACTTGTTGCACTTATATAAGGTGGATGATTATTAGCACAAGGATCTGTATCTTCTCTAGAGTTATCTTCTTGTAATAAATCTTCTAGATTAATTTCTTCAGTAGGTATTTGATCATTTAAAACATAGTCTGTCTTGGGGCTACCATCGGTGCCCAGCTCTCCAGAGGGTATCTGGTCTGGGTTATCATATAAATCATCTAAAGGAATATCAATTGAACCATCTCTGTTTAAAACATAATCTTCTTCAGGGCTACCATCATTTCCTAATTCAGAGGGTATCTGGTTATCTAACATATCACTAAGAATATTTTCTAAATCAGGAAGAGAGGCATCATATTTTACAGTTAAGTCAGATTTATTATCAAAATTAGATTTATTCTCACAACTATAAAGAGCAGTAAGTAATGCTCCAGTTGCTAATAAATATCTTCCAGTTTGTTTTATTGAATTATATATTGTCATTACTAACCAGTAAGATATTTAGTATTTAAGAGTTTTGGTATGTATTTTGTGCTACTAAAAGTGCACAACTCTTCCGAGGTTATCTGGTTATAAAAAAATTTTAGAGATGTTGAACGAAGTGAATGCATCTCAGCTCTCCAGAGGGTATCTGGGTTTAAAGGTTTTGGCTTATTAAATACTGTTGTAGAATCCACAATTTTTAAAAGTTGTAGAAAGATTTATATACTTGTAACTATGATCAAGTAATAAATAAAACTACAAAAGTTGTTTAAGAGAGGACAACATGAGAGCTATTATGATAGATCCTAAAACTTATATTGATGCAAAGGTAGATGATTTAGAAGAAGGAATGAATATACAGTTTGAGGCAGTTAAATCTGAAATACATAGTTTAGAAGGTCAGATACAGGGTTTAAAGACGGGTTTAGAAGGTCAGATACAGGGTTTAAGAGATCAATATCATGGTTTAGAAGGTCAGATACAGGGTTTAAAGACGGGTTTAGAAGGTCAGATACATGGTTTAAAGACGGGTTTAGAAGGTCAGATACAGGGTTTAAGAGATCAATATCATGGTTTAGAAGGTCAGATACAGGGTTTAAGAGATCAGATAGGTGTAGTTTTATTGAGAACAGGAAGAATTGAAGAACAATATACAGAAATTATTGATTATTTACGAACGATTACAGAAAGAACAGTCGATAAAAAAATAGGATTTTTTAAAGAATGAATTGAATTTTTTTATTGTTTAGGCCATCATCTTCAAAAAGTTTATTAATGTTCTTAAATTTTATATTTTAATGAAAAGAGGGAGTTATTTGTATCTAATTATCTTTTTAGTATTTTTCTTTTTATTTATATATTTTTTTGGGTTTAATTTAACAGGCTACAGTATTCTAGAGGATAACCTTTCTTTTGAAAATCAGATAATTAAAGATACTAATCAAAGTTCAAGAATTAACGATACTCAAATTGATGTTTTAGTTGAGAATCAAACATTTTTAAAAGAAGATGCTATTTTTCAACAAGATTATTTTCAATTAATGACTGTTCCAACACATTTAACACCCTTTCTTAATTCTACTAGCTTTGGAAATAGGAGTTATGATAATTTAACTGTTTATAATAATACTGTAGCTGATGTTGATGGTGATCCTCTCTATTTGATTTATGATTGGAGATTAAATAGTACAAGCATAGCTGTGTTAAATATACCATGTAGAAACTCTTCTTCTAATGAATCTCATATAATTGATTACTCTACAAATAGTTTAAATGGAACGTTTATTAATTCTGAGCTTAATTTTACTACGGGCCATGACGGTTTTGGTGCCTGTGAGTTTGATGGAAGAAATGATTATATTCAATTTAATTATAGCTCTGTTTTTGATATTTTAACTGACTTTAGTGTAGAGATGTGGATTAATAAATCAGGTACAAATGAAACTCAGACAATTGCAAGAAGATGGGATGCAACAAGTAATGATCGAGTTTTTATGTTTAGATTATTCAACAATACTATAGAACTTTTGTTAAGTAAAGATGGTACAGCTAATGAAGGAAGCTATGTTAGTGCAATCGCTACTAAGAATTTAACTCAATTTAGACCGCATCATGTTGCATTTACCTATAATGGTAGTACTGTATTTTTGTATATAGATGGGATATTAAATAAAACTAATTTGTTTTCAGGTAATCTTCATTCAGCGGTTCTTCCTTTGGTAATTGGATTAAATTCTACAGGTTTTAGATTTAATGGAAGTATTGATCATTTTAGGATATATAATAGAACCTTGACAGGAAATGAAATTTTATTGCATAATCAATCAAGGTATGATCAGATACATGCATTTGAAACATATCATTTTGATAATTGGTCCTGTGCTATAACTCCAAATGATGGAAATAGTGATGGAAATACATTGCTTAGTAATTCATTAAATATTACTAATTTAGGGAGTAGTCCATATAATTATGATATAAATCCTAAAAATAATAGTTGGTTTAGTGTATCGAACTTTACTGTAGCTGTTAGTTCAAATGTTACTTATATGCATAATATTACATTTAGATTTTGGAATTCAAGTTTTACAAATCTTACTAATTATACCTTAACAGATGGTGTAAATCAAAATTTTACTCAGGAATTTTTTATGAGTAATTTAAGTGGGGGGCAGTATTATTATAATGTTACTTTGGTTACAGCTTTTAATGAATCTACTACAGCAGATACTTTTACAATTGGGGGGGATAATATAACTCCACTAGTTAATATCACATATCCTTGGGATTTTAAGTGGGTTGTTGGATCTATTGCTAGTGGTACTAGCCAGATAAGAATAATTGGAAATGTTAGCGATAGTGAGAGTCTAATTGATAGTTGTTGGTATAGGTATAATAATTCTATTATTAATTATACTTTAGATTGTAGTGGGGGTAGTTTTAATCAGACAATTGATTCTGGCGATTATGGTTGGCATAGAGTTTTTGTTTATGCAAATGATAGTGCAGGAAATATAAATAGTGATAATATTACTTATAATAGGGTTACACCTGAAGTATTAGCAGAAAAAAAAGCAGCTATACTTGGCACAAAGAAGGATACTGTAGAAGAAGATACTGAAACTGAGGTAGTTGTTCCTCCAGAAGAGATTCTTTCAGAACAACAAGAGTTTAGTATAGATATCTTTGGAATACCTTTGCATTTAATTGAACCTATTGAATTAGACTATGTATTGGGACAGATAACCGATAAAGGAATCTTTTTAGATTTAGGGAATAAAGCAAATTTAAATCTGTTATTTGGTGATAAGCCTTTAATTGATATTGATTTTACTTCTGAAGAGATTAAGGGAGCCTTATATAGATTAGTTAATATTATAATGACACCTTATTTTTGGTTGAGTATTTTTATTGTTATTTTGATTTTTTTTATAATTATTAGATATATAATTAAAGATATTTCTCTAGGTGTGGGCAGCGAGAGTTTAAATAAAGTACATTATCTTTTAGCTAATATTTTATATAGGATTTATAGGAGAGGATATTATAAAAATAGTCTCATTAAATATAATTATTTTATTAGAGAAATTAAAAAGTTTAATGATTATGTTGGAAAATATAGATTAAAGAAGGAGGCTATTTTAAAATTTAATCAATTAAATAATTTATATCTAAGATATGTGTTTTACCTTGAAAATTGGAGGAGAAAAGAGGTTTATGAGTTATTGAGCTTAAGTTATGAAAGAGTAAAGCTACTATAAGTAGTAAATTGTTTTTTTACTATCAAGGAGTGGACACATACCGAAAAGTTTAAATACCTTTATGTATCTAGAAAAGTATCACCTCTTTTTCCCAGGGAGAGTTACTTCGGTAATTCTTCTTGGGTTTTTTAATACAGAAGTATTTATAAATTTCTTATAGTATATTTTTTTATGTTCGATTTTATATTCCCTCAACGTAGAAAAAGAAGAAGGGGAATTATTCAAGGAATATATGGACCTATGGGTGCTGGTAAGACTGATGAACTAATACGTATAGTTTCTCGATATAAGCATGGGATTAGTGAAAAATTTATTGTTTTTACACCTAAACTTAATTACAGAGAGGCGGGTTGTATTGCAACACATGATCGAAGAACAAGGTTAGATGCAGTAACTGTTGATAAAGTTTCTGATATTTTAAATTTAGTTGAACGAGCTAAGTATTCTTTAATTGCTATTGATGAGATTCATTTTTTTCATGGGGAAATTATTGATTTTTTGTTAGCTTGCCCAATAGAGCATACTGATGTAATTTGGGCTGGTTTAGACAAAGATTTTAGGGGTTTGGCATTTCCACTAATCGGAAGTGATTATACAATGCGAGATCTAATTGGAATTACTGACTTTTGTATACAAAAAACAGCACTGTGTGATTATCAAAAAAATGGTACTAATTGTTTAGCACCGGCTATATATTCTGTTAGATTTATTAAAGAACAAAATAATAGATTAACTTTAGCACCTTATGATGATACGACAATCGCTGTGGGGGGAAAGGAGGGTTATGCTTCAGATAAAGAAGAAGTTACGTATGTGTATGGTGCTCTTTGTCCAAAACATACTCCTATCTTAAAAGGAAGTCCATCTAGACTTTCATTCAGATTGTTACGTTCTAAAGAAAATTTAAATAAAAGAATTCATGATGGATTACATAGGGACGGAAAACGATTAGCAGAGATATTAGACGAATTTCATAAAAATTAAATTTTTTCCATATATCCACATTTACCACAATGTTTTCTATCTTTATGAATAGCTAAAAATATTCCTGACCCGCATTTAGGACACGATTGTGATTTTTTAAGAATATTATTTTCTATCTTATATTTTATCCATCTTTGGGATGGTTTCTTTTGTTTTGGGGGTTTTGGTTTTGTCATTGTTTTATTTCTTTTTTCTTTCTTTTTTCAAAATTTTTTAATTGGCTAATCTCGTGATAAATTTGAGCTTTGAATAGTGTTTTATTTGAACCAAATATTGTTTTAATTTTTATTAATGAAATAAGTTCTATTGGTGTTTTATTTTCTCTAGAAATTAATTCTTTTATTTCTTTTCTCGTTGGTGTTTTGGAATTTTTGTGTTCTAAAAAACCATCTATTTCTTCTCTGTTCATAAGTTTTTGTTCTTTAATATTTGTAATTTTCATCTTGTTTTAATAGCATATTCTCCTTTAACCTTGATATTTAATTTTTTAGCTATTTCAGATCTATTTGCATCGAATATTATTATTCTCCCTTTTACATTGCTTGATAAATCTTTTGATTTACATAATGGACATTCTATACCTGTTACATAGATTCTACACTTTTTGCATGCTTTTCTTTTTACCAATTTCTTCCTCCAACCACCTTATAGCTCCTAAACTCGGTTGCCTCATAGTAAGACCTATCTTTGGATTATTTAAATCTTTATAAGAAATAGCAATTATTCTTCCTAAACATATATCTCCAATTTTTAAGACTCTTTTTGATTCTTTTCCTGTTAGGGTTTTTTGTTTACCAAAAGAGATGAAATCATCCATTGTTTGAGAGATATGTATCATACCCTCAACAGGACCTATATTCAAAAATGCTCCAAAATTAGTGATATCTGTTATTTTTCCTTTTACTATTTCTTGCAATTCTGGAAGATATGTTATTATTTTAAATTCTGTTTCATAGTATCCAGCACCATCTCCATGAATAATTTTTCCTTCCCCAACCCATAATATTTCTGTTACACAAATAACATAACCTAATTCTTTTGATATATATCCCTCATAAGACTCATTTAATTTCTCTAAAATTGATTCTTTTATCTCTCTGCCTTGGTATGTAGGTGGTACTCTCACATGACCTTTGACTTGCAATTCATAGAACATTTTGTTATTTTTAATATAGAATAGGATTTATAAATCTTTCTTAATATTTTGAAAGATGAAAATGTTTAAAAATAGGTTTCGTTATCTATTTTAGAGGAAGTTTATTCATTTAGATAAAATGTTGTAAATTTGTGGCAAAAAGTGTGTTAGATTAATCTAGAAGTTTAAGATATTTTTTTTGTCTGATAATAATGATTGGACATTTTAGTACTTTTTTTAATTTTTTATCTTGTGTTGCTATTATTGTATCTTTATTTATTATATCTTTTATTAAATCATCAACTTGTTTATTTTCTTTGGTTTTTATTGTTAATATTTTATTTTCATTTATTTTTAAAAATTTTAAAGATAATTTTGTTAATAATTTATTTTGTTTTTTTCCTTTCTCTTCTAGATTTTTTAATTCTTCTAATGTTTTATCTAAAACATATATTTGATAGTTTTCATATAGAATTCTTTCTATTTCTTTAAATAATTGAATTTTGTATTTAAGTAAATATATTATAAAATTCGTATCTAAAATAATTATTTTCATAAATATATTAATTATTTAGATAATATAAAGATTTGGAATTATTTTGTTGATTCAATTCTTTCCCAACCAAATTGTTTTTTTCTTTTTATTTTTATGTCTTTGAAAATGATTAACCAAAGATATAATCTTGTTGGATATAGTAAAAGACTCCATGCTAATTGTTTAGGGGTTTTTGCATAAATCAGTGGTCTATACCATCCATGGGCTATTTCTTTCATAGGAGATCGCATTTTTATAGGTTTTTTTATAAAATTATTTATTTGCATATAACCTCCAGCAGATCTTCTTTTTTGTTTTATCCAATCTTTTAAGTTTGTAGGATATTTTATATAGACTTCAGCCCTTGGTGCGTATTTTATTTTATATCCTTTTTTCCAGATAATTTCAGATATTATATGATCATCAGATAAACTTTCTGGAGGAATACTTTTTATTATGTTTCTTATAGCATATAAATAACCTGAACATACAATAAATTGATTGTTTTTTTGTTTTTGCAATCTAGTTTTATGTGCACCCTCATCTGTAAGAACATGTGACCAATAACCAAATATATTGCTTTTTTTGTTTATAGATATTGGTCTAGCCGTTACTGCCCCTACTTTTGGGTCTTTAAAGAATTTTAATAGTTCATTTATAGAATTTTTTGATACAAATACATCCCCATCTGTTAAAATTAAAATATCACCCTTTACTTTTTTAAAAGCCAAGTTTAATGCAGTTGGTTTTCCTTTCTGTTGATCTTTTAATGTTTTTATTCCTTTATATTTTTTAGCTACGTCTAATGTCTCTTTATCAGGGGCAAGAACGATAATTTCATGTTCTAATGCAATTTTTTGGTTTAAAAATGATTCTATTGCTTTACCAATTGTTCTTGGTTCTTTCCATGAGGTTATTATTATTGAAATAAACATAATATTTTAATAACAAACTTATTTAATAGTCTTATTATTCCTTTGTAACAAATTTTTATTCATAAAAATTAAAATGGGTTTATTTAAGCCATAACCCTTAAATTTCGAGGTTTAAAAAATAAGAAAGTTATTTAAATTATGGACTATTTTTTATTATGAAATGAACGAGTACAGTGCAAGTAATATAACCGTTTTAAAGGGTTTAGAAGCAGTGAGAGTACGTCCAAGCATGTATATTGGGGATATAAGTGAGAAGGGTTTACATCATTTAATTTGGGAATTAGTAGATAATGCATTGGATGAAGCACTTGCTGGTTTTTGTAATAAACTAATAGTGATTATAAACAAAGATGAGTCTATCACTGTTGGAGATAATGGTAGGGGAATTCCTACAGCTATTCATCAAGAAGAAAATAAAAGTGCTGTTGAGGTTGTATTAACTACTTTGCATGCTGGTGGTAAGTTTGATAAAGATACTTATAAAATTTCTAGTGGTTTGCATGGTGTTGGTGCTAGTGTTGTTAATGCTTTATCTAAGAGATTAATAGTTGAAATTAAACAAAATGGAAATGTATTTTATCAAGAATATGAAAGGGGTGTACCTAAAGAGCCATTAAAAATAATTGGTGAGAGTAATGAAACTGGGACAATGATTACTTTTTGGCCAGATGAAAAAATATTTACTACTTTAATCTTTAAGTATGAATTACTAGCAATTAGATTAAAGGAATTGGCTTTTTTAAATTCAAGATTATGTATAGACTTACAAGATAATAGAAATGATAAGTCTGATTGTTTTTGTTATGATGGTGGTTTGATAAGTTTTGTTGAATTTCTAAATACTAATAAGACACCATTGCATAATAAAGTAATTTATCTAAAAAAACTGGGAGATATTGAACTTGAGGTAGCTTTACAATATAATGATAGTTATAATGAAAATGTTTTTAGCTTTGTTAATAATATTAATACAATTAATGGTGGAACACATTTAACTGGGTTTAATACAGCTTTAACAAGAGTAATAAATAATTATTTGAAAAAAATAAATAAGAAAGATAATAATTTTTCTTTAACAGGGAATGATGTTCATGAAGGTTTGACTGCAGTAATTTCTGTCAAAATTCCTGAACCTCAATTTGAAGGACAGACTAAAGGAAAATTAGGAAATTCTGAAATAAAGGGAATTGTTGACAGTATTGTTTTTGAAAAGTTAAGTTCGTTTTTTGAAGAAAATCCATCTATTATAAAAATAATTATTGAAAAGTGTATTTCTGCTGCAAAAGCTAGAGAAGCCGCTAGAAAAGCAAGAGAATTAGTTAGAAGAAAGAGTGTTTTAGAATCTGGTGATTTGCCTGGAAAATTATCTGATTGTCAGGAGAGAGATCCTGCTAAAGCGGAATTATTCATTGTGGAGGGAAATAGCGCTGGAGGAAGTAGTCGACAAGGAAGAGATAGAAAGATTCAAGCAATATTGCCATTAAGAGGAAAAATATTGAATGTGGAAAAAGCAAGGTTGGACAAAATGTATAAGAATGAAATTATTTCAGTTTTAATTTCTGCTTTAGGTTGTGGTATTGACGATGAGTTTAATATTGATAGATTGAGATATCATAAAATTATCATTATGGCTGATAGTGATGTAGATGGAGCACATATCGGTTGTTTGTTATTAACATTCTTTTTTAGACATATGAGAGAAATTATTGAAAGAGGTTATTTATATTTAGCAATGCCTCCTCTATATAAACTTGTTAAAAATAAAAAAATATGGTATGTTCAAAATGATCAGGAATTAGAAAATTTATTAAAAGAAATGGGTAGAGACGGAATCAGTTTACAAAGATATAAAGGTCTAGGAGAAATGAATCCTGATCAATTATGGGAGACAACCTTAAATCCAGAAGTAAGAAATTTGAAAAGAGTTACCATGGATGATGCTATAGTTGCAGATCAGACGTTTACTTTATTAATGGGTGAAGAAGTTGAACCAAGAAAAGAATTTATTATGGCTCATGCTCATGAGGTGGTGAATCTAGATGTCTAAGATTAAAGATGTTTTAATTCAAGATGAAATGAAGAGATCTTATTTAGACTATTCTATGAGTGTAATTGTTTCTAGAGCTTTACCTGATGTAAAAGATGGTTTAAAACCAGTACATAGAAGAATTTTATTTGCAATGCATGAGATGGGTTTAGAATATAATAAAACCTTTAAAAAATCAGCAAGAATAGTTGGGGATTGCATGGGAAAATATCACCCACATGGAGATGCTGCAATCTATGATTCTTTGATTAGAATGGCTCAAAATTGGAGTTTAAGATATCCTTTGGTTTTTGGTCAAGGTAACATGGGTTCAATTGATGGAGATGCACCAGCTAGTATGAGATATACAGAAGCAAAATTAGCTAAAATTTCTAAAGAAATATTAGAAGATATTGACAAAGAAACTGTTGATGAAAGAGATAATTATGATTCTACTTTAAAAGAACCTATTGTTTTGCCAGTAAAAATCCCTAATTTATTATTGAATGGTTCTTCAGGAATTGCTGTTGGTATGGCCACAAATATTCCTTCGCATAATTTAGGAGAGGTTTGTGATGCGATATCTTATTTTGTAGATAATCAAGAATGTGATTATAAATCATTAATGCAGTTTATTAAAGGACCAGATTTCCCTACCGGGGGTATTATTTGTGGTACTGTGGGAATTAAAAATGCTTACAAAGTGGGTAAAGGAAAGGTTTTGGTTAGAGCAAAATGTATAATTGAAGATGGAAGGATTATAATAAATGAGATTCCATATATGGTTAATAAATCATTGTTAATTGAAGGTATTGCAGATTTAGTTAGAGAGAAGGTTATTGAAGGAATAAGAGACATTAGAGACGAGTCTGATAGAGAAGGAATGAGAATTGTTATTTTTGTTAAAAAAGATTTTAGTTCAGAAATTATATTAAATCAATTATATAAGCATACTTCTTTGCAAGTTACTTTTGGAATTAATAATGTTGTTTTGGTGGAAAATAAACCTAAAACTTTAGGTTTGTATGATTTAATAAAATATTTTGTTGATCATCGAAAAGATGTGATTACTAGAAGAACTATGTTTGATTTAAGAAAGGCAGAGGAGAGAGCACATATTTTAAATGGTTTGATAATAGCTTTAAATGATATTGATAATGTTGTTGCTTTAATTAAAAAAAGTCATGATGTTGATGTTGCTAAAAATGGATTGATAGCAAATTATGGGTTAACTGAAATACAAGCTAAATCAATATTAGAGATGAGATTACAAAGATTAACATCTTTAGAACAGAATAAATTAAGATTTGAATTAGAAGGTTTGAAAAAATTAATTTTAGATTTAAAAGATATTTTAGCTAACCCAAAAAGAATTTTGGAGATAATAAAAAACGAACTAATCGAGTTAAAGGAGAAGTATAATGATTCTAGAAGAACAAAGATTGAAGAAGGTTTTGAAGAATTAGAAACTGAGGATTTAATTGAGGAAGGACAAGTTGTAATAACTGTAACTAATTCTGGTTATGTTAAACGTATGCCCTTAAATACATATAAGAGACAAGGTAGGGGGGGTAGGGGGGTGATTGGTACTGGTAAAAAAGAAGAGGATTTTGTTGAACATTTATTTGTTTGCGATAGTAAAGATTATTTAATGTTTTTCACAAATACTGGAAAAGTACATTGGTTAAAGGCTTATAATATTCCTGAAGGTACAAGATACGCTAGGGGTTCTGCAATTGTAAATTTAATTGAAATGAAAGGTGAAAAATTAAATGCGGTTAAGGCAGTTAAAGAGTTTAAAGATGGACTATTTTTAGTAATGGGCACCAAGAACGGTGTTATTAAAAAAACTAGATTAAGTGAGTATTCTAGACCTAGAAAAGGTGGAATTATTGGTATTAATCTAAAAGAAGGAGATGAATTAGTTGATGTTTTAATTACAGATGGTTCACAAGAGTTAATTATTGCAACTGAAGATGGAAGAGCGGTTAGGTTTAATGAACAGGATGTTTCTGTTGTTGGAAGAAATTCTCAAGGTGCAAGAGGTATTAAAGTTCGCGGAAGCAAGGTAGTTGGTTTATGTGTCCGTGATGATTTGTATTTATTAACTATTACTGAAAAAGGATTTGGTAAGAGGAGTAAGATAGAAGATTATAGACTAATTAACCGTGGCGGTTCTGGAGTTCTGAATATAAAAATAACTGCTAAAAATGGGAAGGTTGTTGGTATTAAAGTTGTAAATGACTATGATGACATTATTTTAATTACAAAAGAAGGTGTGGTGATAAGAATAAATGTTTCTTCAATTTCTGTTGTTGGTAGAAATAGTCAAGGTGTAAAAGTTATGAGATTAAGTGAAGAGGATAAGATTGTTAGTTTTAGTAAAGTTGTGAATGAAGAGGATGAAGAAGAAATAATTGAAGAGAAGGTTGTTAATGAAATTAAAGAGGAACCAAGTCTCGAGGGTTTAAATGTTAATGGTATTAATTTAGAAGAATAATATTGTAATAAATTTTTAATTAATTTCTGCAGTTCCAATTAATCTCCATCTTGATTCAACCATTCTGGAAATAGCAACATTTGCTCCTTTTTCTGCACATATTGGCCTTTTTAATTTAACAGAGAAATTATTTTTTTTATCAATGTTAGTTACCATACCTGCAGTGGTTGCTGCATTAACATTTAACATTAAGGCCTCTCCTTTTTTTATTTTATGCACTTCTTTATTTTCTTTTGAACCAATTACTTTTTCTAGTAGGCTTGGTTTAAGCTTTAATTCATCCCAAATTGGTAGTAGCTTTGTAGGTAAGCTTACAGTATTTCCTACTAATTGATCTGCTTTAACTAAAGAAGGGTCTAAAGATGTTTGCAATGCAATAGATCCCCCTGCATGTGCTTCATCTATTGGTTTATTAGATGCCCATATTTCTATAATTTTTGTTTTAATTGGAATCCATTTTGTTATATTTTTTTCTATAATTTTTCTTCCTGGGGAAATTACTATCTCTTGATTAATTTTTAAAATACCTTGTTTTAATGATCCCCCTAAAACTCCTCCAACAAGGTGAGAAATATCATCCCCAGGTTTATTAACATCAAACGATCTTGCTACAAAGAATATAGGATCCATTTTAGAATCTCTTTTTGGTGTTGGCATATATTTCTCTATTGTTTCAATTAGTAAATCTATGTTTGTTTGATGGATAGCAGAAATTGGAATTATTGGTGCATTTTCTGCAATAGTTTTTTTTGTAAAATCTTTAATTTGTTTATAATTTTCTAAAGCTTGCTCTTTTGTTACCATATCAATTTTATTTTGTATAATTATAATATTTTTTATATTACTGATTTCTAAAGCTTTAAGATGCTCTTTTGTTTGGGGTTGTGGGCATTGTTCATTTGCAGCAATTAGAAGTAATGCTCCATCCATTATTGCTGTTCCAGATAACATGGTAGCCATTAATGTTTCATGACCTGGTGCATCAATAAAAGAAACAGTTCTTTTTAATTTACAATCTTTACATTCTTGTTTGCTTGTAAGTTTATGTATTGGGCATTCGTAAATTGAAACATCTGCATAACCTAATCTTATCGTGATTCCTCTTTTCTTTTCTTCAGAATGTGTGTCTGCCCATTTACCAGATAATTTTTCTAGAATAGTCGTTTTACCATGATCTACATGCCCTATAAGTCCAATACTTATCTCTGGTTGGTTTGCCATGTTCTGTTGTTAAAAGTAGTAATATTTAAATATTTGTAATTAAAGAAAAAAAGGATTTGGAGGGAAAGTAGTGAGAATTAAAGTCTTAGATAAAAATATAGAGTATAATGTTGATTGCTGTTTTAGTTTTTTATCTCAATTAAGGGGTTGGATGTTTAGGAAAACTTATAATAAAGATGGTTTATTTTTTGATTTTAAAAGAGTAAAACAGGTTGATTTACATACTTTATTTGTTTATAATAAATTAGATTTAGTTTGGTTAAATCCTGAAAGGAGAGTTGTGAAGATTTTAAGAAATATTGAACCATTTAAATTTAGGATAAGAGGTGAAGAAGCTAGATTTTTATTAGAGATAAAAGATGCTAGAGATTTAAATGAAGGAGATATTTTATTATTTTGAAACACATATACCTTCTTTACATTCACAAAATTTTTTATCTTTACAGAAACCAGTTAATATACATTCGTCTGTATTAATACAACCACAAGATTTTGTCTGTTCTATTATTTCTTTACGGCCTTCTAAACCATTAAAAATACAAAATTCTGTGCTATCTTCACCATTACAATTTCCATATAACACAAAATTATAAAGGCCAATACCTGACCAAATTAGACTTACAATTAGTATTATTGTAAAAAACCAGCTAATTATTTCAAAATTTTTATATACTTTGGTTGCAATATTCGGTGCTTTTTTCATTAAGTTTCCAGTAATTTGTGCTTTAAGTCTGATATCTAAACCTGATGTACATTTTCTAAAAGTTATTCTTCTGAATACACAATCAAATGCTTCTTTTGCAATTATTCTATACTTTACACTAAAAATACCTAAAATTCCAAATACGATTAGAGCGAGTATGCATATCATAGATCTTTATGTTTATTGTTTGTTTAAATATTTTATGAATTCAATTCATAATCAATAATTTTATTGAATTTTTTTAATGGTTGTGCACCTTCAAGTTTATAACCATTTACAAAGAAGGTTGGAGTGCCTTGAACGCCATAAAACTCTCCATCTGCAGTATCTTTATTAACTTCCTCTAGTTTTTCCTTATTATTTACACAGATATCGTATAAAGCCATATCGATTCCTAAAGTAGTTACATATTCCCTTAATGGAGTTAAATCTTGGACTTCAAAGGCTTTATCATGGACTTCCCAAAATTTTCCTTGATCTTTAGCACATTCTGCTGCTATTGCTAGATTCTCTGCTTTTTCCCCATGTACTATAAAGTCTCTATATACGATCTTTACTTGATCTCCATATTTTTGGTTTATTTCCTTTACTATAGAATCTGCTGTTTTACAATAAGGACATAAATAATCAGAAAATTCTACAATTGTTACTTTTGCATTTTCTCCACCAATAAACGCATCATCATCTTGGGATACACCTTGAATTTTTGGGTAATCTGGAATAGATGGAACACAAGCTGTAATTAGGAGTAATAACATTAGAATTAATGTTGTTTTCATAATACTGAGCTTGATTTATAGTTTATATATTTTATGAATTATTCCCACAGATCTTTTTTCTGAGATTAATAAATTTATAAGGTTTAATCAAACTTAGTTATGTGTTGTTTAGAATTTCAAAAATTATTTTACTAACTAATTAAAATTATTATGTTAATAAAATTCATGCACTAGACAAGCATACAGAAGACTTTTAAATTTATCTAGAAAATATTTACAAAATGATTACATATAAAACTAAACCAGATACAGAAGAAGAGATTAAAGAATTATTAATTCCAGAAATTAAGGAATGGTTCTTTAAAAAATTTAAAAATTTTTCAGAACCACAATTATATGGTTTATTAGAAGTTCATAATAGAAGCAATATCTTGCTATCTGCACCCACTGGTACTGGCAAAACTTTGACAATGATGCTTTCTATTCTAAATGAATTAATAGACTGCTCAAAGAAAAGGATTCTTGAAGATAGGGTGTATTGTGTTTATATTTCTCCATTAAAGGCATTATCAAGAGATATTCAGAAAAACTTATTAGAACCTTTAAAAGAAATTGAAGAGATAACAAAAAGGGAGTTTGGGATTAGGATTTCAATTAGGACAGGAGATTCTACTCAAGCAGAAAAAGTTAATATGCTGAAACATCCCCCCCATATTTTAATTACTACTCCTGAATCTTTAGCTTTGATGTTAACTTCATATAAGTTTAGAGATCACTTAAAGAAAGTTGATTGGTGTTGCATCGATGAAACACATGCTTTAGCAGAGAATAAAAGAGGGACTCATTTAGTTTTAAGCTTAGAAAGATTACAATATATTTCTCCTGGATTGTGTAGAATTGGTGCCTCAGCTACAATTAGTCCACTTTTAGAGGTGGCTAAGTTTTTAGTTGGATCTGAAAGAGATTGTAAGATAATTGATATCCAATATTTAAAAAAATTTGATTTAGAGGTAACTTCTCCTGTCAAAGATTTGGTTAATACTACTTATCAAGAGATTTCTGATAAAATGTATGGATTGCTTCATAAATTAATTCAAGAACATAAAACTACTTTAATCTTTACAAACACAAGAGCAGGAACTGAAAGTGTTGTTCATAATCTAAAAGAAAAATTTCCTCAGTTTTATAATGAAGAAAATATTGGAACACACCATGGTTCATTATCTAAAGAACTAAGATTTAACACAGAAGATAGATTAAAACAAGGTAAAACCTTGGTTTGTGTCAGCTCAACATCATTAGAATTGGGTTTAGATATTGGTTATATTGATCTAGTAATTTGTATTGGTTCTCCAAAATCTGTTGCTAGGGCTTTGCAACGACTAGGGAGATCAAACCATCAAGTTGAAGGAGTTACTAAAGGTAAAATAATTGTTACAGATAGAGACGATCTAGTTGAATGTGGTTGTTTATTAAAAGATGCATTAGAGAAAAAAATAGATAGGATCCATATTCCTAGAAATTGTTTAGATGTTTTGGCTCAACAAATAATTGGAATGTGTTTAGAACAAGTTTGGGATGAAAGAGAATTATTTAAAATATTGAAACAATCATATTCTTATCAAGATTTAACTTATAAGGATTATGAAGATATTTTAAAATATTTAAATGGAGAATATTTATCATTAGAAGAAAGAAATGTTTATGGCAAGATTTGGAGAAATGAGGGTTCATTAGGAAAAAAGGGAAGATTAGCTAGAGTAATTTATATGACTAATATAGGAACTATTCCTGATCAAACTGGAATAATTGTTAAATTAGGAAGTCTTGTGATTGGAACTATTGATGAGGCTTTTTTGGAAAAATTAAAGATGGGAGATGTATTTGTTTTAGGTGGAAGTACATATGAATTTAGAAGTGCAAGAGGAATGACTGTAAATGTTAGAAGTGCTGCAGGTAGGTTGCCAACTGTTCCTAGGTGGTTCTCAGATAATTTACCTTTATCATTTGATTTAGCTATGCAAATACAAACCTTTAGAAAATTAATGGAAGAGAAAATGAGCTTATCTAAAAAAGAGGTTTTAGACTTTATTAATTCATATCTTTACGTTGATGAAATTGCTGCTGAAGCAATTTATAATTATTTTAGAGTTCAATATGATTATTTAACTATACCTCATAAAACTAAAATTGTTATTGAGAATTATATTGATGAAAGGGGTAAATTATATGTTATTTTTCATACTTTATTTGGAAGAAGAGTAAATGATTGTTTATCTAGAGCAATTGCATTTATAGTTGCCAGAACCCAAAATAGGGATATTGAAGTGGGAATTTCAGATAATGGATTTTATTTGTCATCTATAAAAAAAATTAATGGTTTAAGTGCCTTGAAACAACTAAAATCTAAAGAATTAAAAGATATTCTAAGATTAGCTATTGATAAATCTGAAGTTTTAAAAAGAAGATTTAGACATTGCGCTGGAAGAAGCTTAATGATTTTAAGATCATATAAAGGGAATGTTAAAACTGTTGGAAGGCAGCAGGTAAGTTCAATGATTCTTTTATCTGCAGTTAGAAGTATTTCTGAGGATTTTCCAATTTTAAAAGAAGCACGTAGAGAAATATTTGAAGATTTAATGGATTTAGCAAATGCTATTGATATTGTTAAATTAATTGAGAATGAAAAGATTAAAGTTAAAGAAATAAATACTTTAATTCCTTCTCCCTTTGGCATTCATTTGGTATTGCAAGGATATTCTGATATTTTAAAGATTGAAGAAAGACATGAATTTTTGAAAAGAATGCATGAATATGTTCAATTGAAGATTAGTATGAAAAAATAATTAAGTTATTCTTTCAAACTCTTTTTCTAATCTTAAGGTTTATTCATTTAAATCAGAATAAACTAAGATTGATCTTTTTTAAAATTCTATTCAATCTTATAAAACAATCTCTTATTTTTAATGAGGTAAACATAAATCATTTAGAAAGATTATCATTAAAAAAAGTATTACATTATGAAGGAATCGACCTTTTCTTTTAATTCTTTTGCTTTTTTATTTCTTTCAAAATAAGCTCTTACTGGCTTTATTAAAATATCTATTTCTTTTGCTGTAGCATTTTTTAGGTCCATTGGGTGTAATTGTTTATTTGCATAAACTTCAATTAAATCTTCATAATTCTTAAAAGATAAATCTCCTCCAAATTTTTGAGATCTTTCTATTTTAAATTCTTTTTTTTGTTGAAATATAATATATTTACAATATTCTAGTATTGGATTATCTTTCTCTTGTGCTTCTGGACAATATGCTTTTTTTATCTTTCTTTCAATTGCTTCTTTTGAATCTGTCATAAAAATAGCTGAAGTAGGTTTTGATTTAGACATTTTTAAGTCTATAGCTTTATCTATTGTATCATTTGTTTGAGAATTTGGTTGATCTAGACCTAAAAGCATATGATGATGTACTGCAACAGGAGAATAAAAACCAATTTTTGGTCCTATTTCCTTAGCTAACATATTTACCTTTCTTTGATCCATACCTAATTGAACAATATCTACTTCTAAATGAAATATATCAGCACATTGCATACAAGGATAAAGAATTTGTGATGCCTGTAATGCATCTGATTCTTTTCTTCCCATAATTTGTGAACAACGAATTATTCTTTGTAATGTGGTATGGCGAGCAACAGTCATTACTTTTTTCCAATAATTTGGATCTTTTATATAATTTGATACCCAAATAAATTCTATTTTTTCTGTATCCATTCCACACGCTTTCCAAACTTCAATTAAATATTTTCCTGTAATTTGTATTTTTTCTAAATTTCCTCCTAGTTTATTATTTGCCCAGGCATGCCAATCAGCAACTAGTATTTTAAATTTACAACCAGCTTTTAGCATCTTATTAATATTAATTGAACGCATAATACCTTGGGCAATATGAATATTTCCAGAAGGTTCAAAACCATCATAAGCAATAGGATTCTTTTTTACTTCTAATAATGATTTTAGATCATCTAAAGTTATAATTTCCTCTCCAACTTCTCTTATTAGATTTATCCTCTCTTGAATATTCATCGCTAAATAATTCCCCATTTTTTAAAAAAAAAGAATAACAACATAAAAATTACAATAATTAACATTTTATATTTTCGCATTTTTAATCCTTTCTTTTATTTCTTTTATATCTTTTTAATATTTTCTATTTCTACAATTAAACTTTGAGCACATAAAATTATTATTAAGACCATGATTATCATCAAAATAAGTTTACTGAAGGGTATTTTAGATTAATACTTTAAGTAATATTTCCTAAAATCCAAGCATTTAGAACTCCAATGATTATATGTATCAGAAAATTATCTTTCCATTTTTTCATTAAAATTTAACTATTTTAAACTTATTTGCCTTTGAGTTATATTTAAAAACTTTTCTTGATTTGATTTTATATGGAAAAAATAAATGGTGAGTTATGTCCTTTATGCCAACAAAAGACACTAATTTTAACTGAAGAAGAAATTGAGATTCCTCATTTTGGAAAAGCATTTGTTTTTGGGATGCATTGTGAGAATTCTGAATGTGATTATAAAATAAGTGATTTAGAATTTGAAGAGCAAAGAGATCCTTGTAAATGTGAATTTGAAATAAGCACTAAAAAGGATTTTGATGTTAGATTTGTTAAGGGTGGAAGTGCGGTTGTTAAGATTCCTGCTTTAAAAATAACAATTGAGCCTGGTGTTGCTTCTGAGGGTTATGTAACGAATATTGAAGGGTTTATTAAAAGAATTAAAAAAATATTGGAAGATCAAAGAGATACTGCTGAGGATGATGATGCTAGGAAGAAGGCTAAGAATTTATTGAAAAAAATATGGAAGGTTGAATGTGGAGATGAAAAGTTGAAAATAACAGTTGAAGATCCTACTGGAAATTCTGCAATTATTTCTGAAAAAACAGTAATTAGTAAATTAAGGAAATAATTAACTTTTTATAAACTTTTATTTTAATAATTTTATGAAAAGAGCGTATGAAGATAAGTTTCATTCAGCTTTATTATTTGCTAATTTTGAAAAAGTGAATAGTAGATATATTTTATATAATAAATTCTAAAATAAAGAATGTGAAATAGATCATGTGGCTTGTAGAAATAAAATAATTTTTATCTTTGAAGGGAAAAGAACAAATATTAAGGGAGTTGAAAAACAATTAATAAAAATTGCTGGATTAATATTAAATCAAAAGGAATTATTAGAAAAGAACATTATTTTTGGAATTTTTAATTCAATTAGACTATTTGCATATTCTTGGAAATGGCAAACTTTAGTTGAATACAATTTAAAAGGTAAAATCATACAAACTTTGAAATATGAAAATAATAAATAATTAATTGAATTTTTATGAAATCTTTAAATAAGTCATTATTTATTAGATAATGATGGAACAGAGGATTTTAAATGGTTATAAAATGGAACAATTGGAGGAAATAGCAAAAAAATTAGATATACTTTTTAAGGATCATGAACAAAAAGGATTGGTTATAGCTATTGATATGCCTCATTCTGATTTGGTTTCT
>Ga0209542_10001736_pt1 | contig 50618 bp, 48 predicted proteins | sample RifCSPhighO2_01_FD_184028 | JGI IMG/M metagenome (GOLD analysis project Ga0209542, IMG submission 184028) | Soil microbial communities from Rifle, Colorado - Rifle CSP2_plank highO2_0.1 (SPAdes) (version 2) | ecosystem: Environmental > Terrestrial > Deep subsurface > Rock core/Sediment ...
TGAACAAGGCAGTTTCAATATATGAGAACAAGGCGCAGATATTGTCAAGAAGCAGATGCAATTATGGATTGGTATTATCAAAAATTAATATGCTGAGAGATTTTAGCAATGTTAATTACCAGATTATAACTGACATTGATGATTTAAACAGGAATCTGGTCTCAATGAACTGCCCAAGCCTATTTTAAATAAAACTTTTTCAAAAGTTTTACCAAAAGGAAAGGAAAATGAAAAAAGGATCTGTTCAGCTGCATGAAAGCATATTAGTAACGTTCTTTGTATTAATTATCATAGCTCTTGGTCTTGTTGTATTCTACAGGTTTACACTGAATTCTGTCAGCGGATATGAGCAGGAGTATAGGGAGCAGCAGTTGTTAAGCTCACTGATAACTCTGCCAAGCTATTTTTCATACACTTATTTAGGCAGCTCTCAGAATGCAATAGACACAAGCAAATTGTTTTACAATAATATGGATTATGGATTTAAGACTATAATCATAAGACAAGCTTATCCCATCTCATCAGAAGAAATCACATGCAATTTGCAGAATTACCCTGATTGCAATTTTTATGTTGTCTATAACAAAACAAACTATAAGCTCAAGAATACATTTGCTGAATCAATGCCAGTCAGCTTGTATTATCCTTTGGACAATCAGTATAGAATGGGAAAACTGACAATTTATTTATATTATTAAAATGAAAAAAGCTCAGATTGAAATAATGGGATTGGTAATGATAGTTATACTCTTGGTTTTGATTGCTGTATTTGCATTAAGCTTTATGCTGAAACCAAAGCAGGAAAGCAATGATATTTTAAAGATAAAAGCCAATGCATTAAGGTCAAGCTTATTGAAAACAAGTTTATGCGGAAGTGTTACCTTAAAAGATGAGATAGAGAATTGCATTGATGGTTATAATGAATGTATAGAATGCAGAAGTTTAAGACAGGAAATTATCAATATGATTAAAGGTTCTTTAGAGAATAATGAAAAATATAATTTTATTGTTCATGAAGATGAAGGAGGGGATTTCATCAATATAAACAATTGCGTTAATAACATCACAGCAGTCAGCCAAAATTTAAGAAATGGGAATGTTAATTTAATGATTTGTGGTGGTTAGTATTTTATACGAACCTTTAATAATTAAAATGATAAAGGAAGGCTTAAATCACTTAAATTTCAGGGGATTTAGCATTTTTTATGATATAAAACACAGAAAACTTTATAAATACTTAAAAATGGTTTAATTAGTAATGTTCATATAGGAAGAATAAACCTATATAAATAAATTTAAACAAAACCCATTCAAGGGAAAAATCACGGAGGTGTGATATAATGCAAATAAAGAGGTTAATAAAAAAAATAGGTGCTATTTCTACAGGTGCTGCTTTTCTTGGTGCAACCATGATGGGGGCAATGGCAGCTGATTTGGGAACATATCCAGATCCATTCGTTAAAAGTGGAAAAGCAAACAGTGCTGTTATAATACATTCACCAAACGGTTTGGATTCTGCAGCAGCAGGATATGTTTTGCAGGGATTGAGCGGTGCTATAACATCTACAGGAACTGGCACAGCTGTTACGTCTGTTGAAGGTGGTTATAAGATGGAGTATTCTGGAAACAAATTCAACTTGAATGATACAGCATATGATATTGATAACAAATTGTCTAAGACACAAATGCCCGTATTATTGAAGAAGGGAGTATATAATGATGATGAAGGTACAAATACAGGTGAAACAGAATATGTGCAGGAATTGTTGTTTACTAATAGAGGGAGTAGTGAAGGGGAAAAAACAATTTGGTATATTTATGACCAGAACTCAGAAGACACATCTGAAAAAGCTATGGGAGATTATTTATACCTTTCAAAAGGAAGTGATGTTTGGGCATGGACGTATAATTTTAATTTAGACTCTGCTATAGCTGTTGCTAATTCAGCTGATTTAGAAAGTACAAAATTAGAGTTGCTTGGAAGAACATTTACAATTAGTAATGCTGCTTTTACAACAGGTAATGTTACAAAATTAACATTATTAGCTGGAGAAGTTACACAAACTGTAGCTACAGGTGATACTGTTAATGGTGTTAAGGTAGTTGCTGTAGATACTAATGGTAATTCATGTAACATTGAATACCAAGGTGCTGTCTATACAGTTAATAAAGGATCAACAAAGACAATGTCTGATGGTACAATAATTGGTGTTACAAAAGTTACACCTTCTAATAAACAAGCAACACCGGATTACTGTGAATTAAATATAGGTGCTGATAAAGTTGAATTGGAACATGCTAAAGAAGTAAAGGTTAACGGTGATAAAATTACAGGATCAAAGGTAACATTTACAAGTATAAGTGGTTTTGATCAATTTAATGTATCTTTTAAACCTGATGTAAAAAAATATATGGAATCTAGTGAGGAATATAAAGATCCTGTATTAGGAGCATTTAAGTTAATATTTGGTGGAGTTGTTGAAGATAAACCAGAGGATATTTTATTCTCAGCTTCTGGTGAGAAAGTAAGTTTAACAGCAACAAATAAGGATGGGGATATAACGACTTGGGATGTTGCATATGCAAACACTACTGGAACTGGAGATATAATGCCTGGTTCTGATAGAGATGAGCCATTTATTTCTTTGGAAGGGGATTGGGTAACTAATAATACTATGGGTGAAGGTGAGTTATCTAGTATGAGTGGAATAAGATTTTTGTTTAGTATGAATGATAGGTCCCATATAGTAAGGATTAAAAGCATTGATACTTTGACTAATAAGACGACTTTCTATGATGAGACTACTAAGACGGAATATTCAGATCAAGAATGGACACCAGAAGCAGCTACTACATTTAATTTCTTGCCAAGCACATTTCAAATAAATTTTTCAAGACAATCAGCACATAAAGCTGCTGGTGGGGGAAATGCGAATATTAGTCTTGGTGATATAATTCACTTTGTTGATATCAATGACAAGGGGTCTTCATATTTCCTTAGAAATGGCGGAAATATAACATTTTGGACTAACTATTCTCAATCTTCCATTTTTAGGGTTGCTAGTTACGGACAAGGAGATGTTCCAGGTCAACAGAAATTGCCTTATTTTATGACTTTTGGTGAAGTAGATACTGGAAAGGAGACTAGTATGGATCTGAATGTTGTGGGAATTAACTTTACTTATTCAGCAGTAAATCAGGAAATTAATTTCCAAGCAGTATCAACTAATAATAACTTGGCACATAGAACAACTTCATTGACTCAGAAGAAGAAGTCAGATACAACATTGAAATCAGCAAAGACTGTTTATGGTACATATATTGAGCAAATTACTCCAACAGGAGCTGGAACTGATAGTATAACTATTAAGACACCAGACACAGCAACATATGCTGAAGTATGGATTGCACCAACAAGTGCTTCAGTATCAACATCCGGAGGAACATCAGCAACTGGTATTGACTTGAAGACAGCTGATGAGATAACAGATGTAGCAGCATACAATGCAATTGTTGTTGGGGGACCAGCAGCAAACAAGATTGCAGCTGACTTGCTGGGATTGACATATCCTGCATATGCAACAGACTCTGGATTGAATGAAGGAGAGGCAGTAGTCAAATTGGTTGAAAACGGAGCAAATGTTGCAATGCTAGTATTCGGATGGGAGAAAGACGATACTGCAAGAGCAGCTAAGGTTGTACAGAACTATGATGCATATGAATTAGCTGGCAGTGAAGTAAATGTAGAAGGTACAACTGCAAGCCCAACAATAGCAACAAGTGCCTAAAAACACTTTTTCTTTTTTTATTTTATTTCATAGAAAACTTTTTTAAGCTATATTAACTCTTATTTTTCATGAATAGCAAGATTATTTTGACATTATTCATTGCTTTTATCATGGTGACAAGCGTCATTGGATTTATATGGAGCTCAAGCTCTAATGAGGATAATTCCAATTTCTTGGAGTATAATGGCAATAAATTCAAGAATGTTAATGGAAGGTATGTGCTAGAATTAAACAGCAATGAATATATTTTTGATAATTCCCCATATGAATTAAGCGATATAAATATAGGAGATTTTAACATAGAATCAGATAAATACTACTTATTATTCAATCCTGAAGAAAAAGACTTGAATATGGAGTATTCTATGCAGAAATTATACTTAGTTTTAAAGTCTCTTGGGGTTAATATCCAGTTGGCTTGCTCTAGAGGAGAAGGTTGTGATAGCACTTTGCCGATAAAAGATTGCAATGAATATTCTTTCTATTTTGTTAAGGGAGAAGATACTAGAATTTATAAAGACAATAAGTGTGTTGTGATTCAAGGAGATAATTTAGGAATAAATAAAGCTGTTGATAAAATTAATTTAAAACTATTAAAAATATAAAAATGGAAAGCAGAAACAAGGCTTTGAATTATGTTGTATGGGCTTTAGTAATTTTGATAATTGTCGTCGGAATTTGGATTGTTTACGAGAAAGTTTCTCAAAAACAAGCTGGAAGACCTTATACTGTTTATAATGGCTATGTGATTTATGAGGACAAGGATGAAAAATCATTGAGATATAGGGTAGAGGCTGTTGCCAATGACGGCAAAAAATATATACATTACTTCAAGAAATATCCAGAAGATTTGCTTAATTTAAGCTATGAAAATGGGTTAAAGGAGAAAATTTTATATTCGGATTTGGATAATTCTGCAAAGAAGAATAAGATATATTTCTCTTATGATCCTGATATGGATGGCAATGAGATTTTAGCTGCGGGAACTTTGGTGCAGATTTTAGGGATAAATGATGCAGGGGTTTATAATATACCGACTGTAATAAGTGTCACTAAAGACAGCGGAAATCCTGATTTTCCTATAAAAACTTGCGAAGATGCAACTGATGAGATTGGAGTTATTGAACTAAAATATGGGGAGCCAAGAATTTATTCCGAGGGAGATTGTGTAATTGTCCAGGGAAACAACAGAGAAGAATTTATAAATATGAATGACTTGCTCTCTTATATCCTTTTAGGGGTGATTGAATGAATATGAGCGAGTATATGCAAAAAAAACAGCAAATGGAAAAAGACAAGCAGAAATCAGTTCAGGACAGGATGAAGGAACTGCAGGAAGCTGAGAAAAAAGCTATGGAAATCAGAGAAGCTTTAAAGAATGAAAAGAAAAAAGAAATTGCTGAAAAAATTCATAATTTTAATATATTTGGCATGAAATTCAGACCATGGACATTAAATGATATGGTTATTTTGCTTGTTATCGCTGTTATTATTGTCGGAGGATTATCTTTTGTTCCTGGAAAAGACGTTTCTTCTGATACTGATATAAATAAAGAAAGCTTTTTTACAAAGTTATTTGGCGGTTTTACAGTAAAGTCCGTTGGTGAAACCAGTGATGAAAGTGTTTCTAATGAAGAAGTTCAGGATAATACTGGAGAGAGTTCTGCTGAAACCAGTACAGATACAAGCTCTGAAACTACTGATAATTCTGCTGAGGATACATCTACTGAAACTTCTGAAGAAACTCAAGGGAATCCTGTTAGTTTTGACTTGGATGTAAAATACCAAGATTCATCTTTTGCTGTCATTAATATTTCAAATGCTAATAATATATGGTATACATTAAGTATTAGGAGTAGTGAATCCTATCCAATAACTTGCACTGTAAATCATTATGTGAACAATAATCTAAAAAGTGATCAATCTACGATTACTATTCAGTCAGGAGATAGAAGGGATATTAATCTTAGAGAAGTTGCTTCTGATGCAGTAGATACTTTGTCAAAAGTTAAACTAGAAGTAAGCTGTTCAGATGGCAGTGATACTTCAACTGAGAACACACAAACCAAGCTTTTGAAGTTTTACTTCAGCTGAAATGAAAGAAGGAAACATTTATAAATAATAATAAACTTTAAATTTATAATAATCAATGTCATTATTCAAGAAAAAAGGAGGATGATTAGATGAGGTTTAAAAATTTATTCAATATATTTCTTATCTTAGCTTTAGTTTCTGTTGGTGTTTATTTTGTTGTTAGTGTAGGAGAAACTACCATTACTGTCTCGTCACCTACAAGCAATCAATACATAAGTGGTAATTTTACATTTACTATAGGTAGTTTTAATTCTTCTTATACTAATGTTAGTACCATTGTAATTTATAATGTCACTGGAGGATTTGGTGGCTTGAATCATACAAATGTTATTCGTAATTATTCAGGCAATCAACTTACTAGCTTGAGCATTTCAATAAATACAAATACTAATTTTACTAATGATGGTAATTATACATTTACTTTTCAAATAGTTAATGATTCAGTGAATGCTAGTAATAGGGCAATTTATAGTGAAAGTACTGTAAATATATCTTTCATTGTAGATAATACCCCTCCAACTTCATTAATCTTAATAAGCCCTTTAAATCAAACTTTTATAGATAATGGTACAATACAATTTGGATTTATTGTTAAAGATTCAATGTCTGGAAATAGAACATGGGGTAATCCTATGAATTGTACTCTTTCAGTTAATGGAACTGTTAATTATGTAAATAGGAGTGTTGTTGTTGATAATATGACTAGGATCATACCTGTAGATGTGAATAATTTTGATAATGCATCATGGTTTAATGTTTCATCTACAAACTTTGATAGTGGATATCATGTATGGAATATCTCTTGTGTAGATTATAATAATAATGTTAATAGTAGTCTTAGTATGCCTTTAGGCTTTAATTCACATTATAGATTTGGAGGAAACTTTACCTTAACAGATAATATTGCACCAACTACTTCAACTCCTACATTTTCAGCAAGTTCTGTAAAAGAAGGAAATTCTGTGACAGTTACATGTACAGGTACTGATACAATAACTGCAAATCCTATAGAGTATGTTTCTGTTAAATCTCCAACTGGTTCATGGCAGGAAGGTATTGGTACATCTCCATATACATTTACTGGAACTAATGATGTTGGTACTTATACCTCTAAATGTTATTCAATAGATACTGCTGGAAGGCAAGGAGGAAATAGTGCAGAAGCTACATTTGCAGTCACTAGAACAACTACTTCATCAACAACATCAACTGGGGGTGGAGGTGGAGGAGGAACTGTTAGTGTAAGTGTATTAACAGGACAGACAAGGGATTTAGGAGCAATAGCTGAGGGTGGAGAAGGAATAATAAATGCATATCAAGCATCAACAGTTACATTTACTGTGACAACATCAGGAGGAGGAGCAACTATAAGTTCACACAGCATTGAATTTGATGAAGTTAATTACATAGAAGGAACAGCTACTGTCATAATAAGCTCAGATCCTATAACTTTAACTTTGAATGTTGGAGATGTTAAAAATGTTGATTTAGATAATGATGGCACAGATGATTTAGAGGTTAACTTAGTAAGCATAGATGAAAATGGCAAGGTTAACTTAAAGATTAAGGATGTAACTGGAGCTGTAACTGCAGAAGAGGAAGCTGGTGAAGAAGTAACACCAACTACGGAAGAAGCTAAAGCAGGAGTGTCTTGGATATGGTGGATATTGATAGTCATAGTAGTTGTAGTAATAATTGCCTTAATTTTGCCAAAGAAGAAGTAATAAACTTTTTTTTATTTTTTATTTTATTTCTTAAAATTAAATTTTTAAGTTTATCTATTTATTAATTTTTGTTATGAAAAAAACAATTAAGCAAATACTAATGTTTTATTTAGTTATTGTCATATTAAAAATTTTATTAAGTTCTATAATCCCAACACCAACCTCTTTTTCTGATGAATATATATACATGAAATTAGCAAGAAGCTTTTTCTTTGATCTTAATTTCAGTGTCCATGGAATAACAAGCAGCATTTACCCTCCTTTGTATCCTATATTATTGTCAGTTTCTTATATATTCAAAGATATGACATTAGTATATCTTTTAATGAAAATAATTAATGCATTAATATCATCTTTAATCATAATTCCCGCTTTCCTTTTATCAAGGGAATTCCTTAATGAAAAAAAATCTTTGATTATATCCATCTTAATTTTGATCATCCCTTCAAATTTTTCAATTTCTAATTATATAATATCAGAGAATTTATTTTATCCTACGGCTTTATTTACAATTTATTTTATTTACAAATCATTTTATGATAATAAATATTATTATAGTGTTTTAACAGGAATATTTTTAGGATTATCTTATCTAACAAGGACAATTGCTATTAGTTTATTGGGAGCATTTATACTTTTTTATTTGGTTTTATTTATTCTCAAAAAAACACAAAGAAAAACTATAATTAAGAAGTTTTTATTGTCTATCTTATTCTTTTTTATTGTAATAAGCCCGTGGATTATAAGAAATTTTTATTTATATGGTTTTGACTTAAGATTAATTTTTGGGTCATATCCGACAGCCATTTCTAATATATTACATATTAAAACAATAAATTATATCATTAGGGCTCTTGTTTATTTAGGATATATAATTTTAGCTTCTTTAATCATATTCCCTTTGAAATTTATTAATTCCATTAATAAGAAAGATCTTACATTTTATATCTTGTTTTTTAGTTTATTGATCACTACACTGATTGTATTAGTAAAACATGGTCGTGTTGTTGTATTTTTTGATTGGTTCACAGGAAGATATGTTGGAAGATATGTAGATTTTTTACTACCTTTGATTTTTATAGGGGGGTATGTAAGCGCTCAAAAAATTAAGAAATTAAATAAAATAATGGTTATTATTCCTACTTTTTTGCTTGCTATAACATCTTTAATTACTTTACATTCTTTATTTCCGGTAAATCACTTATCCTTAAGTTGGATAGGAGTATTAAAATATGTAATTGAATTTTTATTCTACAATAAAACAACTTATACTATAGAATTTTTCAGAGGTTCATTAATATTTTTTGTTATATTTTTTATGTTCTTGCTTATTTTAATCTTATTCTTGGAAAATAAGTTTTCATTAAATAAATTGATGCCTTATTTTTTTATATTCTTTATTTTGTTAAATTTATTGAATTATGGGATTATTTATTATGACTCAAAAGCAAACTGGTATAATGGAGAGCAAATGCAGCTTGGATTATGGTTAAATAAATATGATTCAAATAAAATTTCTAATATATTATTTGACGAGAAAAGCTGTGGGCAATTGACCAAAGAAGAACAAGAAGGAATCTGTGGAGGAAAACATAAGGAGAAAACCATTATTGGTTATTGGTTAAATGACAATATAATCATAGGAAATGTATCAAATGCGGATAATTATGATTACATTATTAGTAAAAGAAATTTAGATATGCCTTTAATAAAACAAAGTGATAATATTTATATTTATAAATCAGTTTGATTTATAAAATTTAGACAGCTCTCTTTTTTTTAACATATCAGTCATTTTTTCATAATCCTCATTTGTATCAAATTCAAGCCATCCGCGAGATATAATTATTGGATTTACTTCATACCCTTCATTAATAATAGATTGTAACATGCACGTCATATAAGCTTTTTTGAATGATTTGGACATTAACCATGGCTCATTTCTATTGAAATATAACCTTTTATTTTTATAATACACTTTTTTTAATATCTCAACCCCTTTTTTTGAGAATTTTATCAAACCAACATATCTAACCTTAGCTTTATTTATATTGCAATTAGGGTCTCCTAATTCGATAATTTTGCCTTTATCATCAATAACCAAACTTTCTATATCCTCTTCAGGTTTTTCTATCCTAGCTTTCCAGTATTTCAAGTAATCATTATCAACAGTAACCCCTATATCAACATTACTTGATAAAATCTTCTCAATTATTCTTTTTTCATATAAGATATCTGCATAACAAACCAAAATACTGTCATTCAGTTCTTTTTTAGCAGAAAATAAAGTTTCAACCATATTTGTATTTGCATAATTTTCATTTATATAATATTTAACGCCTGGAATTTGTATTTTTTCAGGCATATACCCTTTGACTATTATTATATCCTTTATACCACATGACTTTAGTATTTCAACTTGGTGTTCAATCAATGTTTTTCCATCAAACTCAAGCATACATTTTGGTAATTCTTTTGTGTATTTGTTAAGCCTTGTTCCCATTCCTGCTGCAAGAATTATAGCTTTCATTTTATCTTATTGATAATCATTTCTGATAATATATCTAATTTATTAAATCCTTCTTGTAACTTCTTTTTGTTTTGTTTCCTTTCTTTATAATCAAATGGATCTTCAAATTCTTTTTCTTTTTCTTCAATAAATTCATAAAAAGTCTTAATTTTTTTATTATTTATCTCTTTTATTAAAAACTTTTTAATATCTATGGTAACTGTTAAAATTATATCCATTCCTTTTAATTTTTCTTTTACTTCTTTTGACCAAGACTTTCTTTTAGGATTAGTATGTATGCCTCTTTTTGATAATTCTATTTTTATTTCATTAAGCAACTTTTTTTCTTCTGGTATATCTTCTTTTAATAGTATACCGCATGAAAATATTTCAAGTGCAGGCATTTTATATTTTAAATAATGTTCTAAAACTTGACTTCTAAATATATTCCCCTTGCAGACTAAACCAATTTTCATGGTTATTAAAATTAGCACCTATTCTTGCTTTCTACTATTTCTCTTCTCATTTTTACAAATTTATCAGATTCTATGAATCCCCCATAATTACAAGTCAACCAACTATGTTTACCAATTAAAGTTCCTGGAGAAGTGACCACATTACATGATGTCTGAGAATAATCTCCTAAAATTGCCCCAAATTTGTTTAAGTTAGTTTTGTATTTTTTCCCGTTTATTTCTATTTCTATTTCTCCTTTGTCTAATCTTAAATTTGCTAATACGGTTCCAGCTCCTAAATTACAATTACTTCCTATAATGCTATCACCAATATAACTTAAATGGGCTGCATGTGAACCATTCATAATTACAGAATTTTTTATTTCACTTCTTAAAATACAATTATTTCCTATTATGACATTTCCTCGGATGTAACTACCACTTCTTATTTCACAATTATCACCTATGATGGTTGGACCTATTATTACAGCATTAGGTTCAATTATAGTATTTTCGCCTATGTAAACTCCTTCTTCAACTTGTCTAAATCTTGATAAATCTCCATACTCCCTAATATATTTTCCTATGTTCCTTAATGCTTCCCACACATAATCCACTCTTTTAAATATCTCAGAATGAGCAAAACTACTTAAATCAAAAAAATACTCTGGTCTTAATTCTTCTGAAATCATTTTTTCTTCTAACCTCATTTTATAACTAAAATAGGTAATATTTAAAAATTTTGTGGTTAATACTGCTATAAATTTACTTTAAAAATAAGAAAGATAAGATTAGAAAAATTAGGAAAAAAAATGAGTAAAAAAAATATTTTATATTTGATGAGGCATCTTGCAGCAAGAGATGACATTTTAATCGGAAATTCAGTGTTTGTGGTAGGTGCTTCAGAGGGAACAATCGCTATCGTAGGTAATGGAGTTCATCCAGATGGGGAAGCTCATTTGCAGGCTTTTGAATATGGTAAAGCAGAAGAAATAGGTAAAAATTTATTGGTTCCTGAAAATATTGAATCAATGTTAATATGTCCTTCTCCTTTGCCGAGAGCAGATGAAACAGCAAGACATATATTTTTGGGAATGGCTATAAATTATGCAAGAGATGTTTTAGGTTTAAAAGATTTTACAACTCCAGAAGCAAAAGCAATGTTAAGTGAAAGAGGTTTACATAAACTTGCTAAATATGAATTTTGTGAAGGATTGGTAGAAACAACATATAAAGATTCTTATGGGAATTCTGATGGTGGAAATGAATTAGTTGCACAAGCATATTGTAAAGAAGTAAATCCAAATTTTTCTGGTTATAAATGGATGGTTCAAAAAGGTTTTGAAGGAGATCCAAGATCAGAACATCCATTAAATCTTACAGATAGAGCTCTAAAAGAATTAGTTCCTAAAATTATTAAGTATGATTTAATTTTAGGGGTATCTCATCAACCAAATATAGAAATTATTACAGCAGCATTAACAGGGGGTTTAGGTAATGATGTAAATGAACTTTGGGAAATAGCCGGGGGTTCTTATGCAATGGGGGGAGGTTTTAGGTTATCAACTACATATAATCCAGAGTCAGGTTTATTTGAATCAGCTAATTTAGTAAGAACACCTGAAAATAAAGGGACTAATTTTGAGAAGGAAATAACTGTTGATATAAAAACACTAAATAAATATTTGTTGTGAAAATGTTAAAACAAGAATGTGAATTATGCGAATCAGTTTCTGAATCTTATCGTATTATTGTTGAGAATGATTATGCAGTATCTGTTGTTGCTTTACGTGTTTTGAATGCTACTCATCAAATAATATTACCAAAAAGACATGTTCTTACATTAAAGGATATAACAAGAGGTGAGGCAAAAGGGATTTTTGATTTGCAATATCAAGTCCAACAAAGATTATTTGAATTATATCCGGACTATCCCCCCGTAATATCTATTCAATCTGGAAAACATATTACTCAACTGCATATTCATTGGCAAATTTATTGTAGTGATGCACATATAAAACTTTTATATGTAAGATCTCATGAAGTTTTTCCTAATGATATTGGTGGTAAATTTTTAGGAGATTGGAAGGATGAAAGAACACATCCAAAAGTTCCCAGAACAGATTTTTTAGAAGATATTGCGAAATCATTGAGGGGTACTGGGGATACAAGAAGAGATAGAAAGAAATTAAGGGAATTAACTTATGAATCCTTACGTTATAATGGAATAAAAATATAATATTTTATCTCCAAAATAATTCCTTATTCAAAAAAGCATTAATTATTTTTTTGTTTATTTCTTCATCTGGACTTTCTCTTTCTGGGTGCCACCCTATACCTACTATTGGATATTTTGAGTGATATAATCCCTCAACAATTCCATCTTCTGTATTAGCAAATGCTTTTAATTCTTTAGCTAAACCTTTTTCATTAATTCCTTGATTATGGTATGAATTTACCATACAATTCTTTTTTCCTAAGAATTTTTGTGCTTCTTCCAATAAATTTATTTTATGTACAGTTGCAATATGACCTACATTATTTTTTATTTCTTCTTTTATACTTTTAATTGAACTTCCTCCAAAATAATGATTTATGAATTGTATCCCTCTACAAATACCCAATACTAATAAATTCTTTTCTATTGCTGTTTTAAGCAGTTTTTCTTCAGTTTGGTCTCTTATCTCTCTTTTACCAATATCCGTTCCTCCAGTTAGGATTATTGCTTTTATAGATATATTATCAAAATATTCTTTCACATCAGATCCATTTGAAATTGGAATAAGATTGATCCCAAATTCTTTAAAATAATTAAAATAATTATTTTCCAGACTATCTGCATAGCCTTTTACTCCTAAATCTATATTGTCCTGGGATATTGCAATAAACATTTTCTATCAATTATGTTTTTATTTTTATAAAACTTTATAAATTTTCTCTTTGTTTGATATTTATGACAGAAAGAAAACAGCCTATTATGAGCAGATATCAGGATACTATAACTGAGGAGGATGAATATCCTGTTTTTGATCAAAATGGTCTAAAAAAGTTCTTTTTGTATAGTTATGATTCTGAGTTAGGATGGACAAAAAAACCATTTACTTCTGGCTTTGAAGAAAGCAGATTTGGGGTCGGGATGTTTAGAATAAACGAAAAAGGTTCACGTTATAACTCCAATTATGAGAATTTTCCTGTTAAAATATCAATTTATGGGGACAGCTTTGCAATGTCCAGACAGGTTAATGATAATGAGACTATCTCTTATTACCTTTCAGAATTAACAAGAACAAATGTTTTGAACTGGGGGGTAGGGAATTATGGGGTTGATCAATCTTTTTTAAGAATGAAAAGAGAATATCCAAGGAATAAGACAGGAGTTGTAGTATTGGCTTTTGTCCCAGAACAGATTCTTAGGGTTATGAGCTATTGGAAACATTATTTAGAATATGGAAATCATTTTGCTTTTAAGCCCAGGTTTAAATTAGAGAATGGAAAACTCAAATTAATTCCAAATATTATGGATAGTGAGGAAAAATATAGCAAATTAAAAGAGTTGATTCCTGAAATAAAAAAATATGATTATTGGTATGAAAGGAAATTCAAAAAAGATTTTGGGGTTCCTTATACTGTAGACCAAAGAATGGAATCTAATTTAAAATGGAGGGTTGATTTTTATAATGATAATGAATGTTTTAACACTTTGTTAGAGGTAATGAACCTTTTTAAGGAATATTCTCAAGAGCAAGGATTTATACCTGTTGTTGCAGTACTTCCATATAAAAATGATGTTTTATATGTAAGAGAGTCTTCCAATCATTTTTATGATTCATTTATTAAAGCCTGTAAAAATAGACTATTAATAATAGATTTAATGCCATATTTTATTGATTTAAATGAAAATGAGCTAGATGAATCTTATTCTGATGATACTAGATATGGGGGTCATTATTCAAAAAAAGGTAATAAATTTATAGCAGATATTTTATACAAATTTTTAAAAGAGCAGAATATACTCCAATTTTAGGGGGATTAAATATGGAGATATCCAATAATATCAAAAAAGGGAATGTTATACTGATAAATGGTATTTCTGGTTCTGGAAAGACTACTTTAGCTCTAAAACTTCAAGATTTTTTGAAGAACAGAGGAAGAAGTGTTTATTTAATAGATGGAGATATGTCAAGAAAGTTTTTTGATTATGATTTAGATTATTCACAAGAAAGCCGCTTTATGTACTTTAAGAGGAATTCTTTTGGGACTTATTTATTATCCATTAATGGAGTAGATGTTATTCTCGCTTTGAGTGTGAACACAAGCGATTTAAGAAATTTTATAAAAAATAGAATGGATTTTATGGAGTTTTTCTTGGATGCTGATATCAAGGATTGCATTAAGAATGATCTTAAAGGGGTTTATAAAAGAAATATGCATTTAGAAAAACCTTTTATTCTTGGTATTGATATTCCATTTGAAAAACCAGAAAATCCAGATTTAATACTTTATCCCTATAGAGAAACACCTGAGGAGAGTTTTAGAAAAATTACTGATTTTTTAATAAAAAATAAAAAGATTTGATTAAAATGGTGATATTTTATGGAAAAAGAATCAATCAAAAAGGTGGTTTATAGCGCAACTGTTGGTGATTTATTTCATTATGGGCATCTAAAAGCTTTAAAATTTGCTAGTTCTTTAGGAGATTACTATATTTGTGGTGTTTTGACCAATGAAGCGGCTAAAACTTTTAAAAGAGAACCAATAGCCAACTTAGATGAAAGAAAAGCTGTGATAGAGCATCTTAATTTTGTAGATAGGGTTATGATCCAAAATAGCAAAGATTCTTTGGAGAATTTAAAGAAAATTTATGAAGAATTTAGGGATGCTAAAATTATCTTAGTTAGAAGTGAGACTTGGAAAGATTTTCCTGAAAAAAGTTTTTTAGATAGCATAAATGGGGAAATTGTTACACACCCCTATTATAAGGGGTTATCTGATTTCAGAATTGTGAATCATATCCTAAAAAATTATAAGGGAAAATTCAGAGATTTTGATGATTTTACTAATTATTTTAAAATTAAGGATTTTATAGAATTTGGTAAGGAGATTAAGACATCAATTGTTTCTACAAAAGCTAATACTCTAAAAGCGCTTCAACCATTATTGAGAAACTCAACTATTGAAAAAACATTTGTTTTTACTATACATGACTGGGAAAGTAATAGAGATGAATTGTTGAAATCAATAAAAGACAATTTTTCTTCTGATAAAATTGTAATAAGAAGTTCTGCATTAGTAGAAGATACATCTTCTTCTTCTATGGCGGGATATTTTCATACAGAGCTTAATGTAGATTCCAATGATTTAAATAAAGTTGGAGATTCCATCAAGAAAGTAATAGACTCTTATAATAATAAGAATTCTTATGATTATTCTAATCAAATACTTGTTCAAAAACAAACTGAAAGTATCAAGGTTAGCGGAGTTCTGTTTACTAGGAATATGGAAAATAATGCCCCTTATTATGTAATAAATTATGATGATTGTAGTGGTTCTAGCGAAACTGTTACCAAGGGATTAGAGAGTAAAAACATCAAAATATCCAAGTTTTGTGATCCTAAAGATTACCCAAATGAGTTATATAAATTATTGATTGCAGTAAAGGAGATTGAAGAGATTATTCCAGATATTCCTTTAGATATAGAATTTGCTATTAATAATATAAATCAAGTCATTATATTTCAGGTCAGGCCTTTAGTTACAAAACAAATGGTTATGGGAGGATTAGATGATGAGCAAATAAAAGATAAAATAAATGAACTTAAGAATAAATTTCTGTTTTTATCGAGAAGACAATCTCATTTGGTCGGAGATTATACTTTTTTTGGGGACATGCCTGATTGGAATCCTGCAGAAATAATAGGAAATAATCCCAATTTTTTGGATTATTCACTTTATGATTATATAATAACAGATTCTGCATGGCATGAAGCTAGGACTTCTCAAGGTTATTATAATGTCAATCCAGCAAAACTTGTTGTTTTGTTTGGAAATAAACCATATGTAGATGTAAGAAGCACTTTTAATTCATTTACTCCCAATTCTTTATCTGATGATTTAAGAGAGAAATTATTAAATTTTTATATGAATAAGCTAAGGAAAAATCCTGAACTTCAAGATAAAGTTGAATTTGAAATATTATACACTTGTTATGATTTGTCTTTTGATGAAAGATCAAGAGAATTATTGGAAGAAGGTTTTACTAAAGAAGAAATATATAAATTAAAGAAATCTTTAATTAGTCTTACTAATAATTTCTTAGTTAATTCTAATAAATTTATACAAGATGATTTAGATTTTATTGATAGAATGGAATCTTCAAGAAAGAAGGTATTGAGTTTACAAGTTAAAGAACCTAAGGATATGGTAATAAATGCAATTAAACTTTTAGATAATTGTAGGGAAAATGGAACTGTACAGTTTTCCAGACTTGCTAGATTAGCATTTGTTGGTAAAATAATCTTAGAAAGTATTGTAAGAGAAGGGGCAATTGATCAAAAATTTTATGATTCATTTCTTGAATCTGTAAATACTGTTGCAAAATCTATGAGTAAAGATTTTTCTCTTTTATTGAATAATAAATTAAATAAAGAAGATTTTTTAAGGAAATATGGTCATCTTAGACCAGGAACTTATGATATCACTAGTCAAAGATATGATAAAAATGAAAATTTGTTTAAAGATATCCCTTTTTTTAATAAATTAAGAGAGGATTTACAATTTGTTCTTGATAAAAATATTAAAACAAAAATAAATGAGGTTTTAAGAAAAGAAGGTAATCTTAAATGCGATGCTGAAAGTATTCTTAATTTTGTTAAGCTTTCTTTAGAGGCAAGAGAACTCTCTAAGTTTGAATTTACTAAAAGTTTGAGTGATGTTATAGAATTGATTTCTGATGCAGGTGAGAAATTAGGATTTTCAAGAGAGCATATCTCTTATTTAGATGTTGAAGTTTTAAGTAATATAAAGGATTTAAATGAACATGAAATCAAACAATCTTGGGAAGGAATAATAAAATCTCGTAAAGAGGAAAGATATTTAAATTCATTTTTGATTTTACCTTCAATAATTTTCTCAGAAAATGATTTTAATATTGTTTCATATTATACAGCAAAACCTAATTTTATAACACAAAAAAGAGTTATAGGAGAAATAATTAATCTGAATTCTGTTGGTGAGAAAGATAAGTATAATTTGAAGGATAAGATTGTAGTTCTTGAAAGCGGAGATCCTGGTTATGATTGGATATTTACAAAAAATATTTCTGGGTTAATTACTAAATATGGTGGAGTGGCATCACATATGGCTATACGTTGTGCTGAATTTGGTATTCCTGCAGCTATAGGTTGCGGTGATTTAATATTTGATAAAATTTCTACATTAGGAAGGGTTGATTTGAATTGTGAAGCTGGAAAGTTAGAAATATTCTAAATTAGCTTTTTTAACAAATCTCTATTTTTTTTACCTATTATGCTCCAATCATAATCTTTACTTGTAAGAATAGCATTTTTAGATAATCTTTTCATAAAATTTCTATCTTTTATTAAATGGATTATTCTTTCAGATATTAGTCTCGGATTTTTTTCTTGAATTAATATCCCGTTCTGATTATTTTTTATAATATCTTTTATTCCTCCAACATTTGTTGTTATTATTGGTAAACCAGCAGCCATTCCTTCCATTATTGTAACTGGTAATCCTTCTGTATCCCCTTCTTTTGTTATTATTGAAGGGATTATCATAATATCTGATAATAAAATATAATCAATTTTTTCTTTTCCTGTGATATAACCTAAAAATTTAACTCTTTTATTTAAATTAAAATTATTCACTATTTCTTCTAATTCTTTTCTTAATGGTCCATCCCCCCCTATCAAAAGAATATAATCTAAGTTTTTTATTAGGTTTAAAGCTTGAATTAAATATTTAACTCCTTTTTTTTCAGCAAGTCTCCCTAAAAATAGGATTACATTCTTTCCTTTTATTTTGTACTCTCTTTTTAATTTATTTTTATTTTTCTTTATTCTAAAATCTTTTGTATAAGTTCCCATAGAGATCATTCTTAATTTGAATTCTACTAATCTTTTTAATTTTGGAGAAACCATTTTGTATAAAATATCTCTACCAAAACTACTTACAGATATTATTATATTTGTATTTTTAACTATAAAATTAGTTATTGGTCTTTTTAATATAGGTATCTTGTTTAATCCTGCTACACAACCTGCATGAATGGTTATAATAGATCTTACTTTTAAGAATTTTGAACATATTGCACTAACAAATCCATTTGGGAAAAACCAATGAGCATGTATTTTTTTTATATTTTCTTTTTTTATTATCCTCATTGTGTTTATTAATTCAGATATGAAAAAAAATGGAGTCTGCAGTAACAATATAGGCTTTTTCTTTATATTTGGTAAAATTCCCCCATATGCTAATTTTTGATATTTATATGGGTAAAAATAAATAAATCTGTGTATATACAAATCATTAATTTTTTCCTCTAACTTTAATCCTATATAATGGGGAACTAAAACATGAACTTCAAATTCTTTAGATTGTTCTTTGCATAAATCCTTAACAAATGTAGCTTCACTATCTTTTTCCCATCTAGGAAAAGTTGTTGCTATAACAAGTAATTTTTCTTTTTTCATTTTTTGTTCATATCAGCAAGAAAACCAAATAATATTATTTGAATTCCTGAAAATATTAAAAGTAACATTAAAAATAATAATCCCATATGTCCTTTTATGCCAGTTGTTAAATGCATATATATAAAATATAATCCAATTATAATTCCTATAGAAAATAAAAATAATCCTATTATACCAAAGAAATTTAATGGTTTATAATCTCTATATACTCTAAAGATATTTATCCATGCTTTGAAAGCATATTGTAATGAATGTTTAAATAACCTACTTTTTCTAGTTTTTCTAGTTTTTATAGCTATTTCACCTATTTTATAATTCATTTTATATGCTCTTATTATCTGTTCTTGAGTGTATGTAAAATCATTAATAAGTTTTATCTCTTTTGCAACATTTTTAGTAAATGCTCTAAACCCACTTGTTGTATCCGTTATTTTTCTTTTTATTATATTTGAGAATACTAAGGCAAATGCTTTATTCCCAACCTCTTTGAGAAAAGGTAAATTTTTATTACTAAATCTGAATCTGCTTCCAATAATTAAATCATACCCTTCTTCTATTTTTTTTATTAATCTTGGTATATCTTCTGCTAAGTATTGACCATCAGCATCTGTATGAACAATTATATCTGCACCTAATTCAAGACATTTTTTCATTTCGATTTTAAAAGTTTTAATGAGCCCTAAATTATTTTTATTTGAATAAACGATTGCTCCATACTTTTTTGCTATTTTTTTAGTGTTATCTAAACTTCCATCATCAACAACAAGAACTTTATAATTATATCTTGTTTTATTCATAGTTTTGTTTATTTCATTAATAACTTTACCTATTGTCCTTTCTTCATTATATGCAGGAATTGTAATTATAACTCTCATGAGTGACAAAAAAAGAATAAACTATTTAAATCTGACTTTCTTGAAAAGTTTGTATCTTTTAACCAGATTTAATTCTGATGGATAAGCAATAAATATTAAGAAATTTATTATATAAATTATTAATAGTTTTACAATGTAAGAACCGAATATAACTGCTGAGTCTATATTTATTGTTGAATACATAACAACACCCAATGCTTCTCTGACTCCCAATCCAGAAATTCCTATTGGTAATACTATAAAATTTATTACACTTAATAAAGAGAATATTAATAACACATTTATAAAGTTTGTATTTTGACCAAAAGATAAAAATAATAGAAAGAAAAGAGCTGTTTCAAATATTATTTTAATACATGTTATTAACCCATTATATAATAACTCTTTTTTGTTATTTTTAATATATTTTTTTAAATCCTTAGAAAATCCTTTAAATATTTTGGAATATTTTCTTAATATAACATTTTTAATAAAATTTCTGAATCTTTCAGATAAGAAAAGTAAGAATATTATTATAACCATTATTATTATTAATATTGGTAATCCAAATGTTAAAAAATTAAATTTTTTTAGTATAAATATGACCCCTATTATTCCTAGTAATGATTTTAATATCAAACTTATTGCTTTATCAAATAATATAATAATCATAGATTTACTTACACTAATATTATCTCTTTTTAAGTAAAATATCATAAAAAAATCTGCTATTTTTCCAGGAGTAAAAGTAGAATAAAAAAATGTAAAAAAATTGTATTTAATCGATTTTAAAAGTGAAACTTTTTTATAAGGTTTTATAAGCACCCATGTATTAAACCCAGCTAGAATATAAGGGATTAGTAAAATAGGTATAATAATCAAGAGAAATAACAAATTAAAATTTTTTAAAGTATTAATTATTTTTAAGAAACCTATTTTATAAACTAAAAAACCTAAAATTATTAATCCAATGATTATCATAAACCTAAATTTTTTCATCTTTATTTTATTAATTTAAGCTTTTAAAATGTTTTGCAATTAAGAAATTTTGAAGTATTAATAATTATAATTCAGAAAAGTATTTAAAGAGTAAGATAGTGTTTAGATTGAGTTAGATACTTTAAATTATATGGTGGTTATATATGCTTTTTCGGAAAATAAAATTAACTTTAGAGACAATGGGGTTAAAATCATTGATTTTTAATGGAATTGATTATTTAAGAAATGTAAATCTACCAGAAAAGGTTATTACTAAACCTAGAAACATACAAATTGAAGTTACTAATAGGTGTAATCTAAGATGTTATATGTGTTTTATTAATACTCTAAAAAGAGATGAATTTGGAGAGCTATCTTTTGATAAATATAAAAGAATAGTAAAAAATTTTAACCATTGGTATACTGTTAAACTGTCTGGAATTGGTGAACCCTTTCTTAATAAAGAATTATTGAAAATAATAAGTTATGAAAAGAAGAGAAGAAATCGAGTTTTGGTTTATTCAAATGGTTTATTAATAAATGAAGAAAAGGCTAAAGGACTTATTCAATCCGGATTAGATTCTTTATTTATTTCAATTGATGGAAGTACAAAAGAAACTTATAATTTTATTAGAAGAGGGGGGAATTTTGATACTTTGATTAAAAATTTAGAATATATTCAAAATCTAAAAAAAGAATTAAAAGTTTCAAAACCAGAAATAATATTTAATACAACTGTTATGCAGAAGAATAAAGAAGAAATATTCGGACTTCTTGATATTATGAAGAAACTTGGTATAAAGAAAGTAAATATTCAGGAAATTCAAGTTGGGAAAATGGGACAAATAGTACCAGAATCTGAAGCTCTTTCAGCCGATTATAATACATTTTTAAAGAGACTAAAAAATAAAGGAGCAAAAAAAGGTCTTGAGGTTATAACTCCTTTTATAAAAAAGAAACAAATCAGAGAAAATTGTGTTTCACCTTGGTTACAAACTTATATTACTTATGAAGGATATGTAACACCTTGCTGTAGAAATATTTCAAGTAAACATTATGTCTGTGGTAATATTTTTAAAGAATCTTTCAATAAAATATGGAATAATAATAAATATAGTTCTTTTAGGAATAATTTACGTGATAATAAACTACATCCTATTTGTAAAAATTGCACAAATTTATAGTTTGATATAGAAGGGGATTATTTTATTGCTTTTATGTAATATATAAATGGATATGGTCTTATTCCAGAATATTTGATATCTGTCTTTTTAAAATCCTTAAAAAGTTTTCTTATTGAATGTTCTGTGAATCTCCAATAATCATGAGGTTCATCATGTAATGGATAAAGGAGAGGAATTGATATTATTACATTTCCATTAGGTTTTAATGCTTTATACATATTTTTTATTGCTTTATGGAAATCATATATGTGTTCTAATACGCACATGCATATTATACTATCAAATTCATTTTTATAATTCATTTTTGTAACATCTATTAATTTATGTCCATATCTTGGATTTATGTCGGATTGAATAAATTCATTAGATTTATTGAAGAATCTTTTTGTAGAGTAATAATAATATCCTTTATATTTTTTTCCACTTCCTATTTCTAATATTTTTTTATTTTTAATTCCTTTAGCAAAATTCCTTATATATTTTATTCTAAATTCTCCAATTCTAAAAATAAAATATGCTATATTTTTAAGATTTCTAAGAATATCTTTTTTATTCATATTTTGGTTATATAAGATAAATTTTTAAATTTGTTTATTATTTAAAATTGAGTAATGATATCTAAAAAAAGTTATGCACAATTGAATGGTTCTACAAGACATAAAAAAGCAAATAAAATTATTTCTGTGTTGAATACCTTTGTTGATTTGTCAAAATGTTTTGTACTTGATATTGGTACAGGTTCTGGACATATTGCACAAGATATTGCAAAAAAATGTAAATCTATAATAAGTGTTGATTTATATGATGAGAGAGTTGTTAAATTAGGATATTCTTTTAAAAAAATTAGTGATGAAATATTGCCTTTTGAAAATGATAAGTTTGATGTAGTAGTGTCAAATCATGTTATTGAACATATTCCTAACCAAATATCACATATTAATGAAATATATAGAGTTCTTAAAAAAGGAGGAATTCTTTATTTAGCTACACCCAATAAATATTGGATAATTGATCCTCATTCTAAATTACCTTTAATCTCTTGGTTTCATAGAAAAATTAGTTCTTTTTATCTAAAATTATTTAGAAATAAAAAATGGGATATTTATCCTTTATCTTATATTCAAATAAAAGAATTAACTAAAAATAAATTTGAGTGTTATAATATGACTTTGGAAATTATAAAAAATCCTAAAAAATATAATTTAAATGTTTTTTTAGGAATTCAATCATTTTTTAGATTATTACCTGGGGGTTTTTTAAATTTATTTAATAGATTCGTTCCTACTTATGTTTTAATTCTGAAAAAGATAAAAAATTGAATATATACTATTTTACATAACCAAGTTCCTTTAGCATTTCTTTCGTATATTCATCTTTTTCTTCTGGTTTATATTCAATAGAAAAATGGTTTTTTATTTTAAACTTAAGTTTTATGCATAATTCTTTATTTTCTCTTGCTAAATCATTTTTTAGGGTTTTATCTTTTGTAATATCATATAATCTTTCTTCTTTTCCATCTTTTAAAGTATATAACCAACTTTTGGTTCTGATTCCTTTTATGTCCCCATAAAGAGGATAATTTTCTAAATAAACCTCATTGATTAATTCCTCTTCATTAAAAATAATTCTTTTAATACTTATCCCATCTATATCTTTTGGTGGATCTTTTTCATTTAAATCTAATAAAGTTGGTAATATATCTATAACTCTTGTTATCTGATTAACTTTTTTAATAGGGATTAATCCATTTTTGTAAAATATACAAGGTATACAAAATTCTTCTTCTGTTATATCTCTACCGTGACCTGTTCTTCCTATTTTTTTAACTAATTCTTCATTTAAATCTTCTCCATGATCTGCTGTTATTATAAATAAAGTATCATCAAAAACATTGAATTCTTTTAATTTGTTCATTATTTCTCCTACTGCAGAATCAACTATTTTCACATTTTTATCATAGTTTTTTATTTTTTCTTTACTTTTTATTCTTTCTCCATAAGTGTCTTCATGTATATCAAAGTAATGAAGATATAAAAAGAATTTTTTTTTATGGTTGGTTTCTAACCATTTTAATGCTGTTTTATTTGTTTTATCACATGTTTTAGTAAATATATCAAATAAACCAAATTTTTTGAATATAATCTCTCTTATAAATTTTCTTATATTGTAACGTTTTGTGCCCGCTTTTCTAGCCCAAAACATTAAGTTGTCATATTTTGAATTGTCGTAGAAATAATGGAATCCTTTATTAAAATTATAAATTGAGCTTATAGCACCACTTGAAGCTAAACCACATGTTGTATATTCAATTTCATTTAAATATTCTGAAATTGTTTTAAATTTTTTTGGAAGTTTATAACCATTCTCATGAACACCATGAGTAGCTGGATAGTTTCCAGTAAATAAGGAAATCTGGACGGGGGTTGAACAATTTAATACTGTAAAATGTTGATCTAAAATTGTTCCTTTTTTTGCTAATTCATCTATATTTGGAGTTAAAGTATTCTTAGTATTTATATAAGCTCCGACTTTATCCTTTCTTAATGAATCTATAATTACTAATACAATATTCATATTTTTCAACATCATAGAATAGTATTTAAATATTCCTAATAAATGTTAGATAAATTTAAAAATATAATCAGTAAGAGAGTTATTATGGGATTATTTAATAAAAAAATAAATGATGAAAAAAAATTAAATGTTATTATAGTTACATTAGATGGTTTAAGGGTCGATTTCGTTGATAAGTTACCTAATTTAAAGAAATTAGTCCCAAGATCATCATATTTTAATAATTTAATCACTTATGCTCCACATTCTACAGGTGCATTTTATGCAATTTTTTCTGGAATATATGGAAATTATAATGGGGTGAATAGTTATTTTGGTATTATGGATTTTAAGAAAGATAGCTGTAAATTATTAACAGAATATTTTCAGGAAAGGGATTATTTCACTTTAGGGGATTCTATGAGTGATATTATTCTACCAAAATATGGTTTTGATAAATATTCTTCAACAAAAATTGATTTTGATACTGAAAAAAAGCATTCTGAGATGATTGAAGAATTAAGCAAGATAAATAAGAATTTTTTTGTTCATTTTCATGTTAGATGCATTCATGATGGCTTGATTCATAATGTTGTAAGAAAATATAAATTTAATGATGAGGAATATTATAATCAGATAGAGAAAAACAGGGAGAACTACTTTAACTATGTTTTTGAGGCTGATCGTCAGTTAGGAAAAATAATTGAACAATTGGAGAAATATAAATTATTGGATAATTCTATTCTATTAGTTTTATCAGACCATGGTTGTAGTTGCGGAGAAAAATTTGGAGAAAGATATTATGGAGCATTGTGTTATGATATTACATTAAAAACTTTTATTTTATTTCATAATAAAAATATCTTTCCTGTTTTTAAATCAGATAAGTTGGTAAGAACTGTTGATATAATGCCTACTATATTAGAAGCATTAAATATTAAACAAGATAATAAGTTTATGAGATTAACTGGAAAAAGTTTGTTTCCTGTTATTAGAAATGAGGAAGAAGAACCAAGAATTGCTTTTTCTGAAACAACCCCTTTAGAAGAAAGCGCCCCTTATACTTCTTCAAAAGAACCAATAATACATAGTATTAAGAAAGAGAACTGGAAGTTAATATATACTAGACCAGTAGAAAAGTTTGAACTTTATAACATATCTTCTGATCCCAATGAAGAAAATAATTTGTTTGGTAATGGCTATGAAAAAGAAGATGAAATGATAAATTTACTTAAAAAATATATAACTATCTGAAAAGAAAAAATTTATAATATTCCTTAATATATTTATATCATGAAGAAACCAAAAAATAAAGATGATAATAAGGTTGAATATGGTACAATTTCTTTACCTATCCCTTTAATAAATAAAATTAAAGAGAGGATTAAAAATACTGGTTTTAATTCTGTTTCTAGTTATGTATCTTTTATCTTAAGAGAGGTACTATCTTCTACAGATAAGGGTTCTAAATGGATTGTAAATAAGAAACATATGGAAAATATTATTAAAAGACTCAAAAAGTTAGGATATTTAGATTAATTTCTTATTGGTAGTGAGACAACCTTTATATATTTATTCTATTTTTAATTATCTATAATTAAAGTTTAATGAGTGAGTAAAATGGATATAAAAGATGAACAGTATACGGATAAACGTAATTTAACTAATAAATTTACTTCAGAAAGAACTCAAAGATGTATAGATTTAATGAGGCCAGAAATAAAACCTTTATTAGAACTGCCTCTGGACAAAAAAATTGAGAAATCAAAAGAAATTATAGAAGAGGCTCTTGAAAAATACAAGAAATTGGGAATTGGATTTAGTGGGGGAACAGATAGTCTGGTTCTGTTGCATCTTATTCTACCTTTAAAGAAAAATATTCCTTGTATTTTTGTAGATACTCAACATGAATTTCCAGAAACTTATGAATTCATGAATAAAGTTGTAATTGAATGGGACATAAAAGATTTTCAAAAAGTTAGAGCAGATGAAAAACGTACAGATGAGTTTAAAGAAAAATATGGATTCAAAACCCCAGAGTTTACTATAGCTTATGATGGATACCACAAGATAGCTCCTATGATAAAAGTAATTGGTGATAGGGAATTTGATGCTTTTTTTGTTGGTTTAAGGGGGGTAGAGCATGAAGAAAGAGCAAAAGAAATTTTTTTCTCTCCAAGACAAAATCCAGATCACATAAGAGTGCATCCTCTTTTATTCTGGAGACAAGGAGATGTTTTGGATTATGTCAAAAGATTTAATCTAGAAGTTAATCCTCTTTATGCAAAAGGATATACCTCATTAGGATGTACAATTTTCTCAGAAAAGAACACAGATCCAAATGCTCATGAAAGAGCTGGAAGAGGGATAGTCAGAGAAATTGTGATGAAAGAGTTAAGAGAATTGGGATATACCTAAATTCTTTCATTTTTTTTAAAATAATTTTCTTTTTCTTCTCTTATTAATCTAATTATCTTTTTGTTCTTATCCGCTATATTATTTTTTTCTTTTGAATCTTTAGTGATATCATAAAGTTCTTCTGTTACTTCTTTGCTCTTCATGTTTTTGGTATATATATATTTGAATTTGTTAGATCTTATAGAAAAACAAAATCTTTTATTAGACTCCGTGGTCCAATGTTCTGAAAAAGCTAAATCTGATTCTTTTTTATTAAATACAGATTTTCCTTGCATGTTCTTTAATGATTTTAATCCTATAATTTTCATTATAGTAGGAGAAATATCTATTAGTTCTATCATTGCTTTTTTATTTATATTCTTTTTATTGAACCCTTTCGGAAGCTTTATTATAAGAGGTACATTTATTGTTTCATCATAAAATTTATAATGATATAAGTATCCATGTTCCATAAATTCTTCTGCATGATCTGCTGTTATAATTATTAAAGTGTTATCATGAGTATTATTATTCTTTAAAAAATTAATTAATTTACCTATTTCCTCATCAAAATATTTTATTCCTGCATCATATAACCCAATAAGATAATTTATATCCTTTTTACTTAATCCCTTTATATTTATTTCTCCTTTTTTTAATTTTGTTTTAAAAGTATGTATATCTATATCTCCCGTGTAATTTTTATTAAAATAGAAATGATAAGGATTTGGAATATCATAAGGTTCATGAGCTTCCATGAAATGTAAAAACATAAAAAAAGGATTTTCATTAATACTTTTTATGAATTTTATAGAGGAATTTATGATATCTTCTGCTGAACTTATATTATTTTTTCTATCTAATTTTTTATAAATAAAATAATCAAATCCTTTATTTATTATTTCCGGACCTAATCTTGTTGCCCCATTATTAGAATAGGTAATATACCCATTATTTCTTAATATTTCAGATAAGAATATAATCTTCTTGTTTGTTTTTTCATACCATCTTTGTGTTATAGGATACAAACTTGTAAACATTACTTTATGAGAATGATCAGTCCATACGGTTTGAGAAAATACATTATCAAATTTTATTGTATTTAATTTATCTATGTTGGGGGTTGTTTTCCTATAGTATCCATAACAACTTAAATGGTCTTTTCTACAACAATCAAGAGAAATAAGAATTATATTTGTTTTTTTTTGATTTTTATTCAATATTATTGGTTCACTCCAAATAATACTTTCTTTAGAATTTTTCTTAGATTCATCTTCTGTGGAAAATTTTATTTTAATGTCCTTATTTTTGTATTTATTTAAATCTAAGTTTATATCTAACCAATCCATTGTCTTGAATGATTCTATACTTATCTTTCTTAAGAATATTATATCTTTGTTTACAGTTACTCTGAATAAGATACTCCCTTTAATCTCTTTGTTTAATCTTATTGAAAAAGATAACATATCCTTTTTTTTTATCTTTATTTTATTTGTTGTGAATGAAAAATTAGAGTTTGTTATTATGCAATTTTTTGTTATGCCATCTGCTGTTACTTTTTTTATTATTGCCTTCTTTATTTTAGGCAAAATACGCATATTATCTGCTGGAAACATGGAAGGCAATTTTCCTGATTTTTTGTTGATATACCATTTTACTCTATTTGGACTTGCATAAAATTTCAAAGCTTCTAATGGATTTTTTAAGAATTTTTTTAATGTCTTCTTTAACAAGTCATCTTCTTTTATTGCCATATCATTCATACTTTTAAATAGAATAATATTTAAATTATTTGGTTATCTGATTTAAAATGATAAAAAAAATAGTTGGTAACATCCAGAATTTTATGTATAATATTAGTTCTAAAAGTTTGGGAAAGGAAAAGAATAAGATATTGATGATTGGAAGTTATCAGAAGTTTGGTTCAATAATCAGCGAATTAAAGAAGAATGAAAATAATGTTATCATTAGAGGATCTACAACAGTTGGCAGAAGCTTATTCAGGAAGGATGTTAATTATTATATAACCTTCACAAATTCTGAAGATTATATCAGGAAGAAAATGAGATATATAGATGTTGTTGTAGTAACTAATGATATAATGCCTTTTGAGAGGAATGTAATAAAAATCGCTAATGAAATGAGAATTAAATCTCTTATTGTGCAGCACGGTTATCCAACAAATTTACCAATATTCCAATCTATCCCCATTCTCGCTGATAAAATAGCATTATGGGGGAAATTAACAGAGGATTTCCTTATTAATAATGGAGCTGAAAAAGAGAAGATTGTTATTACTGGCTCTCCTCAATTTGATGATTATATCACAAGAAAACCCAATAAAAAAGAAAAAATATTAAATAAATATAATATCCCAAATTCTAAGAATATAATTTTATTTACTGCACAACCTTTTAGATATAATGTTGGTGTTGGTCATGATAGACTTACTTTGAATGAACAAAAGGAAATATTTTATAATTTATTTGAGGTTGCAAAGGAACTAGACTCTTTTTTAATAATTAAATTACATCCAAGCAATGAAATGAGTTATGAAGATATTTTAGAATTTACCTCAGCAAAAAAATATAATAATTATCTTGTTCTTAAACATGAACAGGGAGATTTGTTTGAGTTAATTAATATTTGTGATGTTTCCATAACTTATAACTCTACTACGGCCATTGAATCTATGATTCTGAAAAAACCTGTTATAACAGTAAATTTCTCCAATAAAAAAGACAGCATAAATTATGCCCAATATGACTGTGCTATTAATGTAACCACTAAGGACATGCTGAAGAAAACAATAAACAACCTACTGAATGACAAATTAGTAAGGGATAAGTTAATAATAGAGGCAAATAAGTTTCTTAAGTATTCTTTTTATAATTTAGATGGATTATCTTCACAACGTGTTGCGAATTTGATTATTAGTATGATTGATAAGAGATAGATTTAGTTACCTCCTATCCAACCCTCAAGGCACCATTCTCCTTTTTCATTCTTCTTCCATATCTTTTTGTTCCTAAACTTATCTGCTACATCCCAGAATTGCTCTTTTGTTATCCCGATACTCTTACAAAAATGATTAATGTACTCTTCTGGAGGTATTCTTTCGTCACTTTCTTTCACTAGTTTAATTCCTTCTTCTCTTGTCATTCTTCCTTTTCTTATTTCGTTGCATACATGATCTGATGTGCTCCCAAAACCAAATTTAAGATATTTAAAATAATGATGAATTACTATATACATACAGTCTAAATCTGCATAGTCATATATTCCCACAATAGGACCTTCTTTCCTTTTTTGGAATCCATATCTTTTTGCTATTTCGACATTCTGTTTTGCATCCCAAGGAATATAATATCCCAAAAAAATAGGAGTATACCCTATTTTATTTAATTCTTCCTCGCTTGGATAAATTAAAGATTGTATTTCATTTAGAGAAATATTTTCATCTACCCAATCTTCTGCTTTTTTTCCTTTAAGGATATTCTGTTTGTCAAGCCATTTTCTATTTAGTTTAGAAATGTCCCTCTCATCCTCTGGGGCCCCATATTCTATATCCGGATTTTCACCCCATATTACTAAAGGAATATTAAATTTTATCGCTATTCTTGGGGGTATAGACCAAATAGCCAGATGGTCTGGTATTGAGCAATCTCCTTCCTCAAAAAAACATTTTTTCCTTAATTTTTTAAATCCTACTGAATTCGGAGTGAAATCTATATGATCAACCCCCATATTTCTTAAAGCTTGAATATTTTCTTCTCCAAGAGAAGTTCTTGCATCTGTTCTGAAAGTGACACATAGGGGATTCATATTATACACATTTTTCATTATATGAACCTGATAAATGCTGTCTTTTCCTCCACTGACTGGAATTATGCAATTATACTTTGTTTTGTCTTTACCTCTGAATTTGTCAAGAATTTCCCTAAATTCCTTCTCCCTTTTAACCCAATCTATTTTCTCTTTTTTTTCTCTTGCAGCAATGCATGCACTACAAATTCCTTCTTCATTTAACCCTAGCTTTGGCCTTGTAGTTGGCATTACACACAATTTACAATACTCCATTCATTATAAGTAATAGGAAGAATTTTTAAAATATTTGGTTTTATTAGTTATTATGGAAAAAATACTTGCGATAATCCAAGCTAGGATGGGTTCTATTAGATTGGCTAATAAGATGATTTTGGAAATATGCGGGAAAACTGTTTTAGAGCATGTAATTTCAAGAATAAAAAAATCTAAGAAAATAAATGATATTGTGGTCGCCACTTCTGTAAAGGAAAAGGATAATCTTATAGAAGAAATTTCTAAAAGAGAGAATGTTAATGTTTATAGGGGAAGCGAGGAAAATGTATTGCAGAGATTTAAGGAAGCAGCTGATGAATTTAATGGAGACATTTTAATAAGAATTTGTGCTGATTCACCTTTAATAGATCCTGATATAATAGACAAGGCAATAATAAAGTTTTTGGAAATAAGACCTGATTATTTAACTACTACAATGAAAAGAACATTTCCAGAAGGATTGGATGTTGAAGTGTTTTCTAAAGAAGCATTGAATAAGGTTTATTGTTTAGCAAAAGATAAGGAAGATTTAGAACATGTTACTTTTTACATAAGAAAACACCAAGATTTGTTTAATTGTTATAATCTAGAATCTCCAGATGAATTTATGTATCCAGAGATAAAACTAACTTTAGATACACAAAATGATTTTTTATTTATCAAATCCATATTTGAATTTTTGTATCCTAGTAAGGAATTCTTTTCTACTAGAGATTTATTAAAATTTTTGAATAATAAATATAAAGCAATATTTAGGGTTGATGGTAGCAGTAAGTTAGGGATGGGAGATGTTTTTAGTATGTTAAATCTGGCTGAGGAACTAAAATATTTTAATATTTTATTCATTGTAAAATATGATATGGCTGTTAATAAATTAAAAGAGTTTGGTTATAATGTTGAAAAGATTCCAGAGAATATTTCTTTGGAAGAAGAATTTGAAATAATAAAAGAAATAAATGATAAATTCAAAGCAGATATAATTATCACAGAATTATTTAAAGAAAACTATCAAGAATATTATGAAAGATTATCTAAAATAAGCAAGACATTAATTATAGATCTTTTTGGTGACATAGAAGTTTATGCTGACATCCTTTTAAATTGGGATTTGTTGGTTGAAGATCCTAGATATATAAAGAAAAATAAAAATACAATTTATTGTGTGGGTCCAGAATATACTTTACTGAAAGGAAAAATAGGTAAATGTTATAATATGAATAAATTAATTAAGAATAAGGTTGAGAATGTTTTAATTACAATGGGTGGAGCTGATCCAAGAAATTTGACTCCAAGGATAATAAATGCTTTGAGCGACTTTAATGACATTAAATTTAATGTGGTTATAGGTCCTGCTTTTACAAATAGAAATGAAATTAATGAAACCTTAGAAAACAGCGATTTGAATTATTCTTTAGTGGAGAATATGAATGATTTGTCTGAAATAATGTATGATTCAGATTTAGTTATTTGCGCTGGAGGATTAACATCTTTTGAATTGTGTGCCATAGGAACCCCTTTTATAGGCATTTCTAATATAGGTTGGGAAGATAATAGACTAAGAAGAATGGAAGAAAAAGGAATATGCAAATATTCTGGGGGTTTGGAGGAATTTGATGAAAAGAGATTACACAATATTTTTAAGGATTTAATTAATAACAAAAAAGAAAGGGAAAATATGAGTCTTAATGGTAAAAAATTACTGGATGGAAAAGGTGCCAACAAAACTGCTAAAATAATTATGGGGATTATAATAAATGGAAATAAAACAAATAACTGATATTAATAAAGCTCTGGATATTTTATGGGAGCATGATCAAGCTAATCAAAAAATAAATTTTCCAAGAGATAAACCAAATTTTGGATTGTTTAAGAAAAATATATTAAAAAGTTATGGGGAGCAACCAAATGGCTTTTTGTTTATTTATGAAGGAGAAAAAATAATTGGTTCTATGATATTAAGAATAAAGTTTAATTATTATAGACAACAAAAATATGGTGAAGTTTGGTACATATACCTTGATGCTTCATGTAGGGGAAAAGGTTATGGGACTAAATCTTTGGAATATGCAGATAAATATTTTAATGAAAATGACTGTGAGTTTGCCCTTGCTGGGATTTCTGCTATAAATTCTGCATCCAATGCTCTTTTTGATAAATTAGGTTATAAAAGAACAAGGAGTATTCTGGAGAAGCAATATTAACAAAAGATTTTTATATTTTTCCTTATTTTTTTGATTATGGTTGATGAAAATATTGTAAAAGAAATCTTGAATAATTTTTTGGTTGATTCTGTAGTGGGTATCGAAAGAGTTGATGCTTGGATTCATCCAAGTTTTAGAGTCTCTCTTGATAATAGATCTAGGGTTTTTCTTAGGTTTCCTGCTGTAAGGGATAATGTTCATTTTAATGATCCTTATAATTTTGATAAGGATGTTTATGTTTCTGATTTACTTTTGCAAAATGATATAACAGTTCCTAGATTTGTTTTTAGAGACACTTATAAGGATCATGATTTTTTAATAGTTGAAGATTTGAGGGGTGTTAATTTAGGCAGTTTGTGTAGAAATGGTATGAAATCTGCACCTGAAAATTTAATTGAGGGATGGGGGAATTATATAGCTAGGGTGCATAGTATAACTTCAGATAGTTTTGGGTATATAGGAAAGAATGGAATTGATAAAATTTATAATAGTTGGGGCAATGTTGTTTTTGATTTTCTAAGAATGAAAATAGACAGAAATGGCGTTGTTGACAGCGAAGATAAAAATAGGATTATCTTATTTTTTAAAAGAAATTTAGAATTACTTAATAGTTTAAGAGATCCAAGATTGATATTATATAATACTCATGGAGATAATATGATTGTTGATGGTAATAAGTTTGTAGGGGTGTCAGATGTTATGCTTTCTTTTTTTGGAGATAGGTCATTGGATTTTATGTTTCCATTTTATTTTGAAGTTCAGGACGCCTTCACTAGGGGTTATGTTGGAGCTGGAGGCGTAATCCCAGAACACCTTGATACGTTGAATAAATTTAATCTTGTAAATTATTATCTTTCAACCATCGTAAATTATAAAGATGCAACTGGCAGAAGAGCCACTTGGAGTGAAGATTACAGAAAGAAACTAAAATTACTTTTAAATGAAGGCCTCTAGTCAAAGTCCTCTTTTTTTAATACATGCTCAATCTCTAAATTCTTATTTGCTCTTTTTTTGTTAATTAGATTAAACCATTCTTTCGGATCCAATCCTTTTTCTCTCTTACCACGCCTTAAAATCAATAAGTTATCTTTTGTAAACAATTCGCCTTTCTTTATCTTCTTTTTTGTAAATATTATGCTATAAGCAAAATCTCTTATGTATTTTTCTATATCCAGTATCTTTCTCTCACCAGAGCCAAGAATTTTTTCATCTACTTTTATTTTTTCACCTTTTTTTATTTTATTCTCTGTTTCTCTAATAGCTTTTACCATTTTTTTAAGTTCATTTGGTTCTATAGCAAAGAAATGATCAGGACCTTTCATTTTTCTATCTAAAGTTATGTGTTTTTCTATTATTTTTGCTCCTTTTACTATTGCAGCAATGGGTGCCTTTACTGAATCTTCTGTGTGGTCAGAATAACCTATAATTGCTTGTGGAAATTCCTTTTTTAAGGTATCAATTACATTTAAATTGGCGTATTCTAATGGTGTAGGGTATTTTGCTACACAATGCAAGATTGCTATCCTTTTATTATATTTTCTGACAATTTCATAAGCCTCTTTAATTTCCTGCAGATTAGAACCTCCAGTAGACATAATGATTGGCAATCCTTTTTTGGCTATGTGTTCTATTAACGGTAAATGTGTTATAGCATAAGATGTTGTTTTAAATAGTTTTATCCCTTTTTTATATAATAAATCTGCTGATTCTTCATCAGAAGCACTAGAAAAAAATATTATATTCTTTTTTTTGCAATAATCTTTTAATTCATCAATCCATTCTTCTGGATATTCAAACTTTTTCACATTTTCAAAGATGTCATAACTATATTTTCCTTTATTATCTTCCCAGTCTAATTTTCCAGCGCTTTTTGGATACATAAGCTTTGTTTTAAAATTCTGGAATTTAACAGCATCACAGCCAGCTTCTGCAGAAATATTAATCATCTTTTTTGCAATGTTTATGTCCCCGTTATGATTTATTCCTACTTCAGCTACTATGAAGCATGGAGAATCTTCACCTATGAATTTATTTTCTATTTGGATTTTCATAGGATATATTATATAGTTAATTTTATAAAATTTTTTATATTCTTTAATTTATGGAAATTAATAGAAGTATTGTAATAGTTACTGGTGGTGCAAATGGTATTGGTAAAACTATTGTTAAATATCTTCATAATGAAGGTGCTTTTGTTTATATAGCTGATATAGACAGTGTTAATGGAGAAAGAGTTTACTCTGAATTGGGAAATCTTGTTAGTGAAATATATTTTAAACAATGTGATGTTAGAGATGATGGTAATAGAAAAAACCTTGTTGACTCTGTTATTGAATCTTCTGATCATATTGATATTTTAATTAATAATGCTGGAGGAGCACTGCAATCTGAAAGAGATTATAGGAAGGATTATAGAGGGAATTTTGTTGAATATGATCTTGGAATTTATCAACCTACTTTTGAATTGAATTTATTTGCTCCTATTGCTATGATGAATTTGGTTATTCCTCATATGATAAGAAATGAAGGTGGTGGTTCAATAATTAATATTAGCTCTGTTAACGCTGTTCTTCCTTTGGAATTACCAGCATATTCTTCTGCCAAAGCTGCATTGGAGCTGATTACAAAATTGTATGCAAGACAGTATGGTAAATATGGTGTTAGAATTAATGCTATTCGTTCTGGTCCTGTCATGACCGATGATACTTTAAGAGCTTATGAAAATGATCCTCAACAAAAAGAAACAGTTTTGTCTATGATATCCTCTAGGAGAATCGGAACTACAGATGATGTAGCTAGAACTGTTTTGTCTTTAATTCAAAATGATGCATTTGTTGGATCTATTGTTACTGTAGATGGTGGTTTTGTTTTAGATACTCCTTTCTTTAGAATGGGAGAAAAATAAATTATTTTTTATAATAATCCCAAATCTTTTCTATCATAGTCCTATACTCTCTTCTTTCTTTCATCTCTTTTCTTTAATACAAAAGTTATATTATTACATGGAAATAAATATTTTAATATTGTATATTCATAAATTATAGGTATAAATTTAAATATATTAAAAAATCTAGACATAAATTCCATTTTTATTTCAATAGTTTCAAACTTATTCAATATTGGGATGTAAAAAAACTTTGGATTGAAACTTCTATATCCAAATCTGTGTATTCTAATTACTGATTGTATTGAAGAAACATTTGAAAAGTGATGATCTAATATAATCAACCTTCCATTTGGTTTTAATATCCTATGACATTCTTGAAGAAATCTTGGAATATTATTAATCATACCAATCAACCTTTCACACACTATTTCTTCTGCAGAATTATTCTTAGCAAATTTATAAGGATATTTATTTAAATCATATTTTATATCTGCTTTTACATAATAATCAACATTAATATACCATTTTTTTGGTCTTTCTCCTGATCCAAAATTATATTTTACCATTTATTTTTCCTTTTGTAATCCATAAGATAATGTGAGATTAATCCCCCCACAAAATATAACACCTTAAAATTTATTATTATCAAAATAATAGAAATTGACATTATTAGTAAAATACCAAAAATATTATGAAAAAAAACTTTTATTTTCTTTAATTTAAAATATTGTGGAATATCAGGGAATATGGCACCAAATGTAATTAATAAAAATCCAATTAAATTTATTGAAATTATATAATTCAAAGCTATATATATATAACATATATTAAATGTTCATGTATTTTCATTTTCTGTAATAATCCCAAATTCTTTCTATTGCATTTACTACATCATCAGCATCTTTGATACTCATTCCCGGAAATAATGGTATTGTAATTAAATTATTGTATATTTTTTCAGCTACTGGAAAACCCCCTTCTTTATAACCATATTCTTTTTGATAAAATGGATGTAAATGTAGAGGAATAAAATGCACGCCTGTCCCTATTTTTTCTGCTTTTAGTGCTTCTATAAATTTATTTCTGTCTATTTTTAATTTACTAAAATCAATTAATATTGGGAATAAATGCCATGAATGTTTAACATAAGGTTTTATTTCTTGTGTTTTTATATAATCAAATTCTTTGAATCTTTTTAAATAATATTCTACTAATTGTCTTCTTTTTTCGTTAAATTTATCTAATTTTTTTAATTGTTCAACACCTAATGCCCCATGTAACGAATCCATATTATATTTAAACCCTTGAGAAATAACTTCATAATACCAATTCCCTTTGTCTTTATACCTATCAAATGCATTTTTATCAACACCGAAATATGCTCTTTTTCTTATTTTATCTGCAATTAAATCATCATTTGTAGTTGCCATTCCACCTTCAGCAGTTGTCATATTCTTAATAACATAGAAACTAAAACAAGTTACGTCTCCTATGCTTCCTATTTTTTTACCTTTATATTCAGAACCTACTGCATGGGCTGCATCTTCAATTACTCTTAAATTGTATTTCTCTGCAATTTTATTGATTTCATCCATATCACATGAATGTCCACCATAATGCACTGGCATTATTGCTTTTGTGTTTGATGTAATTTTTTCTTCAATTTTTTTCACATCAATGTTAAAAGTTCCTTCTTCAGAATCAACCAGAACTGGTTTTGCTTTAAGCCATGTTACAACATGGGCTGAAGCCACAAAAGTTAATGTTGGAACTATAACTTCATCATTTTCTTTTATATCATAAGAGGATAAAACACTATGCAATGCTCCAGTACATGAATTAAAAGCTATTGAGTTCTTACAACCAACATATTTAGTAAAATTTTCTTCAAATTCTTTTACTTTTGGACCTGTGGTTAACCATCCTGATTTTAATACTTCTATAACTGCATTAATCTCTTCTTCTTCAATTGTTGGTTTGCATAAAGGTAAGAAATCGTTTCTCACTGGATTTCCTCCCTCTATTGCTGGTTTTTCCATTTTAAGTATAAGGAAGAAAATGTTTAAAAGTGTTATTATAAATGTTCTTCTAAAAATTTATAGGCAGTTTCCCTTGCTTCTTTTGGAAACTGATGACTTCCATTAAAAACTTTTAATTGTAGATTATCTGAGTTTTTATAATATTTTTTTCCAAGGTGGATTAATTCTATTGCTCCTTCAATAGGAAAATTTGCATCATTCATTGTGGCTGAAATCAAAAATGCCCTTGGATTTATCAATGACAATATTTCTGGAGCATCTATTCCATCTTTTAATAATCCATAAATATAAAATGAGAAGGAGTGACATATATGATCTTCTTGGATTGATGGGATAGTTGCTATACCACAATTAGAAACTGCAGCTTTTACTCTTTTATCCAATGCTGCTGTATAAAATGTTTGCATCCCTCCAAGTGAATGACCTATGCATCCAATTCTCTCAGAATCAACTTCCTTTAATTTAGTTAAAACATCTATTGCTCTTTTATTGTCTGATACATTTTTTCCAATTAAACTTCTACCATGTAACAATTCATTAAAAAATAAATATCTCTCTCCCCAAGGACCTTTTGAATTTTTATGTGATAATTGTCTCTCTTCAAATCCTATTGAGTCTGGTGCAATAACAACATAACCCCTATGCACTAATTCTAAAGCATATTTTTGATCTTCATCTCCAATATATTCAAATATAACCTCACTTTTCCCTAAATCAAATCTTCCATGATGCTGATGTAAGGCTAAAATAGCTGGGACTTTTCCTGTTAGACCTTTAGGTATTAATAAATAAGCAAATATATTATCTCTTTTTTTAGCATCATCACCTTCATAATCAACATATTCTAAACCATTTGATGTTCTTATAATCCTTTGAGAAGGAGTTGCATTATATCTTATTTTTCTTAAGATGAATCCATTTCTTTCTTCTTCATTTATTATGAAAATAGTTAATGGACGTTTTAATTCTTCTAAACCCATTAATTCTTTGACCCTTATTTCTAAACCTTCTCTATTCCCTATCCATCTTTGGTTTAATGATTCGAGCATAATTCAAGAAAAATAAAAGATTTTATAAATATTGTTAATTTAACCACTTTAAAATAATTATTTAGAAATATAACTCTGGCTTTTCCTTTATTTCCTGAGCTACTTGCCTTAGCCCGTCTTCCACATTGATTTTTGCTTTAAAACCAAGCAATTTTTCAGCTTTTTTAGTGTCAGCTTGTCTTTTTGTGCATACTACTTCTCTATCCCTAAAAATAGGCTTTACATCAGAATTTATGGCTTTTCTTAAGATCTCTGCTAGTTCAGCAACACTTGTTGATATCCCAGTACCAACATTAAATACCTCATTTTTAGCATTGCTCTTCATTGATAAGATATTTGCATTTACAACATCAGAAAAATGAGTGAAGTCCATGCTTTGATCTCCTTTACCATCTATTATTGGAGCCTCATTATTTAATATTCTTTTGATGAAGGCAATTATAACTGTTGTATAATATGCATGAGATGCTTGTCTTGAGCCGTAAACATTGAAATATCTCAACATATTATATTCTATCCCATGTTTTTTTCCTAGGTATTCTAATAATTTTTCACACATCCATTTGCTTGCTCCATAAGGCTCTGTTGGCTTTATTTCACTGTCTTCAGACATTGGCAATTTATCAGGGTCACCATAAACACTGGAAGAGCTTGAAAATACAATTCTTTTCACATTGTTGTCACATGCAGACTTGAAGACATTGTAAGAGCCTTTTATGTTTACTTCTATGCATTCATCAGGTGATTCCATGCTTCTTGCAATATGAATTCCTGCTGTATGAAAAACATAATCTACATACTTCATAGCTTTATCCACAGAATCCCTGTTCCTTATATCTCCTTCTATGAATTCTGCTTTTCCCTGGTCTATTAGATATTGAATACTGCTTTTTTTTCCTTTTACCAAAGAATCAAGAACTTTTACATTATATCCTTGTTTAACTAACTCTTCCACTAAATGACTTCCAATGAAACCTGCTCCGCCTGTGACTAATGCTGTTTCAGCCATTTTATATTTCACATCCTGGAGGCATATTCCTTTTATGCTCTGATATTTTCATCATTTCCTTAATTTTTTTTACTTTTTCTCCATTAATATTAGATAAGTCTTCATTTTTTTCCATTCTTTCTAGTATTTCATCCATTTCTTCATAACTTATGCCTATTTCATCTTCATCTGTCTGGCCATCCCATAACCCAGCAGAAGGTTTCTTTGTTATAATTTCTTTTGGGATATCCAAGTATTTTGCTAATTCCCTTACATCCTTCTTGTATAAATTTACAATTGGAAGTATATCTACACCACCATCACCATATTTTGTGAAATAACCAAGCATTTCCTCTGTTTTATTGTCTGTTCCAGCAACTAGATAATTTAATTTGTTTGCAAAATAATACAATGTAATCATCCTTAATCTTGGTTTAATGTTAGATGCAGCCAGATAATTGTGATTCTCTTTTTTATATTCTTCATTATTGATGGATTTAAATAAAAATTTAAAATTATCTTCTAAATCTATAATCTTGCAAGGAATATCAAATTTTTCAGCAATTAATTTTGCATGCTCCATATCTGTTGGATTGCTCATGCATGGCATTATAATCCCTAGTGTATTATCTGGAAATGCTTTTTTACAGAGAGCAGCAACACAAGATGAATCTATGCCTCCGCTTAAACCAATTATAACTCCTTTTGCATTGGCTTCTTTTACTTTTTCTTTAATCCAATTTGTAATTTTTTTTATATTTTCTTCCATTTTATCCCAACCACCCCACATCTCCAGCTTCATGATATTCTATTTTTTCTGGGAATTTTATATCATTCCATATTCCCATATTATCCAATATTAATTTAGCATTACCTAAATTTTTTAATATGTTCTGTGTGTTTGTATATTTGTATTTCATATGCGGAGAGGCTATAATTATTGTATCCCTGTCTGATAACCCTTCAGGAAATTCAAGAATCTCACAACCAGTAAATTCCTTTATTTCTTCTTCGCTAAAGTAAGGATCATTTACTTTTATGTCTATTCCCTTTTCTTTTAGTATCTTTGCTATTGGAATTGCAGGACTTAATGTCTCTACTCTGATGTCTCCTGTATAAGCTATGCCCAACAAAGCAACTTTTTTTGCTCCCCTTTTTATTATGCTTTCAGCAACAACTTGGGGTTGTGAGAAGTCTGTTTTTAAGGATTCCTTCAGTAAAGTAAGCTTTTCAGGAAATTTTGCTCCTTCCAAAACATATTGTGGCGCTAACGGAATGCAATAGCCTCCAGTTCCAAAAGAGGGATGATATGTCTGCACATTCCATTTTGTTCCAACCATTTTTAGAACTTTTACCATGTCAACGTCAGGATAAGCTAATGACAATTGATTTGCGAAAGTTATGTCTAACTGCCTGTATGCATTTTCAATGCTTTTGACTATTGCAGCATGTTTATGATCAGGAGCTTTTATTATACTGTCACATATAATGCTTAATACTTCTGCCATTAACTGAGTTGTTTCTTCTGTTGTGCCTCCAACTACTCTTGGAAGCTGTCTTAAACCTTTATCTGCAGAAGTAAACCAATCCCTTCTTGGGGCAATACCTAATAATATATCTTTTCCAACTTTTAGACCATTTCTTTCAAATAAAGGAACAACTATTTCATCCGCTACTGTTGGTGTTAAAGTGCTTTCTACTATGATTAAAGGAGGATAATTTGTTTTTACATTTTTGTATTTACATAATTTTTTTATGACATCAATTAAAATTTCGTGATATGGTCTTCCATCCATTTCAGTAGGAATTGTTATTAGATGAACTGCAACATCCTCTGCTATTAATTCTTCCCAATTACTAGTTGCTTTTTTAATACCATCTTTTGCTAATGGCTTAGTATCAAATCCCAACCAATAATCTAAATTTTTTATTGTTGTTATTCCTTGATTGACTGCTTCTATCCTTTTTGGTATTATATCTGTTCCTATGCAATTTATTCCTTCTTTTGCGAAATGAGCTATTGAAGAAAAGCCAATATAACCCAAGCCCCAGACACCCACTTTCTTTTTACCTGTTTTTAACTCTTCTTTGAGATTAATAGTGATCACCCCATTGTTGTTAATTTTAAATTTGGAGACAATAAAAATTTATAAATCTTTAGTAAATGCGCGCTTTTTTTATATATTTTGAATCTTGATAATCTATATATACTTTATTCCTTTCCTTATTGTATGACAAGATCAAAGAATATAGAGGATAATATTGTTTATTGCATATGTCCGGGTTGTAAAATAATCAGAAAAAGAATTGATGGGAAGTATAATATAATTAAAAGAGGAAAAGAAAGAAACGGAATTGCGCGCTTTTTATGCTTGAATTGCGATAAATGGTTCAATGAGAAGACTGGAGAGAGCATGCAATGGCAGGGTAGGTTCTAATAATATTTAAATATGCTTTTAATATTTTTAAAGATATGGACATATTTACCTCTTCAAAAAAAATAGCCAGAGGAGCTATTATTGTATTTTTAGGGATGTTATTAAGCAGAGTTTTAGCTTATCTATATGTTGCTTTAGTAGCTAGATTAGGAAGCTCAAAATATGGCTTGTTAAGTTTGGCTATTATTATTGTGTCTTTTATATCTATTTTTGCTACTCTAGGTTTTAGGACAGGCATTGTCAGGTATGTGTCTTATTTCAGAGGCAAGAATGATAACAGAAGAATTAAAGGAACTATTTTTTCATCTTTGAAATTATCTTTACCCTTGACTTTATTTTTAACGGCATTATTGTTCATATTTTCAGAAGATATCTCTGTTTTGCTTTTTCATAATATAAATTTAACCCCCCTATTGAGATTAGTCTCGTTAACATTACCTTTTGTTACTTTGTCTGATATATTTATCGCTGTTATCACTGGTTTTCAAAAGATAGAATATAATATTTTAGCTAAGGAAGTAATAAATAATATATTCAAGGTATTGTTAACCTTTGTTGTAATTTATTTAGGGTATAATTTAATTGGAGTTACTATAATTTATATTTTATCTATTATAATTACTGCAGCACTATCTTTTTACTTTTTACAAAAAAAGGTTTTTCCTTTTTTGAGAACAAAGTTAGTTCCTATACTTATTACTAATGAATTATTGTTCTTTTCTCTGCCATTAATCTTTGGGAATGTTTTAACTCTAATTATAAAATGGACTGATGTCTTAATGATTGGTTATTTTAGAACCGCTTCAGAGGTTGGAATATACAATGTTGCGTTACCAACCGCGAATTTATTGGTTATAGTGCCTACTTCATTAATGGCTTTATTCATGCCAATTATTACTGAATTGTATAGCAAGAAAAAATTCAAAGATATTAAAGTTATCTCAAAGATAAATTCTAAATGGATATTTTTCATCAATTTTCCATTGTTTCTTTTGATATTATTGTTTTCCAAGGAAATCTTGAAAATAATGTTTGGTTATGAATATGTGGTGGGCAATGTTGCATTATTAATATTGTCAATTGGTTATATGGTGCGTTCTTTGACTCATATAAATACATCTATCCTCACTATGATTAAAAAGACAAAATTGATATTATATATTGGGTTTATATCTGTTTTGTTTAATATTATATTAAATTATTTATTAATACCTAAGTATGGAATGGTTGGAGGGAGTATCGCAACATCATTTTCATTCATATTTTCATATATATTTATGTTTGGGGCCAGTTACAAATTGACTAAAATACAACCATTAAGATGGAATTATCTTAAATCAATAATTGCTGGAGTTATATCATTTCTTATAATATTTTATATAACTAAACTAATAGAAAATATAACTTTTATTCCGTTTGTTTTATTGAGTATACTCTTTTTAATTATATATTTTATCTTAGTCTATTTGTTCAGAGGTTTAGACAAAGATGATAAGGGAATAATCAAATCTTTTTATCTTAGGACTAAAAAATTAAAAATATTTTAATTATAATCTTTTTATATATTTATCTGAAAAATGTAATCTAATGTATTCCTCTACAGCGTCTTCCCAGTGCCTCATTTCATTTATCCCCATTAGCTCCAGCTTATAATTTCTCATCATCTCTGAATTTGGCCTTGAAGCAGGGATTTCAGTGGATGAAAAATATTTATAATGATCCTTAGGATATAAGGTTGAAACAACAGGCCTTAAATTTATATCCTTTATATCAAGCAATTCAAATATCTTTCTCGCTACATTATACCTACTACATTCCCCTTTATTTGTCAGATGATATAATCCATAATTTCCTGTTTCAATTAATTTAACAAAAGTTCTTGAGAAATCAACAGTGTATGTTGGGGTTCCGGTTTTGTCTGTTAATACATATATATCTTTTTTGCCTTCTTCTATCTGTTTTAATAATTTACTAACAAATTTTTTATCTCTTTTTGGACCGCCACCCATCATCCAACCTGCTCTTATTATAAAATATTTATTTAGTAATGTTTCAACTATTTTTTCTCCTTCATATTTACTTTTTCCATAAACATTTATTGGATTAGGCTTATGAAATTCTGTATAAGGCTCTGAAGAAGTTCCATCAAATACTCCTGCAGTGCTTATGTAAGCCATTACTATATCATGTTTTTGACATGCTAAGGCAACATTTAATGTCCCTATTGTGTTTGTCTTGTAAGTATGATCTACTTCTCTTTCACATTTATCAACATCTGTTTCAGCAGCTAAGTGTGCAACAAGTTCAGGCTTAAATTGTTCAATTAAAGAAAAAACTTCTTCTTTATTTCTTACATCTAATTTTTTAATATTTTCTTCTATTAAATTTATATCTGTTTTTAGAACTTCATGACCTTCTTTTTCTAATTCGTTACAGAGGTCACCTCCAAGCATTCCAGCTGCACCTGTGACTAATACCTTCATAATTATAAAATATGACATAAACCTTATAAGATTATCTTAGAAAGTTTGCTTGTTTGTTATAAATCCTTTCCAAAATCCGAATAAACTTATTAAGTCCTTAAATATTTTAAAAAATGGAACTAATACCAGCCTAATATCCTTATTATATTTAGCAACTAAATAAGTATAATATCCAGACATTCCAATTATTCCAATTAAGGATAAATAATTTATATAAGGGATTAACAAACCTGAATATAAACCTGTAGCTATTATTGGATTCCAAAGACTCCAATATTTCTTACCAAGGAATCCATATCTCCTAAAGATTACCCCAGCTGCTTCTGTTAAAGGCAAGGATTTCTTAAATATCTGCTGGAATGGAGTCAAGCCATAATAACCATGGTAATGTAATAATTTTGTTCCTGGATTTATTATTTTATAACCAGATTTCAAAATTTTTAGACGCATATCTGTATCTGCCCCCATTTTATAACTTTCATCATATAGTCCAAGCTTATCAAAAACTTCTTTTTTATACATAACTGGCTTGCCTTTTTTTATATCCCCCTTTGATTCTTTATCAAATACTGGAGATAAAACAACACGATCCCAAAATTTATAACTGTTCCATAAATTTCTTGGCAGAATCACGTTAGTTCCAACCATACCTATATCATTGGAAGAATTCATAGCATCAACCATTTTTGTCAGCCATTGTTTAGAATTTAAGATATAATCACATAATATTATGCAGATAATCTCATATTTGACAATTCTCAAACCTTCATTTGTTGAACCAACTTCTCCAAGATTTTTTTTATTTTTTATTAATTTAATCTTTTTTTTGTATTTAGATATAACCTTAATACTATTATCATTTGATTTATCGTCCAATACAATAATCTCTATTCTTCCTTTTTTATAATCTTGTCTTAATATAGATTCTATTAATTTTCCTATGGTTTTTTCTCCATTATAGTTTGGAATAATAAAGGATACATTTTTCATAACATAGAAAAATATGATATATTTATAAATATTTTTAGTTTTTGTTTATAAAATGAAAATCTTAGTTACTGGGGGTGCTGGATTTGTAGGAAGTCATGTTGTAGATTCATACATCTCTTTAGGTCATGATGTTGTTGTAGTGGATAATCTTTATTCTGGTAAAAAAGAATATGTTAATGAAAAAGCAGTTTTCCATGAGATGGATATTACAGATGAAAAAATATCTGATGTCTTTGAAAAAGAGAAATTTGATATTGTGAACCATCATGCTGCACAAATGAATGTCAGGTTCTCTGTTGAAAATCCATTGTTTGATGCAAAAGTTAATATATTGGGTATTTTAAATCTGCTTGAAAATTGCAGAAGATATGATGTTAGGAAATTTATATTTGCTTCTTCAGGGGGGGCTGTTTATGGCGAACAGGATGTTTACCCAATTTCTGAAAATGCAAGAAGAAAGCCAGATTCTCCTTATGGAATGGCTAAAAAAATCTCAGAGGATTATTTAGAATATTATCATCGAAATAATGGTTTGAAATTTACTGTTTTAAGATATCCCAATGTTTATGGTCCAAGGCAAAATCCCCATGGAGAAGCTGGAGTTATATCAGTTTTTTTTGATTTATTGTTAAAAAATAATGATGTTCAACTTTATGAAGGAGGAAAACCAGTTAGAGATTATATCTTTATATCTGATGTTGTTGAAGCCAATAATATTATTTTAAATAAAGGGGATAATGATTATTTTAATATTGGTACTGGGATTCCAACCACAGTGAAAGAAATTTATGAAAAAATAAGATTTATTACCAATTCCAAAGGTAATTTTGTTAGTGTTCCAAATAAGAAAGGGAATCCCATGAAGAATTACCTAAATTCAGAAAAAGCTAAGAAATTATTGGGTTGGGAATACAAGATTGATTTGGATGATGGTTTAAGATTAATATATAGATGGTTTAAAAATAAATAAATTTATAATACTTCTTTTAAATTTATATAAAATGCCAAAAGTTTTTGTTATGGGAATTGATGGAGGAAGTTTTGATTTAATTAAAAGATGGAGGGGAGATTTACCTAATTTTGATGAATTAATGCAAAAAGGAACTAGTGGTTATTTACACACCATTGTTCCAATGTTAACTCCCCCTGCATGGACCTCTTTTTCAACAGGCAAAAATCCAGCCAAGCACAATATATTTGATTTCTTTAAGATTAAAAATTACAATAAGGAATTGACTAGTTCATATGATAGAAAGACTGAAGCTATTTGGGATGTATTGTCTATGAATGATAAAAGATCCATAATTCTAAATTTACCTTCAACATACCCCCCACAACCATTAAAGGGGGTTATGGTCTGTAGTGGCGAAGCTCCTTCTATTGAATCAGATTTTACTTATCCTAAAGATTTTAAAAATAAAATATTTAAACTTAACCCAAATTACAAAATAGAGGTTGGTTTAAATAGTTTAGAATATAAAAATTATCATAAATTCTTGGAAGATTTATATAAAGTAACTAATGATTATAAGGATTTAATTTTATATTTAATCAAAAGTGAAGAATGGGAATTGTTTATAACGGTTTTTGAAGATATAGATAGATTACAACATTATTTCTGGAGGTATATGGATCCAGAGCATCCAGGTTATACAAAAGGAAATGAGTTTGAAAGTGCTATTCATAATTATTACATAAGATTAGATAAGGTTTTGGGCGAAATAAAAAACAATCTTGATGAAGATACAACAATATTCATTGTTTCTGATCACGGGTTTGGACCATTATACAAACAAGTGTTTGTAAACAATTTATTATTAGAAAAGGGATTTTTGAATCTAAAAACAAATAAGAACAAAGAGAACATTGATATTAAACATTTTTTAATAGATATAACCTATAAGTTGAGATTAAAACATCTGATTCCAAAATTATCTAAAAACTTAAGGGATAAATTAAAAAAAGCAATTCCTTCCATCAATCCTGATTTTTTAGATATAGATTTGGATAATACAAAAGCTTATTTTAATTCTTATTCTGGACAATATTTATTAATTAATTTGAAAGGAAGGGATGAAAAAGGAATAGTTGACAAAAATGAATATGATACCATATTGAATGATATAAAAAATGAATTACTTAACTTAAAAGACGAAGGAAAAAATGTAATTAAAAATGTATATTTTGCCAATGAGATTTATAACGGGGAAAATATAAAAAATTCACCGGATTTATTTGTGGTTACTGAGGATGGATATATCCTACAAGAGGGATTTAATTCTAAATTAATTGATTACTTTGATAAAACTAAGAATTATAGATCAGGCGAACACAGGGATAATGGAATTTTGATTATAAAAGGGCAGAATGTAAAACGAAACCATAATCTTGATGCTAACTTATTTGATATATTCCCAACAATATTATCCCTCTTAAATATTCCAATACCAGAGGATATAGATGGGAAATTAATCCCCTGCTTTAATAATTAGTTATTATACCAGCACCAGCCGTATTTAAATCCTTTATTATAACAAATCTACCAAGTTCTGGAATATTATTAAAATTCTCTATAATTAATTCTTTGTCTGTATTTATAATTACTTCACCAACCTCAGTTTCTTTTAATAATTTAGAATTTTCTTCAAGTATATCCAAGGTTGAGGAATCTATCCTTTTTTGTATTTCTTTTATTTTGCATTTTGTTTCTTGTGTAGAACATCTTAATATCAGATTGTCATTTATATCCAAATTATTATTAACCATCCAAAATAATCTTGCCTTAAATTCTTTAGTTACCTTAGGCAGGTTTTCCTTTTTACATATCACCATACCAGTGTCCACATTTTTGCTATCTTTTAGAGTTATACCTACACTCTCTCCTTCTAATACAAATTCCTTTTTTGTGTTAAAGGATTCTATACTTTTTATCATGTCCTCATCTTTTTTTGGAAGTATGATAATCTTATCCCCCACTTTTAACGATCCTGATGCTATTCTTCCGACTATTATTCTTTTGTTATCAATGAAATAAACATCTTGTATTGGAAATATTAAAGGGTTTAATTTATTTTTTATTAGTTTAATATTATCAAGAGAATCAGTCAATGTCGAGCCATTGTACCATTTTATGTTATCTGGTTTTTTTGATATATTCTCCCCCAATAATGCTGATATGGGGATTATATTAATGGGATTTATGCCAAGTTTTGATAATATATTTAAAATTTCTTTTTTTGATTTATTAAACCTATCTTCATCATAACCTATCAAGTCCATTTTATTTATAGCAACAATCAATTTTTTTATACCAAGCATTTTTATAATGTAAGAATGCCTACTTGTTTGTTCTTTGATTCCTTCATTTATATCTATTAATAGGATTGCTAAGTCTGCCTGAGATGCTCCCGTAATCATGTTTTTAATAAATTCTTTATGTCCTGGTGCGTCTATTATTACATAATTCCTTTTTTTAGTTTTGAAGAATGTTTGTGCAGTATCAAGCGTTAATTGTTGTTCACGTTCTTCTTGTAAATTATCTATTATATATGCAAATTCTATTGTTCTTCCCAATTCTTCACATACTTTTTTTATTTCCTTCATTTTATCATCTGGCAAAGAATTAGTGTCATATAACAATCTCCCTATTAGTGTGGATTTTCCGTGGTCTATATGACCTACTATCACTACTTTTATCTGTTCTTTTTCCATTTTACATATATCCCATAGCTCTTAATTTTTGCATTTGGTATGTTGTTTCTTTATCTAAAGCTCTTCCAGCTCTTTCAGCTGTTTTAGTTGTTTTTAATTCTTCGATTATCTTGTCTACAGTATCAGCATCTGAATCAACAGAAAATGTTGATGGTGTACATCCCAGACTCCTATATCTCTTGCCATTTTTTGCAAGATATAAGGGATTTATTGGGATATTTTCACGTTTTATATACTCCCATATATCCAACTCAGTCCAGTGAAGTAATGGATGAATTCTCATGTGTGTGCTATCTTCAGATTTTGACTTATATTGATCCCATACTTCAGCAGGCTGGTTCTTATAATCCCATTTGAATGATTCATCCCTTGGAGAGAAATATCTTTCTTTTGCCCTTATTCCATGTTCATCTCTTCTTATTCCCAATAATAAAGCCTTAAAACCATATTTTTTTATTGTCATCTGTAGTCCCTTTGTCTTTAATTCTACACTACATTCTTCTGT